>LULP01000140.1_pt1 | contig 35873 bp, 37 predicted proteins | sample 728111 | NCBI WGS metagenome assembly LULP01 (sample SAMN03860286, study PRJNA289734) | marine metagenome | biome: seawater column; feature: ocean; material: water; isolation source: Red Sea water column Station 149 - depth 25m | place: Saudi Arabia: Red Sea | collected 2011-10-15 | depth 25 m
GCGCCACCCAAGCCAGCTCCCGCTGCGCCACCCAAGCCAGCTCCCGCTGCGCCACCCAAGCGTGGTCCACAACGGGCCAAGCCCGACGGTAGAAGACCGAAGGCTAAGCCGAAGAGAAAGCGTCAGGCCCCCAAGAAGGGAAAGCCGGGCCAGCCCCCAGTTGGAAAGAAGAAAGGCGGACGAATCAAAATTAAACTCGGGCTCAGAGCAAAGAAGATATCTGAGGATACAGATTCTTACACCGATCAAATCGGATGGACTACGTCCGGCTCGGAAACCGTCCTGGGCGATCTCAAGGACATAGAAGAGATAGAGGAGAAGAAGGAGCCAGAGACAATTACCCACCACTGCTCCATGTGTGGTATAAGGATGCAAATCCCGAGACCCACTCGAGAGAGATACAAGGTCGTGTGCGCCTATCCTGAATGCGGCCATGAAGACCAGGTGGGCTTCTAATCCCATTCATGGTCCCAGTTACGAGGAAACCACCGAATGCCGGGGAATCACCGTGAAAGTAAACGCATCAGTACCGGCTAGAATCAATATTATCGGCGAACACACGGATCACTTTGGGGGGCTATCTCTAACGTTTTCTAGCCAACATCGCCTCGAACTTACGGCATCTACGAGAGAGGAGGGGAGTAGAGGGAATCAAACGGTAATCAACCTCTGGGAGGCTTCGGGCGGTTGGAGCGCAGACCTAGACGTAGATTCTAACATCCCGATAGGAGCAGGCCTGTCTTCATCCGCAGCCCTATGCGTCGCAATCGTAATGTGCTCTCAGAACAATATTGACCCAATGGAGATATCTTTAGAGGCTCAGAGAATTGAGAACCAGGTGCTTCGCTCGAATTGCGGTCTCATGGATCAGATATCCATAACGCACTCCAAGGAAGGGATAGCAACCCTGTTGGACTTTTCCAGAATGAGTATAGAGGGATTCAGAATGCCAGACGATTGGAGATTCAAACTGGTGGATACTGGAATCAGGAGGAGCCTCAGCGAGACCAACTACAGCAGCTCTGAGGTCAAAATAGAAACAAGACGGATACACGCTAAGGAAGAGAGCTCGAGGGTTAGGGCCGCACTGTCCAGCGATGCGAGGGCACTGGGTACTATCCTAAACGAATCCCACGCATCGATAAGCGACAATATTCGTGCCAGTACACCGGAAATAGACAATATGGTCAAGGAGATTCAAAACACTGCGGGAGTATTAGGCGCTAGGCTAATGGGAGGCGGATTCGGAGGGATGATACTCGCACTAATCGAAGAAGAAGACGTGCTTCCGGGGGAGCTTCTGGTTTCTTCAGGCTCTGCCTTCCTTCAGGAAACCCTCTAGCATTCTCAGTCGTTCAGGAGTCCCCATGTCCCAGAACGGAGTATCGTCTAAGTGCGCTGCAATCAATCCGGACATGGCGGGGTAAACTTCCTCCTCCCAACTCCATGTCCCGTCTCTCCCGAGATTATCTAGAACGGACTTCTCCACTATGCTAGTTCCCGCCTCGTAGCCGTTCAGCCCTTCTGGGTTATCAAGCCGCTTGTCATACCGAATTACACGACCACCCACATGTTCGAGATTGAATGATGAATGGCCGGTGGTCACGGTCATAGTCAGAGCGCAGCCCGAAGAATTGTGCGTTTGTAGGAGAGAAGAGTAGTCAATCATATGCAAATCATCCCCCCAAAGGAGGACGAACCTATCTTCGATAAGGTCTCTGGCGCCCCATAGAGCCCCCCCGGTCCCCAGAGGAGACTTCTCCTTGTGGAACACGATATCTACTCCTTCATGGTCAAAATCTTCGAATCGCTCTCCAAGATGACCGATCAATACTAGCGACCTAGTGCAACCCTGAGCAACCACCCAGTCAAGAATATGTGATAGGATAGGCTGTCCTGCTACCTTGATCAGGGATTTGGGGACATTCTCCGAAAGGCTGCCAAGCCTAGTCCCTAGGCCCCCTGCCAGCACCACCACCTGCGGCATCGTCCCACGGTCCACACCACGTGGAATCTGGAGTGACTAATAATCAGCAGGTTTCAAGATGACCACCTTTCGGGTTAGGGGCGATGAGGAGTACCGGAGCTGCACTCGTCACGACTTTGATGCTTCTCCTAGTGCCTCTCTCCGGGTGCCTCCAGAACGATTCCCCCATCGATGAGGTTGAGGAAGAATCCCTACCAGCAGGGATATTTGTGACGGGAGCAGATGGCTCTCCTGTGGATGAGCCTCCATTACCACTGGTGTTCAACTTCAGCGATGTAGGTGAGGACGGTGCCGAACCAAGCATCGGTGTCACATCTAGTGGGTGCATTTTCTTCATTGCATTCGAGAAAGTGATGCGTTCATGCGATCACGGCGCATCCTGGGAGGACGTAACCGGACCGTTATGCGCATTCCAGACAAACGACCCATACGGTTGGGTCGATCCAGTGACGGATCGAATTTTCAATGTCCAGATGCAAGGGCTCCAAACTTCATGGATCTGCTGGAGCGACGATGACGGTGAAACCTGGGTTGGTAATCCCCATGACTCTGGGACAACCCCCCTCAATGACCACATAAAACTCGCATCTGGCCCATGGACGAGCAGTGGGTACGGGATCGGAGGCCAGTTTTCCCAGACATTTTACGACCAGGCCGTCTACTACTGTTACAACAAACTTGCAGGGATATTCTGCTTCACTAGCTTCGATGGAGGAGCGACATTTGAGGCAGGGGGGCAACTGTTCGGCCTTGCAACGACTAACGGCGGATTACACGGTGCAATTACATCTGCCCCTGATGGCACGGTATACGTCACTCCGCGGGTGGAGACTCCTACGGTCATAGTTTCGAAAGACAATGGTCTTACTTGGTTCGATAGAACCATGGGCGAGGACGAAGGAACGCCTTATCCGAGAAAGAACTCGGAGGTAGCCACAGACACTCAGTCAAACGCCTACCACATATGGACTGGCGCAGACGAAGGGGTCTACATGGCTACAAGCACAGATTCCGGGCAGTCCTGGACCCAAACGAGTGTCAGGATCAGTCCGAACGAGGTAATTTCTACGGCATTCCCCCAAGTCGACGCCGGTGACCCAGGCAGAATAGCGATTACATATCTGGGAAGCGAGAACGCCAGCGAGTTAAACCAGTCAAACATAGACGGAGAGCCTTGGGATGGGAACGCTCACTACGCCAATGCGAACGTCAGCTATTATCTGTACGTGACTTACAGTCTGAACGCCCTTGACACTAATCCTGTGTTCCACACGGTCCGAGCGTCAGCAGACCCAGTCCAGATTGGCAGCATATGCCTGAACAGCGGTGACTGCAGAGATATCGGGGGCTCCAACAGAAACCTCCTGGATTTCAACGATCTCCACATAGACAGGGAAGGAAGAGTGTATATCGCGTTCGCTGACGGTTGCACTGGGGAATGCGCGACTGGGAACAACTCGGGGCCTGAGGACTCCAGAAGCAGGCGTGGGATACTCTGCTACCTGGGAAGCGGTCCGAGCTTATTGGAGGGATTCGGCACCCTATCAGCATTCGAATCCCAGTGACCCTCTTAACCTCCTGCGAATAGCATCCAACATGTCACTCCCCAGAAGAGCCATGGAGCAGATGGGATTCTCGGTCTGCTGCCTAATGTGCGACGCCCCTGATGTTGCAGGCTCGGAGAGATGCAAGTCCTGCATCAGGGGTCACACCAGAGCCAGAGACGGACTTACTTCTGGGAAGGCTAGGACCAAGGCGCAAAGACTAGCAAGAGAACTCGTAACGATGCTCTCCGATCCATTCAGCTACATCGATGATGAAATCCATGGAGAATCGATGCAATATTACTCCGAGATCATCCGTGAGCATCAGCAGGATCCAGATAAGCCCACACCAAGGCTTGAGAGAAGCCAGCGGCTATCCAGAAAGACCTCATTGATCAGAGAGGTGGCGAACAAGAACAGATGGCTCCATAAACCACCGGACGAGGAACAGATAGAGGAGATGCGGGAAATACTCAGAGACGGTGATGTGCGACCCCCCCTGACTTGGGACGAACTAATCACAGAGATTGAGGACATGCTGGATGATTGAACTGAATAGCATTGATAGCAGACAATGTGGACCAGCAATTGATGGCTGCGGAGAGAGACCCCAGATGGTGGAAGGTCGACGACGACCCTCTCGAGGCTCACCACAGGGCTACAAGTCATCAGGCGGCTAGGGATGATGGCAACTGGAGGCAACGCCGAATCCATGTGCAAGTAGGCTCTGAGGGAAGGGCGTTTTCCAACTTCTTCGCAGATGTAAGAACGGGAGGAGTCTCACTTCACAAAGGCTCAATCTGGCACTTTTCTAGTACAGAGATTCGTCAACTGATACTTGCGACAGGCGCGTTCACCTTAGCTCTAGCACTGATGTTTAATGGCGGTATTTGGGGGGGCATCGGCCTCGATTTCCCCATCATATGCATATTTGCGCTCTTTTCTTTCGGTCCCGCCTTTCTATTGCATGAGTTCGCACACAAGTTTGTTGCAAGATACTACGGTTGTTGGGCTGAATTCAGAGCTGACCCAGGTGGTCTCAGATTCGGAGTAATACTCGCTGCCGTAATTGGTATAGTGTTCATGGCACCCGGCGCGGTGGTTGTGGCCGGTAATGCGACCAGAAGTCAGTTCGGGAAAATCGCAGTTGCAGGACCGGTTTCCAATATGGCCCTATGGCTTATCGGCTATTTGAACTGGATTTTTCTAGAAATGTTGGGAATTGAGAGTAACCTGCTGAAAGGAGTCAATTATTTCTGGCTGATAGGAAACTCTATTCTCTGCGCATTCAATATGCTTCCTTTTGGGCCTCTTGATGGTAAGAAGATTAAATCTTGGTCAGAGCCTATTTTCTACCTATGCGTCAGCATTGCAGTGACTCTAGTCTACATCACACTCCAACTTGATAATCCCCGCGCTATATGAGCCCGTTCACCACAGGTTCCTCGTCACAGTGGAAGAACGTCATGAGAGCCCACCATGTGATCATGTCGAGACTGTTCACCACGTTCGCGACACCGCTGTTCTCCTCCCCGTAGTCCTTGCCAGTGGTGTCCATCCACTGCTCCATCTCTTCCAGGGTATCGCATGTCTGGTGATAGCACCAGTAGCCGTCTACAAGGCCACCGAATCCGATGGTGACGGTCCCCAGGTTGTCTTGGAAGCTGGCGTGGTCGCTCCTGGCAGTTGTGTCTTCGTAGACGATTACTTCGGGCCTGTCCATGTCTAGCCAAACGTCGGTTTTCCAGGTTTCTTCGGGGTAATTCGCACCCACAAGGGTCCCCATCTGCTCCTCCAGCCCCAGCGCGTCGGAGCCAATCCAGTTCGACAGACCCACCATGCCCGGCTGGTCCAGACGATCGTGATTCGGGCCCGGCCCGATGTAGACCCGAAGCGGCCAGACCTCCGAGTCCTTGGGATAACCGTCCTCGTCGATCTCTGGGTCTGGATCTCCATCGCCATATCCAAGTTGATGTAGCTGGTAACAGTCACGTCCGGGTTGTCCTCCTTGACGTAGTAATCCGTCCAGTAGTCTGAACCCCGCTTGCCGCCCTCTTCTCCGGACCATAGGCAGAATACCATGGTGCGCCTGCTTTCGAATTCCGACAGAGCCCGTGCGGTTTCCAGCACCATTGACGTACCCGCAGAGTTGTCATACGCCCCAACTCTCGTTCCGTAGGTCCTGATACCTGTTATGTGGGGGTCTAGGACTGCTAGATTGGCGGGAGGAGCAACGTCGAAGTGCGCTCCGAAGACCAACCACTCATCGATGTAAAGGCTACCCCATTTGTAAGCACAGACATTGTACGCCTCAGGATTCTGAGCCCCCAGCATATCGGTGTACTCGTATCTGTGAGACATCACCTCAAGGCCGAACGAGGAAAATTCTGCAATCAGGTATTGGGCAGCATCCTCGTAGGCAGCGTTGCCTTGGCCCGCCCACCGGTCCCAGTAACCCTCCTTCCCGTCGAAGGGATCGAGGGAATCGGTCGGGTCGGTTATCCGGTAGAGCCGCTCGTAGACCTCTCTGCCATGGACTATACCTGACGAGTGAAATCCACCATCATCCACCGAGGTGGTGCTATCTCGCACTGTCTGCACGGTCTTCACGAAGACAGAGCCACCGCGATCTTCACTACTGTTGAGAGTGTCCAACGAGCCATTGCCGTAGACCCTAGCAACGGCGGAACCCCAATCACCGGAATCCCCTCCGTTTTCCAACCAAGACCCCCACGACTGGTTCTCCTCCCTTACCGGCCAATTGGTCCTCCCATACTCCCCCACCAGAATAAACAACACCGATACCCTCGGTGGGGACAGCAATTCCAGACTGAAGGAACTCCCCTTTTCGATATCGATAACCGTCGAGTTCTGAATGAAACCAGTGATGGGGTCCCTTACCAGGTACGGCACGTATACGGACATGTCATGCCTGGAATCCAATGAAACGCTCTGGAAATGCCCGGATACCAATATATCGGGACCGACATCTAGATCTTCTTCGGATAGAGAACTGCTTTCACCGCTCATACATCCACTAAGCGGTGCGGACACAATTACGAAGACCATCAGGGCTGCTCGCATGTTATCTCCACTAGGTGGCGGTCAGCCTTCTCTTGATCACTATTCCATTGTCGGTAACCTGTACAACCTCGACGGTAGGCTGAGGAGCGATGTATCCTATCGGCGAGGAAGCCATCTCTTCGAGGGCCTCTAGCGCCCTAGCCCTCTTCTTTCGTTTCCTTCTTGTCATCCTGCGCCTCACTCTCCAAAGCATGAATGCCAACAGCCCGATGATGTAGTACTGGACTTGCTTGATAACCCAAAATGGAGTCAACAGAAGGGTGAAACCCACACTATCATCCCCCATTCCCTGGTTTATCGTGTAATATATCACTTGTCGCTTTGAATCGTTGTTAATAACGGAGGTGATCCTACCCTCCTCTGATGTAAGATTCTCTAGCTCCATGCCCAGAGGCATCGTTATCGTGTACGTGCCTGCAAAACTCAGGCCGAGAGAATCATCGCCTATGTTTGCCAGCTTCGAAGTGGGCAAATCAGCACTGGCGCCGTTTACCCTGACTCCTTCTGGGGATGGGGCAACCATGCTAGATGAAAGGGCGCCGGTCAAACTATCCATCGCTGCAACCATAGGAGTGATGAACGGGGCAGTTAGTGTGTTCATGGAGACGTCTTCGGTGGCAAGGCCAAACTCGGGACTCTCCCCATTGCCCCTGAGAATTCCGATCAACTCAACCCAGGAGTTAGTGATACCAGCAGTCATACTCACCTTCGGAATATCGATGCTGAGGATTATGCCCCTCTCGTCGCCGATGACGTCGTCATTGTCTGTGATCATCTCATGAGGGAACTCTATATCGATGGTAAAGCCAGACATGTCGATATCCCCGACACCGTTCCCATCCTCCTCTGTCAACTCCCTGGCAGTGTCCTCGATCAGGGACTTTATGTCCTTCTCCAACTCATTTACGTACCACGGAAGGCCTGTGGTCTGGCTGGACGATATGGGCATGCTCTGCTCGCAATACGACTTCCCATTGTCGCACAATGAGAACTCCACCTCGAGAGGGTCTCCTCTGGAACCTATATCCAATAGCGCCCTGAGCAAGTCCGAGGGAAGAACGTCCAAACTCATGCTGGTGGAATCGGTGTTCAGTGAATCGAACAACTCATCGGGGACCGCAATCCTGTGGATAACCATGTCAACGGACAGGGCGAATTCGACCGTCACGCCCTTGGTCAGCGGGAGGCTTGCGAACGATACCTCTCCTAAGTCCATGTCCACATCCATGTAAGCGCAACTCTTCGAGGTCGAGGGACATACTGTGTCCCCCCCTCCGTCGAAGCAAGCGCTTGGAACGGTGTCCCTACATATCGCGTGGTTCCAGAAGAAGGAGTCAGAACCGGTAAGGTCGATAACCCCGCTGTGTTCTCCGGAAGCTCTGTAATTCAATACGATAGAGTCACCACCCTGTGGAGTAGAAGCCCAGGTAGGCAAAACGATCTCCATCGTCAAATCTGCGCTGATTCCGTTAGGAAGCAAACTTCCCACGAAGTCCTCCATGGTCTCATCGCTTAGTACCGTTGAGAACTCCAGCCCTGAGTTGAGAAGCTTGCTTAGATCATCCCCAGAAACCGAGTTCAGGAAGCCAGAGTCACCGAGGTTTCCGCCCAGTAGGTCGGCGAGGCTGAATGGGAAAGTGTGACTTACCGACCTCATGTACACCGGGTAGGTGTCATCCATGGCTACGGATCCCTCCATACAGTAATTCACTCCCCTTTCGCACTGTGTGGAAGAATGGGTGTAGTTCAGACCGCCCTGATCCAGAGGAGCACTGGACACGTGGATCCATTGGAAATCACCCATCTTAACGCTCGATCCCCCACCTGAGTCGGTTAGTGCCTGACCGATCCCTGAGATCGGGATGTTCTTGGAGAGATCGTCCAGGTCCAGCAGCCCAGTATGATATGCCATTCTAATCCCGTCGGAAGTGATTACCGGAATGGTCGCCTTGTCTCTAGGCATCAAATCTGGAACGCCCCAACTACTCAGGCTACTGGATTGTATCTGGTATATCCCTGCTATTATCTCCACGAAGGCGTTGCTCTCATCGGAAAGATCGATCGAAACTCTGAGATCCAGGCTCCTGTCATCAGGTGAGACCTGTACTATGCTCGTGGTACTCTTGTCTCTCATCCCGATGGTCATGTCTAAGTCAGCGGGTTGGCTGCTGGGGGACAATCCATTGGGGTCGTCACGGTTGTCCACGATCCAAAGACCAGAAGAGTATGCCCCACCGTCTTCGGAAACCTCCTGGTTGACTCCCCATCCTGTCGCATCAGTAACTGTGGCATATGATGGTGGTTGGATTGAATAGGTCCCCTTGTGGCCAGGCTCAACCCTGACGTCGAACTTCGTTGTGATTTCCGATCCCATCACAAGTAAACCCTCCAGGGCAGTATTCAGATTGGACTCAGATACCCCGTTTAGCCCATAAGTCGAGGAAATAGGCAGAGAAATGTTGACGTTAGTGGAAATGCAGATGGGGGGCTCGAAGGCATTGCCATCACTGTCAGAAGCAGGATCAATCGTACAATCGACCGCAGAAACCACCCCGGAGTCATCAGGAAGGAACACCCTATCTTCCCATGTGGTTACAGGAGACGTAGAGCCGCCCCAGTTGGCCAAGAAGCCGCTTATCGAACCATCAATCTCCCCAAGAAGGGACTGTCTGCGGGCAGACCATCGTTTGCATTGATATTGTCACTGCTAAGTGCTGCGATCATCGAATTGGATGTGAACAGATCCATCCCTGACTTATCCCACTCCCTGATTGCCCACGAGGCTTGGAATTGAATCTCAGTAGGGCTTGTCATATTGAAGTGAAACATTCCCTCAACCCAGCTAGTGATATCTTGTGTCGCATCGTCGGCATCGAACCTGTTGTCACAAACCCCGTCTAGTCCTGGAGAGGGCAGGCAGAGGGTCATCTCATCGAATGTGTTCTCTGAAACAGCCGCTGGAGCCACTGTCTGGACTAGGAAAATCACGGATAGTAGAACGGCAGCTCTCCCCCAACCGTATTGGGTTGAATTCTTAGCGTGCCGCTCAGTCATTGCGCAATGACTCTACGAGTCATTGTTAATGGATTCGGTGGGGGGTATCAGAATTAACACCAAACTCTCTATTCTAATTCTGCTTGTACCAAGCATCCGTGTCTTCCGACGACCCCACGCCAGGCCCATCAGGACTATCCGAGTTCTGCACGGATTCCGGACTGCCCCCGGTTTCGGAATGGTCGAGAACAATCCTGCCCTCCGCGTCTACCTTGTAGCTGGTCGGAACCTCCTCCTTCATCGTGAATGCCAGGATGAGTCCAAGAAGCATTATCAGGAGTCCGCAGCAAGCACACGATCCTCCACCTAGCGCTCCAAAGAAACCCCCCACCACACTCTCAATTATCTCGCGGATGACTCCCTCTGGAACTGCAACAAGATTGTCCTCTGAAATAAACTCGTAAGACCCGCCACTTTCGAGGCCTCGCACCTCCCCCATGTGCAGCCAACCATCTGGGTCATCTTCGTACCCTACTGGCAGTCTTCCGTCTTCAGTGCACCAACCCGCAGTGTACCAAACCTTCTCATCACTATCTCCTTCGATTACACTCACATTAAGAGTAAATTCATCGCATCTAACTTCATCGCTAACGAAAACAAGGAGTACTCCATCTTGTGAATCGGTGTGCTCGTGCACTCCAGAGCTTCCGGACCAGACTGCTTCTTCTTCAACCGACCATTCTGCTGCTGAGCCAAAACCTCTGGCAACCAGTCCCCCGAGCAAGATTCGTCAGACTCGCATCGACCTCCCTGAACTCGGTCATTTCGATCGAAGTGATTGAGAAGCCCGCATCCATCAACAAGTGCCTTGCCTTTTTGTAGCCCTCTGCCATGATTATCCGATCGCCATATCCGATGGTATTGGCTGCGTACCCCTCCTCTTCGGGAATCCAGATGACCTCTTCAGCAAAGGAAAGATCGCTCTCCTTCAGATGCCCCATTGCAGCAACCATGGTGCCCGATCTCGGACTAGAGCAGACCGTTGTTAGGTGCAAAGTGCTCTTCGGGACATCGAACAACTGCACATCAATACCCGCGCCCTTGGCATGCTCAGCTAGAAAATCGGCACCCTGCTTGTTGGTTCTGGTAGAAACACCGACGAGAAAACGATCGTCGTAGAAGACGACGTCTCCACCGTCTAGAGTCGCCCCCCCAGGCATCCTGATAACTTCAAAATCATCTGAGAGATGTTCTGCCACCGACTCCTTCTCCCCGTCTCTGCTAGGATGGCCAAGATTTGGTATAATGGCTACATCATCCAGAATCACTGCCGCATCCTCTATGAAGCAGCAGTCTGGGAAATCTTCCAACGTAGGTAGGGTGATGACCTCGGTGCCATGTGCCCTAAGTGCTGCGAAATAAACCTCTTGCGCGCGTCTGGCAGCCTCGTAGTCGGGTACTCTAGTACCCAGGTAGCTGGACACGGCTTCCGCGTAACTTGGAGAGACTTCTCTGGTCAGAGCCCGACCTCTTGCTCTGTCAAACGTTCCCGGCACGAACCCCCCTCTGCAAAGCCATTGATAACGATTAGGAGAGCGGAACCGGTTTTCCTGATTCCGGAAGTCTCTGACCCATCCATTATGGACGGAGACGGGAGTGGGTTGACTGTCGCAGGTGTCGTAATGGAGGAACTAAGAAATCTCCTAGAAGCGAGGAATCGCCACATCAGCAAAGCCCTCTCAATCGCACATGGGAAGCCCCTGCACATAGTGAGGGGAGAGATGCAGTACCTGCACGCCTCGGACGGTACCAAGTACTTAGATCTCGTGAACAATGTCTCCCATGTAGGTCACTGTAACCCCCATGTTGTTGAAGCCGGACAGAGACAGATGGCCGTTCTGAACACGAACAGCAGGTACCTGTACGAGGAGCTTACTGAGTATTTGGGCCGACTATCCTCTACCCTGCCCGAGTCCTTGGCTGTCGGATTCTTGGTGAACTCAGGTTCTGAAGCCAATGAACTCGCGGTCAGGCTGGCACGATCATTCACAGGAAATCACGACATGGCTGTGATTGAGGGTGCTTACCACGGTCATACGGGAATGTTGATCGATCTGAGTCCATACAAGTTTCGAGGGCCCGGGGGCAAAGGCTCGCCAGAGGAATGGGTGCATGTACTGCCTATCCCCGACACATACCGTCGCCCCAGTATTGACTACTCGGCAGAGGCAAGGGAGGGAATGAAACACGCGGGCCCATTGGCAGGTCTTCTGATAGAGTCCATGCTATCCTGTGCGGGGCAGGTACCCCTACCCCCCAACTACTTCTTAGAGGCAGCCTCGACGATAAGGAACCAAGGGGGACTGCTCATTGCAGACGAGGTGCAGGTAGGGTTCGGTAGAGTGGGGACGCACATGTGGGCTTTCCAGGAGAGCGGAGTAACTCCAGACATCGTAGTGATGGGAAAGCCGATTGGAAATGGGCACCCCATGGCAGCGGTCTTTACGACACCGGAAATCGCTTCTTCGTTCGGGGACATGGAGTTCTTCAGCACCTTCGGCGGGAACCCAGTCTCCTGTGCCATTGGGATGGCAGTGATGGACGTCATTGAGAATGAGGACCTGATGAATCGAGCCCGTGTCCTAGGAGAACGCTTCAAAAGCGGTCTGAATTCTCTAATGAAGGATCACGAGATAATTGGCGACGTCCGAGGACGAGGGCTATTCCTCGGGATCGAGATGGTGAAGGACAGGAGCACGCTAGAACCAGCGTCTATGGGGGCGTCAGAAATAGTTAGTGCAATGAGGGATCAGGGGGTGCTCCTAAGCACGGACGGACCCCTTCACAATGTCATCAAGATTAAGCCACCAATAGTCCTAAACCATGACGACGTAGATAGAACGCTTTCCGAATTTTGGAATGAGATAGTCTTTCTAATCCTCTTTCGATTCACGTTCGCTCAACAGACGCACGTCTCCGATCCCCTGAGCCTTGCCTAATTGGAAGATTAGCGCAGCCACCATTACGAGGACCACTATCTCCAACCCGAAGAAGGGTATCCACGACTCTCCTGACTTTGATAGAGCGGGATCGCTCGTATCATTGGCTGGCTCTGGAGAAACCGGCTCTTGCATAGGCTCCACGATAACCGTCCCTACCATTCCTACGCTCTCATGGGGCTCGCAAACGTACTGGTGCGTCCCGTTTGTTCCTGCTTCGAACGTGAACGTGTAGTCCACGTTCCTGGAGGTATCGCCTGAATCAAACAAACCGTCCTCTGCAACTGCGTTATGCGCGAGTAGCTCGCCACTCCAGAAAAACCGCACAGAGTCGCCCTCTGTAATGGTGACCGATGAAGGAGAGAACCTCAGATTCGTGCTATCCACTGTTACCACGACCTCTTCGGATGTTGAGACTTTCGCAAGGGACCCGGGTACCATGGCTCCGAGTAGAAAAACTACAACGAATATGATATGTCTCATCAAACCAATCAGGCCGAATTTGGTATACACCTTTTGCGGCTTTTTGCATGAAATAACGAGCATTTGCTGCAGAATATGATATGGTTTTGCAACTAATGAATAATCAAGGTGAAGAAGAATGGACTCAAAGAGAAGTGTCAGAACGGAGCAGAACAGAAGCAGAGCCAAAATTGGAGTAATCACACTCGCAATGGTATCCCTGCTTGCCGGGGCATCAGTCTCAGCGACCCTAGAGGACTACGCTGCGCCGGTGTACGCGGAGGAGGACCCTTTCGAGGGAGCAGTAGATGATGTGACCGGGGAGGACACATGGGAAGCCAAGGAAACGAAAAGCAAGCCATTTGGGAAGCACATCAGGAAGGCGATGAAGAGCCGTATGGACGATAGGATGGAGGACAGAACAGAGCATCTCGAGAAGAGGATACAGATTGATTCCAACCTAATCGCAGCCTTCCAATTCTGCCAAGACAACGCGAATTGCACAGCAGATGCCGATTCACTTTCCGAGATGATCGGCAAACTATCCTCGGCTGTGGATGGGATGCAGGCTAAACTGGACGGCTCAGACTCCGTGGCCGACAAGGAAGACTACGAGGACGGAACCCAGGAGGAATGTGAGGAAAAGGGCGGAACTTGGACTAACGATGATCGAAAGGGTGAGTACTGTGCCTTCGCTGATGAATACAAGGACTGGGACGAGAGGAAGGAATGGGACGAGGAGAAGAGGATGGAGTTCTCTGAGGAGAAGTCAATCCAGCTGAGAGCAGCCCAGCAAGCAATATCCTTCTGCATCGCTAACCAAGACTGCTCGGCAGATCAAGAGACACTGGGGATTGTACTGGAGCACATGACATCTAGAGAGAACCACCACAGTGACTGCTCAGATGACAAGAGGTGCGATCGCGATTATGACAGAAGGAAGGGACTCCGAGCTAGAATCGGAGGCGCCTTCTGTAAGATGCTAGACAGGTGCGAGGAACGCGCTAAGCCCCTTCCAGCACCGCTTCAGCTAGAGATTACTCAGGAGATCTGCGAATCCAGAATGGGAGTGTGGACAGAGGCGCCTGATCGCGGTGAAGAGGTGTTCTACTGCGACTGGAGCGATGACCGCGAGGAGGATGACAGAGACCGCGAGGAGGAGACCTCCGAAAACCAAGAGGACTGTGAGGCTAAAGGCGGAACTTGGCACGAGGACAGGCAGTATTGCCATACAGAGTGACCAGCACTAACTGAGCCTGAACGACGCGCCAACATTCACATCTGTGCCTAGGCCAGGATGACCATGAGCCAAGCCAACGGGGGAGAAATCGAAGGCTCCATGGATAGGGTCGCCAGAATCACACTCTATCTAGGAGGCTTCATGCTCTTACTGCTTATTGCCGCTCCATTCACATTCGATACGGACTCATCAGGATACCTGGCCTCATACGTGATTTATTCTCTATTCCTGACTAGCATCGGTGTTATCATCGGTGTCTCCCTTATGTGGCTCAACGACCCCAGAAGAGAGCCTGAACGAGAGAGGAGGATCCGCGAAACTAGTAGTCCCATGCTTTCAGAGGACCAGCAGAAGGTGGTTGACATCCTGTCCTCAAACGGCAACTCGATGTGGCAGGCAGAACTGGTTCGCGATACGGGATTCACGGATTCGAAGGCTAGCAGACTACTATCTCGCATGGAGGTCCAAGGCCACGTTAGGAGGATTAGGGACGGAATGGGGAAGCGAGTAGAGCTGAAGGAGGTGGAATTCTGAGATTAGAGGACGAAAGAGACCGGTTGATGCCGTTCATCATAGGCCTAGCCGTAGTTATTCTCGCGATCTCTTTTCGCAACCTCATATCGATGGAGAACTCACTCGAGGAGGGTAGAGGGCCCCAGGGGGAAATTCTTCTAATGACGATTCCAATGATGGTTCTCGTCGCATCTCTAATGCTCCTGATGGTGAATGAGTCTGGTACTGGCCCAAAGGCACTCAGAGAAAAACTCCCAATCACAGCATTGATGTTGGCGATGTTCATTATCGGTATGCTGATCGAGCCGATGATTCCACGTCCCGAAGGGACACTAGGAGACGCTCTTGGAACCACCTTGCTACTAGTCCCGATACTCCTAATCGCCCTCATGATTTTACCATCGGGCCAGAGAATCTCGGATGAAGAGGAGTAGGATGACCCGATCAAATCCTAACTTGAACGTAGTCACCTTCTACCCTGGTTTCGTAAAGTGGTAGATCCTTCTTCTTGGACATCTTTCCCACTAGCTTTCCATAGGGCGGGAACAAAGGGAAGGGGGACCACTCCTCAAGACACCCATCATCAAGTCGGTGACGCGTCTGGTGGAGAGGGCAGGTTATGCATCCGTCTTTCACTTTTCCACCCAATCCTAGAGGCCACCTCATATGTCTGCAAAGCCCTTCGGTCGCATGGTACTTACCACCATATTCAACGATCATTAGGGTCTTCAGTCCTATATTCACCATCTTAGGCTTCTCTGGCTTTAGCTTAGCGAGACGAATAGCATTTTTCCACCGCATCTAACTCCTCACGTTTGACATCCCGCCATCAAGATGGAAGACTTGACCCGTGATGTTGTCAGGAGCCTCCGTTAGTAGCCAGTGCATCGTTGCTGCAACTTCCTCTGCTCTGTTAATTCTGTTCAGAGGAATCATGCTGACTGCTGCATCCTTGGAGGCCTCTGATGAGGTTATGGGAGAGGAAAGTCTGGTTTCAGTAAGCCCGGGAGCGACTGCATTGACCCTGATTCCTCTTTTGCTGTACGTGGCAGCCGCTGATCTGACCATTGACTCTACGCCCCCCTTAGCAGCAGATATTGCCTCGTGATTCATCAGACCAAGACTTCCTGCTACGCTTGACGTGAAGACAACCCTTCCTCCTCCGGCTCTTAGCATCTGCTTGCATGCCACTGAAAGAGTTACGAACGCACTAGTAAGGTTCGTCGACAGAACTTCCTCGAAGGATTCTCTGTTCATGGCATGAGGGGGCCTCACAGAGAAGGAGCCAACTAGATGCGCAACCCCGTCAATTGCCCCTTCGCCCGATGTTATGCAGGACTGGACTGCCGCAAGTACCAGGTCTTCGTTGTTTGCGTCCCCTACAAATCTCTCAACCATATCCTCCGGTAGGTCAGATACTCTGGACTCGTCTCTCACAAGAAGGGTGACCTTGTTTCCCTCCTCTACCAGTCTCTTCGTGAGGAGAATTCCTATGTCACTACTACCGCCAACTATTAGGAAAGAGCCCACGTTATCACCTCAGAACTATGATTCCTGTTCCCTGATCCATTCATTCAGTTGCTCTTCTAGCCTGTCCCATAATGCATCCTTCATAAAGATAAAATCTAGACTGAGCATATATACAGTCGTTTAAGCGACTTCGACAATATCATCTAATTTCTAACTGACTGGAAAATCCTATTCCCTGTCTCCCAGCCGCCCAGCCAGAGTGATATCAGGATCAGTAATATTTGCCCTGCCCCTCTCAGAATATGCCAGTGGTTCTCATAGACTCGTCCATTGAGCGGAATCTCATTGACCCACATGTTCAGGTTGGCCCAATACAGCACTATCAGCATCAGTGTCAGTCCCAGTGCCGCCTCCTTCCTGAACCAAGGCAAAGCAACCCCGATTCCTAGGATAATCTCGAAGGCACCACTGGCGTAGACCCAGAACCTTGCATTGCCGATGACGCCGGGGACTATCGGTTCGAACCATGACGGGTCACGGAAGTGTTGGACCCCCACCCATGCAATCCAGAGACCATACGGGACTGCGACCAGGTTAAGCAGCCAACCAGACATCTAATCAGTCCGAGTGTTCACGAACTAGGGCTAGATGTATGGCCACTCCAACAGGCATAAGCATCACTCCGAAGAACACGGAGACTGCGGATATCCACCTATCAGTCTCTCTTTCTACACATCTGTTCCACATCCATCTGGTGATGAAAATGTCACCTGCCACCATGTGGGCCCATGCTGCGGAAGCCCCAGCACGGGTTCCGAGAATACCCACCAGACTATCCACAATGCTCAACGGGGCCGTGAAGCCCTCTGACAGTTCGATAAGCCCCTCGGGGTCGGAAGCGATTACGAACCACCAAATGGCAATCGGCCCAATGAAGAACCAAGGGCCTCTGAGAATCTTCTTCGTCCTTTCATGTTCAGGATAAATTAGCATCGCGAGCCAGAAGGGTCCAACCCACATAGTCGATAAGAAGAATGAGAAATCATACAGGTCCATAGGCCTCCCTCAGGCGTTCCGCACTTTGAGTTTCGGCTGCCTGAGGTCTTCGAACCATGGATCAGCACCGTTCCAGTCAGGCACGATCCCCATGTCAGCGCAGATCATCTTCGCAGAAATTCTACCACTTTCCAAGATAGTAGGCAATCCGCTTCCAGGATGGGTCCCCCCGCCTACAAGGTAGAGCCTTTCTAGCTCCTCAAACTTATTCTGAGGCCTGCGCCAAAGCATCTGATCTAAACCATGAGCAAGATTGAACACAGCACCCTTGTAGATGTCACGAGATGCCCAATCATCGGGAGTCACAATAGTCTGTGAGACAATGTGATCCTTCAGATTTGAGAAACCCAGCTTCTCCATCTGCTGGAGGATCACGTCCATGTAATCGTGTTTTATCTCATCCCAATCTATACCCGGATGACTTGTACTGGCTGGCACTAGAACATAGATTGTCGAATGCCCCTCGGGCGCCATTGACGGATCAGTGACGCAGGCGTTCTGGACGTAGACGGAGGGGTCCTCCCAAGCCACTTTGTTCTCTGTGACTTCTCTCAGATTTTTCTGGTAATCCTTGGCCGCGTAAATCTGATGATGCGGGGTGTCGTATACCTTGTCTACACCCAAATAAAGCATGTAAGTGGAGCATGAGTACGACTTCTTATCCAGCTTCTTGTTGGACCATTTCTTTCGTAGTTCGTCGGGCACCAAACCCTTCATTCCAGTAGCAAAGTCAACATTCATCACGAACCTTTCAGCGGTGTAAGACCCCATCTCCGTCTTGGCTCCCACTACTGTCTTACCCTCAAACAAGAACTCGCTAACTGGTTCATTCAACCGGATATCTACCCCTAAATTCCTTGCAATTTCACCCATCCTATGTGTAATGGTCCCCAAGCCTCCTTTGGTGTGGAAAACCCCATGCTCGTACTCCAGATATGCGAGGATAGTGAAAAGACTGGGAGCATGGAACGGACTCATACCCAAGTATTTGGTTTGGAAGGACATAGCCAGTTGCATCCTTTCGTCAGGAAACAATCTAGAAAGATCAGAGGCAACGCTCCTCCATGGTCTCAGGACTTTGGCTACTCGTAGAGCACGCCGGTTCATCAAGTCCATCGGACCTCTCCATGGAGCATTGAGGCAATTCTTGGACAGCGTCATCTTTGTTCGGTTATCTTCAATATACCTCCTGAAACCAGTAGCGTTCTTCTCTCCACAGAGATCTTTGATTTGCTCAGTCATGTCATCCAAGTCCGTGGTAGCGTTCAGGCTCCCTCCTGCTCCAAATACTAGTCTGTAGTTGGGATCAAGAGGTATCAGACCCAGCTCTTCATGCGCATCTAGTCCAAGGGCGTCAAAGATTTCCTCTGCGATTTCTGGGTAGTGGAAAAACGTCGGACCATTATCGAACTTGTATCCGTCTTTCTCGAAGACCTTCGTCCTCCCTCCAACCTCTCCCGTTTTCTCCAGAATGGTGACCTTAACTCCAGCTTTGGCAAGGAGCATGGCGCACGAAAGTCCGCCTGGCCCTGCTCCGACTATGATTACGTCACTGTGTTCGCTCATTATCTCCACTCCATATCCAGACCGTCTCTGAACTCAGCCAGCGACGGACCCATCTCTGCAATCAACTTGACCTCTGGATGGGTTCTGATTACTAACCCATCCATATACATCAGAGATCGAATGATTGGAAAGCCCTCCTCACCGAAGTCCGCACCTGCATCCTCCACTGCGGTCCTCACGGTCCTCATCATTAGATCGGTAAGGCTCTGCTCGCCCACGCTCTTTTCTCCGAAACCCTCGTAGATTTCTGCCATTCTACTCTTGAACCTTCTCACTCTGTCTTCAGAAGGCCTCTGGCCAGCTATTCCCAACAGAGCTTCGAACGCAGCATCGTGATTGTTCTTTGACAACTCCTCGAAGAAATTGAATAGTGACAGACTAACATTCCTTGGAGCTTCACATATTGCTCCATTGTCGATGAAAACAAAGCACCCATCCTCGTCAATTATACAGTTACCGGGATGGAGATCTCCGTGAAATGTCCCGATTCCGAACATGTAGGCCCCGTGTATTCTGAATAGCTCAATCAAGAAATTCCAAGGCAAACTCTCGTCATTGATGCACTCTTCCAGCGTCTTGCCTCTAACAAATTCGGAGACCAATACATGTTCGTTGGACATCTCAGGGTAGTACTTAGGGAATCTGAGCTTGGGCATCGGGAAATCCCCAGATAAGCCGTCTTGTATAGACTCTAACTCAGATCCTCCCTTGATTTCGTTACGCAGATCCAACTCTCTGGTTGTGTAGTCCTCAACGTGTCTGAGAAGGGCAAGAGGGTTACCCACCCTCCTGAGCTTTGGTGACAGTGAAATGGCCAATCTCATCATCCTCATCATCCTCTTCACATCCCTATGGAATCTCTCTTTGTGATCCGCCTTGACCACCTTGATTACGACCTCCTCTCCGTTGGTTAGCGTTGCTCTGTGTACCTGGCCCACCGAAGCAGCGGCCAACGGCTTCTCGTCGAACCAAGCAATCGAATCATAAAAGCCACTAGGGGCCTTCTGCTTGAGAATCCGCTCGACGTCCTCTGATGGGATGGTCGATGCATTCCTGTACATCGTCTGCAACTGTCTGCATTTCTCAATGCTCAGCATGTCTGGTCTCAGAGCGAAGATTTGGGACAGCTTAACTGCTAGAAGGCCCTGCTTCTGTATCCAATCCAAGTCGGCAGGGCCATCCTTCCGGATTTCCCTGTAGAACCTAAGGAAAGTAAGAGGTCGCACACCCTAACGGTGACCTTCTCCCCTTTCAAATGCTGTATACGCTAAATGGTCAGAATCTGGAGAAGACTGGAAGCCCCATCCTCTATTTCGCACTCCCATATCGTATGCACATTCCATCCGAGTCCAACCAACGCCTTCTCCTTCCTCCTATCTCTCTCTACATTCTTCTCGAACTTCTGGCCCCAGTAGTCAACATTTGATTTCGGGTGACTGAGATTGCACTTAGGACACCGGTGCCAGAAGCAACCATGGACGAAGATCGCCAACTTCCTCCCCGGAAAAGCGATATCCGGCCTGCAGACGTACTTCCCGTCTTCTCCATCTATCCTCCAATGGAGACGATAACCGGGAAAACCAGAGTTCCTTAGGAATCTCCTAACCAGTAGTTCGGGCTTGGTGTTCGTAGATTTGTTCGCAACCATCACATTGTGAACGGCCGGCGAAGATGCTGGAGGGGCCTCTAGAGTCATTACTACTCCATCCCCTAATCTTTCTTCTATATCTTCCCGCGCAGTAATAAGGTTCGCATTGAGGCTAGAGAGTATCCTGTCCACCTAGCGGCATAGGGTCGAGGGCCTCGTCTCTGAGAGTGGGTCCTACTGCCATAGTTCCGAAGATTCCGACCTCCCCTCCGACATTGTGGGCATGCCCGAACCAGACCCTTCCATGCTGGTCGATTGCAATGTCATTGAAGTCTCCAAAGCCGCCACACCTGTTGTAACCGCAACCCGACGAGGTATCCAATGGATCCCCCCACTCGTTTACCTGTACGGTGGTGAGCAACGGGACATCGCTGAACGCGTCAGTAATCACTGTGATGTAACCATTCCATGTATCTCCACCCGAGTCACCAAGGTAAGCTAGAGCGACCTTGCCCGCACTTCCCGCGGCAATCACTGGAAACCCAGTTCCATTCAGGCCAATTGGAGGAGCTATCATGATAGGGGAGCTCCAAGTATCTCCTTCGTTCAACGAGTACGAGTAGTAGGGCATGTTATCGAAGCCCATCCAGAACGCGTGGACGTTGTCCTCTGAGTCGGTGGCCACCTGGGCCTCCTCAAAGTTCCAGGTCTCTGCTGTTCCGCTAGTTTCAGTGGGAAGTGGGTGCTCTGTCCATGTTAGGCCGCCATTGGTGCTTCTGTAGATCGAGTAACCCTCGCCTCCATTACAACCCCTGTTGCCTCTGTAGAAGTTCCCATTCTCGCTACCCGTGATGTGTCCAGTGAGCCCACCGCTCTCGCAGTCTGAGGGTGTTCCAGGTAACTCCGGTCCCCATGTCAGGCCTCCATCGTTGCTTGCGGAGCAAACAGGGTATGGGTAGTTGCCATTGACGCAGAACACCCATGTGGTTTGGTGAAAGGCAGCTGGATACGGCGAGGAGGCTATGGTTTGGTGATCCTGCACGGACCAACCCGTAGCCACAGAAGGCCCAATCCAACTCTGACCCTCATTATCAGACCACTCCACCGTCATTCCCAACAAGGCGTGCATATCGAACTTCATGATTCGATCAGTCCAGGGATCGACGTAGACATAGGGGTCGTTGCTGTTTGGAACGGGCAAAAGAGCACTATAGACGTCCTCACAAGAGTACTCGCTCACACTCGACATACCAATTAGACCAGAGCACCTGACTATTGCAGTCGATCCAGCCGGCCCATTCCCCCAGCTAGTCATGTACAGGTTGTCCAGAGACGTGACTCCTATTGTAGGCTCGAATGTGGTCATTCCAATGCCGTAGTAAGTACCAATTGCGCACACAGGCGCATTGTCTCCTACTAGCACTGAGGTCCCGTTGAATAGGTCAGTGACCTTAGTAGCATCCGTGCCGTTGCCGTAGTGGTACCATGTGGTGTTGCTGATAGATCCTCCGTTATCAGCGCAGAGGGAGCCAAAGAGATCTATTTCCTCAGTCACCTCCTTCTCCTCGCCAAAACAACCTCCTAGGGATGCCATAATCAGCAGAGAAACAATACTGAGAGCGGCTGCACGCATGCTCTACCGGCCTAGCCCTCCCTACATCAGTTAAACGGATTGTTAGTATCCACGATATAACTGAAAAAATTGAGAACCGACAAGGGGGTTTCTTGAAATCACACCACTTGAACCGGGAAATCATGAGATCCCTCCCTCTTTTTCTCGTTTTACTGGTGCTCAGTGCTCCTGGATCTGTAGGAGTGATTGAACAATCACGTACAATAGATGCGACAAAGATGAGCTCAGAATTGGTATCAATACTCGATTCTGGAGAGAAGATTGAGGCCATAGTGCAATTCTACGGTTCACCAAGCGAACTGACGTGGGATAGTGTTGAATCCACAGGCGCGGAAGTCATCTCGAGGATGAGCGTCCTGCATGGTGCTCTAATCTCTGGAACTAACGAAGCAATCTCAGAACTCTCAACCAGGTCTTATATCAGCCACATGGAGGCAAATGTCCCAATCGAGCATTTCTACCTGCCAGGAGATCAGGATGACTATGAATCAATGATGCACGAGACTGTAAGATGGGTAAACGCTAGTTTGGCCTGGCACAGGGCAATTATTGGAACGGACGGGGTATTGAAGACCGAAAGCGACCTCTCCCTCTCCGAGTATGACGGAAAAGGCGCTACTGCAGTCGATCTAGACACCGGGATAGACGGAGAACATCCGGATTTCGATTGCGGAGAGCCTTGGACCGGGGAGAAACTGATTTGGTCAGCAAAGTGGACGGGAGTGGCTTGGGTTGACGCTCCAAATTGCAACTCCGATACATCCAGCGGTCATGGGACCCATGTCGGGGGAACTATCGCAGGAAACGGCGATGCTTCCGGAGGTCGACGCCTCGGTACTGCGAAGGGAGCGACAATAGTTGCCCTTGGAACCGGTGATGGAGCCTCCATCTTTGCTGCGGTGGAGGGCCTGGAATGGACTTACGAACATAGCAGGCCAGGACTAAATGACTTCAACATCCGAGTGGTGTCTAATTCTTGGGGTACTAACGGCGACTATAACCCCTCGAATGCAGTTACGGTATTGACCGATATGCTGACGTATGACAATGATGTAGCGGTAATTTTCGCAGCTTCCAACAGTGGCGGTAGTGGAGGGGAGTCAGAGAATGATCTCAGAACCAACATGTATGCAAACACTCCCTCGGCAATCTCAGTCGCTGCATTAGTACATGAGGGGAACGCAGTCACCTCCTTCTCTAGCAGAGGGTGGTCGACCCAGCAGCACACATGGCCGGATATCGGAGCACCAGGGAGGAACATATGGGCGACGGCTCCACGGGCCACGGCGATCGACGCATCTACGAGAACCCAAGGGGACCTGTACTACATGGCAATCTCGGGAACGAGCATGGCTACACCGCACATAGGGGGGATAGCAACTCTCTTGCTGGCAGCCGCACCATCTCTAGGGGTTGCAGACTACCAAACTGAGGACCACGATCACCTAGAGAGCTTATACTTCAACGAGACCGCAAAGGGTATCCAATTCGATGACTGGGAAGATAGGAACGAATCGAGAGTACATGAGATCGAATTGATTTTGGAATTGACTTCTCACTACGATCTACTCAGGAACTCTTGCGAAGAGGGTAACGACGACGATCCCTGCAATGATATCCCAGAGGAATGCTACATCTCTGAGGAGACCAATAGGTGCCATGATTGGAGGGTAGGCCACGGGTTAGTCGATACTGACAGGGCACTAGCACTATCTCGGACATTGCAAGTGATGAGGGATCCTGATGAGGATGGTTTCCTAGACTATCCTCAGGTTACGGTATGGGATGCATACAACCACTACGAGAAAATAATGGATACAAGGGAACTTCCATTGAAGACGGATCAGCTTAGGCACGCATGGAAGGGAGAGTGGAGCCACTTCAACAATGGTCCTACCAGCACCTTCGGAACTTATGCAACAGAAGACAGGCACTACGTTTGGGTTCCGAACGGAACCTATGAGATGCAGATAGCTTTCAGCTCTCTGGATTGGGACTCCAATACTGCTCAAATTGCCCAAATCAGACCGAATGTGGACCTAGGCTCTGATGGTGATGACGATGCACAGGGGCAGGGGACCATAGTGGGCGATACCATCTACATAGCACTGGATGTCGAACCCGAGCACTGGGGCGAGTGGACTGAGTTCGACGTCACAGGAACAGCGATATCCCTCCCCGTAACTGGAATAATATCTGGTTCGGAGTTCATGGAACCTCGAGTCCCATACACTTTCGACGTCTTACTAACTCTGGACGTATCAGAGCAGCAGACGGTGAACGTCCCACTTAGGTATGACGGATATTCTGATCTAGACCCAGCACAGCCGTCTGATCTTTATGATCCGGACTCAGCTTTCGACCTCCTGATGGTGAGGCCCGTCTATGACGAGAGCCTGATACCCGATTACGAAGAGCAACCAGCGCTATCTGCTAAGGCCAAATCCGCTCTTTTTCCATTGGTCGTTTTCGGATCCTCTCTGATGTTACTGGCATTATTCGCGGGATTCCTGTTCTGGATGAGAGAGCTGTCAAGGCACGAGGAAGAGAGCCTAGAACATGAGGCTCAAGACCAGTAGGACAAATCTCACTTCCAGCCGTTCTCTAGAATGGGAGGTATGGTGTCCAGCACTGAATCCTTCGGGTTCTTCCACTTCATCCCAAGATCTCTCTGGGCCGGGGAAGCATCCCAGAACAGCCTCTTACCCAGGTGCATCCTTGCCCAGGACAGACTCACCCGCGGATGGAATATCGATACTATGAGGGATAGGAAGTATGGAATCTGCCGAGTGGGCACCCTAAGTGACGGATTTTCTGATCTTATCGCCTTGGAGATATCCTTCCACCACATCTGACCGGATACGACTAGATATCTCCCAGCATTATGTCCCCGAGTCATGGCCCTGACATGGGCCTCGGCTACGTCTCTCACGTCCACGATGCTGATATGCATCGGTATTACGAAGGGAATCTCTCTCCTTAGCAACATCATCAGGATCGAGGGACTACCATTCAGGTGCCTCTTCGATAGAGGGGGCCCAAGAACAACGCAGGGGTTGATAGTCACCATCCTGATTGAATCCCCCTTCGATGAATGCCAGTCTCTGACTAACCTCTCAGCGCTGTATTTCGCCAGACCATACGGATTCTCCTCAATCGTTGCGTCCTCTGCCCATGTATCCGTCGTAAGGGTCTGACCATCCTCCCATGAACTCGGTCTAATCGCAGCCGTAGAGGAGGTGTGGATTAGACACCTAACCGTTCCTGATGAATCTATTGCATCAAGCACGTTCCTGGTTCCCACCACACTCGGATCGACAATCTTCTCCTGCGCCCGCTTTGACTTTAGGACGACAACTGCCGCGGTGTGAATCACAGATTCGCAATCGGCCACGGCTTTTCGTACCGATTCAGCATCTAGAAGATCCATCTCTACGATATCCAAGCTCCCCCCATCAGAAACAGGCAGAGATAGCAGATGATCGACCCTTTCAGGATCCGAAGAGTCTGTCACCGTCGCTCTGACCTGTGCACCTTTGGAAAGCAGGTTAGCTACTATGTGACTACCTATGAAACCACTAGCACCGGTAACCAGCACCGTCATAGTCCTACGAAGGGCTCTGCTGAAAAGAGACTATCGCCCATCATTCTGAGCCAGATTTGCCAGACATCCAAGCGGGCGCCCACCAATTCAAGTCCCCCATCAGCCTCATTGTTGACGGGACAACTAGTGCCCTCACTATCGTAGCATCGACAGCCACTCCCAAGGCCAACATGAACCCGAACTGCATCATGAGCGATACTGATGAGAACCCAAAGGCCGAGAACACAGTTACCATTACGAGGGCGGCGGAAGTGATTATTCGTCCGCTCTTCTGCAGTCCTGTCGCTACGGCCAATGTGTTGTCCTCCGTTCTTTCCCATTCCTCATGGATCCTGGAGAGCATCAGCACTTCGTAGTCCATGCTAAGCCCGAACAAAATAGCAAAAATCATCACAGGAGTTGTTGGGTCTATCGGCTGGGGGGTGAAGTTGAGCAACTCTGCTCCATTCCCTTCCTGGAAAACCCATACGAGTATTCCAAACGAGGCACTGACTGATAGTATGTTCATGATCAAAGCCTTCAGGGGCAGGATAACTGATCTCACCTGTAGGAAAATAAGTACATAGCTAGAGGTCAGAATGAACGCCAGCGCGATCGGTAGGTTCTCCTTCACAGCATCTAGAACGTCTTGGTTGTAAGCGGCAAAGCCTGCCACATTGACCTCCGAGCCACCTCCGAACTGCTCATTTTTCGCATCAAGATTCCGGATTTCCCTTACCACCTTCCTAGATGCCGCACTGCTCTGGTCTCCTTCAATCGCAACTTGAACGAGAACTACGCCGTCCCCAACAGACGAATCAGCATAAAATCCCCTCTCCAATCTCAAGGCCTCAGCCTCTGATGGCGACAACTCGCCATCATCTGAATCGTCCCAGAATTCAACAACCTCGTCCTCGGTCCAGGTAGCGTTGAAGTGAGCGTAGTTAAACACAAAACTAGCACCTTCAATCGACAGCATTTCCTTGGAAAAAGCGTGGAGACTTCTGATATTTTCCTCTGAAAATACGTCTGTTCCTTCCTGGATTTCGTAAACAACTAGAGCGGTATTGGAGACCTCCTGAGGCCAGTTTTCGTCCGTCAACTCCATACCGCTCCTAGCTTCATTATCGGGACTCAATGCCTTCCAAGAGGTAATGCCCCATTCGGCCTGAAGGAACGGTGCTCCCGCCACAAGCAGAATAAGCACGGAGGGGACCAGAAACGAAAGGGGCTTGCTCATAACCCTCTTAGCCAAATCAGACCAGAAACCGTCATCCGCCACCTCTGTGCTGAGGCCCAATGGAACTCTGCCAGAGTTAATCCTGTCTCCGAGTATTGCCAATATTGATGGAAGCAGTATTACCGACGAGGTAAGAGCTACTAGAGTAGCACAAATCCCGCCCCATCCCAGTGATGGCAATCCCGTGTTCTCGAAGAATAGCATGCCGGTTAAGCCTGCGATCACTGTCAGGCCTGAGAACAGAATCGCTCTACCAGCGGTAGCGCTGGTCATCGCAATCGCAGTCCTCTTGTCATGTCCTCTCCCCAACTCCTCTCTAAATCGATTCACTATGAACAAGGAATAGTCAACGCTGAGACCGATACCCAGTAAGGATACGATATTGACAGCATAAACAGTTAGATCGTCAACAACGTATGTGAGCCCATGAATGATACCAACCGCAGCTATAACAGTGTAGATTCCTGATAATGCCGGTAGGCTCGCCGATACAACAGTACCGAAAACAAACAACAGAATTAGTATTGTCAGAGGGGCAGAAATCAACTCGGCCCTTAGGAGCTCCTCCTTCAGAACTAAATCGAAAGTAATGTCAATTGCTAAATTATCGGTGAGGTACTTTTCCATACCTTGAGGAGAGCTGTTTGGCAACACAATATCCTCGTATATCTCCTTCAGTAGGATCTTCGAATCCTCTCTGTTCATATTGACCTTAACGTAGACTCTGGACCACGAGGGATCAACACTGCTCACAAGGGAGGACCGATTTGCTTCGTTGGTCTCCCAGGGAACATCCAGATCGATATCATCGTTTGTCGAAAGTACCTCGATAGTCGACTGAATAGCGGACACTACCTCGGGGTCGTCATATGAGTGACCAGGATGGTGGAATAGTACGTGGAAAGACTCGAAGGCAGTTTCGTTAGGGTCCGAGAATCCTTCTCCCGCCGCTGACCACCCATCAACCGACTCAAGATCCCCCTCACCGTATCCTTCGATGTAGCGTGGCTCCAGTGAAATCATGTATCCGAGTCCGGCGCAGAGCAGCAAAGAGCATATCAAAACCGCTCGTGCGTAGTCGTGAACAAAGAGCCCTATCTTGTAATACAGCCTCCCTTCCAAAGCAGAAGGGTCGGTCGCTCCTTCCACAAACCCCCGGCACTACTTGCGCTTATCTATTTCTGTATTGTTATTAATCTAATAATTCGGCAACAGAATCCACTACAAGAGAAGGACGCAACTCGCCTCCCTCCACGTCATCTACCGAAGCCTCCCCTGAAAGCACCAGAATACCATGAACGCCCGCTCTATCTGCCATCTCAATGTCTGTGTACAGCCTATCCCCAACCATGCAGCATTCAGAAGGTTTCAGCCCCAAATCCTCTATCTTGTGTAGAATCATCCCTTTGTTAGGCTTACCACAAACGTGGGCGGGACTCACTCCCGTAGTCGCCTTGAACAAGGACATGTAAGCGCCGGTGTCGGGAAGCCCCCCCCTAGGGGACGGGCAGACCATATCTGGATGGCTTGCGACCAACTGGACACCTTCGTGAAGATGTATTGACGCAGTAGCAAGTTTCTCGTAACTAATTTCTGTATCGTACCCCAGAACCACGAATTCGGGCCGCTCTGAAGAGGTTTCAATACCCTCCTCTTCTAACATACCGCGCATCCCTTCCGTTCCGACCAGAAAGGTGCTAGTGACTCCCTTCTTACTTAGCCATGAAATCAGGTCGTGGGTTGAAAGTAAAACCTCGTCTTTGTCAGCATCGATACCTAGGTCCCTCAGTTTCCCAAGGTATTGCTCCACAGACTTGCTTGAGTTGTTTGACAGGAAGTATCTCTTGATGCCTCTTGTTTCCAACCTTTCGAGGAAATCCAAGGCTCCATCTATCAGACTATCTCCGAGGTATATGGTGCCGTCTAGATCCAAGAATATGGCCTTAATTCCATCCAGAGACTGACTGATTTCTCCTTCCACGTCCCATCACATCATGGCAGCAATATAGTCTTGAATAGGAACCAGGGGCTCCAAAGGGCTTTCTGAGCCTCTTTATCTGCAATCATACCCGTCAGCATATCGCCCATCTCTTCCTTCCTAGAGGCCTTTCCAACGAACCAATTCATCAACTTCTTCCACTTGACAACCTTCTGTAATCTGTGGGAGTTCGTCAGCTCCTTGCCAAGGGTGCTCCAAAGCTCCTCCATGTATTCAATCGCATTCTCCTCGGGAAAACCCTCTGAGTGCTCATCCTTGTCGAAGTGCCTAGATGTCATCTTTGCAGAGACCAATCCGTTCCCTATCCCCTCACCGCTAAATGGGTCAACCAGGCTGGCTGCATCCCCAACGCACATCACACCCGCGCCCGCGTTCCTTCTGGGCTGATAGGAGGGGGGTTTTTTCCTCGGGGAGCCGAATGGAAGTTGCCATCCCTTCTGGGATCCTTCAACTATTCTCGTGTTTCTTCTTCAGCGATTTGTCCATTCCTTTCTGCTTACGCTGTTCAGAGATTACCATCCCGATTCCAACGTTCACGACTCCTTCCTTCACCGGGAACAGCCAGAAGTATCCTGGAATGACCTCATCGATGAAATGAATCTCAATTGGTCCCTGACTTCCATCAAAGCCTCCGACGTCTTCCCAATACTCTCTGTAACCGCCGCAATAGTGTTCATCATCTCTCATTGGCTCTTTGTGAATCCCCTCAACAAGCTTGGTGGCTACAGGGCACCTGTATCCCCCAGCTCCGATAGTGAGTGGGGCGACGAAGCTAAATGTCGGAGAATCGGAAGATCTCTTTCCAAAGCTCCCGGATACTCCGACTATCGCACCATCCTCCTCCAGAACCTCCCTAACGTCGAATCCCTGAATTACAGAGCCGCCCGCTTCAATGACAATCTCAGTTGCCCTTCTGAACATCATGTAGTCGAACTGCTTCCTGGGAAGGGAGTAACCAGCCATCTTCTTCTCGAACTCGTCCTGTGGGAGCATAACCTTGACAGTGTTACCGTTTGCAGAACCGAACACTATGGAGTCAACCATGAAGTGGGGAGTTTTCTCAATCATCTCCTTGACACCTAACTCCTTCACGTGCGAGAGCGATTTGCCGCCGACGGCATCTCCGCAGATCTTGTCCCTAGGCCACACATCTTTCTCGATTAGGAGAACCTTGCATCCATTCAGCGCATTATAGGATGCTGCAGCGGACCCGCTAGGGCCCCCACCGACTACTATGACATCGAAGGAGCTCCCATCTTCCGGGATGCTGCCAGTGTCTATCGGACCTTCCCAATCATCCATACTAGTCCCAGTGGGAGGGGCATCAACATTCAAACTATGCCATGAGGTTCTTCTGCGTTCCGTGCCACGCACCGCTATGAGCAGAACCTTGTGGATAGTCAAGACAACCCTTCCCGGTGAAATGAATGAAGCTGAAGTGGGCATGTGGTGCCAATCAATAATTGAATCGAATTTGGCAGTCTGTGTAGATATGAAGAGAATAAACTCAGTTTTTCGATGGGAGGGAGAGATTCAGAATGCCTCCGAATGGGATATCCAAATTAAGACCCATGAATCCAGTAAAAACGGATTGATATCCAAAATAAAATCAGAACATTCCTACGACCTTCCACAGATTGTCTGGTGGTCGGTTGAGTCTACAGTAGAATACTACAATTGGGTTCAAGGGTAACACGCTCTTCGTACTTCATGGGAAAGGCTGGAACCCTAAGGCCTGCTAAGAAGGTCCCCACTGTCTGGTGGAGCTCCCCAAATCCGATGTCATTGAAGCCAAACAGATCTACAATGGCCATTCTGGTAATCGGCGAGTTCATCTTCGGACTAGGTGACTCACTTCTCATCGCAGCAGGTGTAGGGAATACGCCATGGACTGTTTTGGCGGAAGGTATAGCCGATACTACAGAAGTGTGGACAATAGGAGAGGCAACCTTTCTAGTCAGTGTTGCAGTAATGTTTCTGTGGATCCCAATAAAGGAGACTCCTGGCATTGGAACCATTCTGAATATCATCATTATAGCTCTCACGATTCATGTGATGGTACCAATACTTCCCCAGCCGGAGAACCCCTTGGTCTCCATTCTGATGGCTTCCTTAGGGATCGTGCTCGTCGGAATAGGTAGTTGCATGTACTTGACTGCAAATCTAGGGCCAGGCCCAAGGGATGGCTGGATGACTGGACTTCAGAGAACCACTGGCATTCCGATTGGGAGAGTTAGAATTGCCATAGAAGCCTCAGTCCTGGTTATTGGCATAGTACTAGGTGGTACATTTGGAATTGGCACTATTCTCTTCGCGGTAACCATTGGCCCCGTTGTAGCATCCTGCCTGTCGATAGCCAGTAGGATTGACTCCACTACCGGATGACTACCCAAGTCAACAACCCAATCGGGAGGTTCATGGAGTATTGCAGACAGGCTTAATCATGGGGGGACACGGAGTCATTCAACGATATCGTGAGTTCCTGCCAGTTTCTCAGGATACCTGCATCATTTCTCTTAATGAGGGGAACACGCCACTGATAGAATCACACAATCTGGTACAGGCACTGGGTGGAGGCTTCCGCCTTTTCATCAAATATGAGGGGCTTAATCCCACGGCATCCTTCAAAGATCGAGGGATGACCCTTGCGGTAACCAAGGCAGTAGAAAGGGGCGTTCGCGCAATCGTTTGTGCCAGCACAGGCAACACGAGCGCCTCAGCAGCGGCCTATGCCTCTCGCGCGGGACTAACTTGCGTGGTCCTAATTCCAGAGGGCAAGATCTCCTATGGAAAGATGGCCCAGGCTCTCATTCATGGTGCGAAGACAATTGAAGTCAAAGGGAACTTCGATGAAGCTCTGGAGTTGGTCAGGGAATTGGGGCTCAGGGACGATATTGAAATCGTCAACAGCATCAATCCATTCAGAATTCAGGGCCAGAAGACTGGCGCATTCGAGGTCTGCGACCAACTAGGGAATTGTCCAGACATGCACTTCTTGCCGGTTGGGAACGCTGGCAACATCACTTCCTATTGGATGGGCTACAAGGAGTACAGGGATGCTGGGAAGATAGAGTCGCTGCCCATGATGATGGGATGGCAGGCAGAGGGCGCGGCACCGATTGTCAGAGGGGAGGTCGTTGATGCACCCGAGACAGTGGCTACAGCCATCAGGATGGACAATAGACTCCGTCACAGATGAAGAAATACTCGATGCCCACAGGATGCTCGCGAGGACTGAGGGCATATTCGTCGAACCGGCATCTGCCGCGGGGATCGCGGGCATTGTGAAGAGCAACTCGAGGGGAGATATACCAAAAAACTCCACATTAGTCGTTACGGTAACCGGCCACGGACTTAAGGACCCGGCTATCGCTATCGAGAACTCCGCCGCCAAGTCTGTAGTTGTCGATCCAGACCTCGAATCAGTCCTGGATGCAATCGGAATGCAATGAGTATGGTTATTGCTGTCTTGCCAATCCCACGTCATGGATGACGACTTTTCAGACCGCGCATTCTCCACTAGAGCCGTCTGGTCCGGAACCAACCACTTGGAGGGGTCCGCAGTTACCCCTATATTCACCACCTCTACCTATCAGCTCAATGACGACAGGTATCGAGATTGGGCCGATGGCGGCCAGCACTCGCTGATCTACAGTCGCTGGTCGAGTGTGAACTCCGAGGCCGTGGCTTCGAAGGTAGCCTCTTTGGAGGGAGCCGAGGACGGAGAGACACTTGCAAGTGGAATGGCCGCGATCTCTTCCACCCTTCTTTCCATGCTTTCGAAGGGCGATCACATGGTCACATCCCCAGATATCTATGGGGGGACATATGGCCTACTAACCTCAGATTTCCCCAGATTCGGAATAGACGTAACTATGGCGGACATCAGAGACCCCTCTTCGTTTGAGGCCGCAATAAACGAGAACACCAAGGTCCTCTATGCATCAATAGCGAAGGAGCATGGCCTGATTTCGGTTGTCGATAACACATTCGCTACTCCGTGGGCCTGTCAACCAATTTCAATGGGGTTCGATGTCGTCATTCACTCAGGAACTAAGTTCCTCAACGGACACAGCGATTTGACAGCAGGAATTGTTGTCGGAAGATCCGATCTAATCAAGGGGGTTTTCAAGACCAAAAGCAGGCTAGGGGGGACCGCTGACGCCTTCATGTGCTATCTTCTGGAGAGGGGCATGAGAACCCTTCATGCTAGGATGCCAATACACGCATCAAACTCTTCTGAACTGGCTAGAAGAATGCAAGAACACCCAGAAATCAGCGCTGTCAACCATCCCTCTCTGGAGAGCTATGCTGACTACGAGGTGGCCAAACGAATCGTACCGAATGGGACGGGAATGCTATCATTTGTTGTAAGGGGCGGGGATGAGAGAGCAATGCGCTTCGTCAGAGCGCTCGAAATCATCTTCGAAGCGACAAGCCTAGGAGGGATCGAGAGCCTAGTTTCTTGTCCATTCAACACGAGCGATATTTTCGTTCCCGAGGAGGATCGGCTAGAGGCGGGGATCGTCCCAGGTTTCGTGAGGATGAGCGTTGGCATAGAGGATGTTGACGACCTATGGTCGGACATTGAACAGGCCCTGTTGGCCAGCCAATCCTGACAGGTGGAAAGATGGACCAAACCCTCCTGCTCGCCACTCTTGTGTTCATCATACCGATGTGCTTCAGCCCCGGGCCAAACAATGTGCTCTGTGCTGCTCACGGCTCACAGCACGGGTTCAAGGCAACTCTTACACTGATCTCAGGAATGGCAGTAGGTTGGTCAGCTCTGGGCTTGTTCGTCGGAGGGGCTACTGTTTTCATCGAGAACAACCAGGAGTTCTTCGAGATATTGACCTACGTCGGAGCCGGTTACATTGCATACCTCTCGTTCAAGATCGCGACTTCAAACTCTCTCGAGGACGGCTCTATCGAGGAAGAGCGTCTTGGATTCTCGACCGGGGTTGCCATTCAGTTCGTTAACGGAAAGGCGTGGATTCACTTTTTGGTCCTCATGACTACATTCGGCTCCCTCTTTGGGACTGGATTCTCTGGAAAGGCAATGCTAGTGATACTGAATGTGATGTTCGGACTCCCAGCAGTCATGACTTGGGCTGCATTCGGCACGATCCTACGCAGAGCCTTCACTTCTCCTCGTTCGGCTACCTTCCTAAACCGAGGTATGGGCGTGTCCTTGTTTGTCGTAGCACTTTGGATAGTGATTCCTCCAGACTATTACAGTACTCTTCTGGGTTGAATTTTTGGTGCAGAGGGCAGGATTCGAACCTGCGAAGCACTACGCACTGGGACCTCATCCCAGCCCCTTTGACCGCTCGGGTACCTCTGCTTGTGAGTCGGTGGGCTTACGCCTGCATATTTCAGAGGTATCCTAGCTTCCACATTGACAAGTAAATGATGGGAGCCAGGGGCAAGCAAACCGCAAACGCTCTCTTGAAGGCTCTCCACAGTCCGTCTTCCTTTCCTTCTGGGATGCTATCTGCCGCAGCCACAACCAATTCCTCAATTATGTCCGCTCCGGGACTAATGCTTGTCATATTCCACCTCAGAACCTAATTCCTACTTTGGCGGCCATGGGAGGCGCCTCACCGGTCTTCGCATAATAGAACAGAGATGCCCTATTCACAGCATCAACTGTCGAGAAGAAGAGGACTGTGAACAATAGTCCCACAGCAAGGACTACGATTCCTAAGATTACTCCCAAATCACCTAAGTACATCAGTGGGATGGAAATTCCAATCAGAACGAATATGCATAGAATCATCAGAAGCCCGGTTCCGATGTGAGATGTAACATCCTCTCCCCAGGTCCTCTTGAACAAGTCTGCACTTCTGCCCATGCTATCTAGTATCCCGGCCCTCTCCAGGACAATCATGGGGATCATGAAGAATGTGACGATCCACCAAGCCATTCCAATGATGAAACTAGCCAAGCCCGCCACTATCCTCAGTGGAACCGGGGAGTCTTCGCTATGAGAAAGCCCCTCGAGTACCTGTATGAAAAGCCCGACAGTTCCTGCAATCAGTCCCCAAACCAGAATCTGTGGTAGACACCTCACCGCTTGCCCAATGCCGTACGAGAAACTTGGATTAGTTCCCGAGCTGAGGCGCTCATACGCGCTTGCTACTATGGCCGCGTTCCAGAAGACGGTAATTACAGATACTAACATGTAGAAGACGAACCAAATTGCCATGTGTGCGAATACCAGCTCACCGCCACATTCGTCGCCGACGCACTCCGGGTTGGAGGCGATAGCATCCAGTCCGACCGAGCCGGATATCGCTGCCCCTATTGCTACGAGAGAGAATATAGCCGACAGGAATGTGTACACGAGTAACTCTGGGTCGGACCAAACCACTGCAATCCCCAGTTTTGTCATCTTCCAACCTCGAGAGATCCTCTGCCCTATCCCAATTCTTCGCCCTCCTCTGCGAATCATCCAAGAATCGCCTGTGGTAACCACGGCAGAATTCTACTGGTCAGGAGTAATAACTATATTCACGGAATCCCCAACGGAGACCCTACCTTCTCGCAAAACACGTGCTAGCCACCTCGACCAACCGTACTCCTTATCTTGGTCGACTCTGTCAAATTTCCTTCCTATGAAAGACTCACCGATCTTAGAGCAGGGTGCACATGGTTCGCTAAGCTCAAGCACTACGTCGCCAATCTCCAAGCGCGCCCCCTCAGAAAGTGAATCCCAATCCACTCCTCGAATTGTCAGATTCTCACCCGTAGACCCGATCTCTATCGGGTGACCCTCATTCTTCAGTCGCTGGATTAGCTCTAGAGAGAAGATACAGACTGCTCTATCTGCATCCCCGCCATTGTTCGATCGAAACCTGTTGAAATCCCCCTCAACCCCACTGTTCATGATATCCGCGGACTCAACCATGGACT
>LULP01000046.1_pt1 | contig 33337 bp, 44 predicted proteins | sample 728111 | NCBI WGS metagenome assembly LULP01 (sample SAMN03860286, study PRJNA289734) | marine metagenome | biome: seawater column; feature: ocean; material: water; isolation source: Red Sea water column Station 149 - depth 25m | place: Saudi Arabia: Red Sea | collected 2011-10-15 | depth 25 m
CCCTCCGCCATTTGCTGTATAGAATTGTTCTCCATTAGACAATGTGTCTATCTGTGGAGGTGGTAACTGCCAAGCTTGAGGTTGGGCGGATGCTGTACCGACTCCGAACCATGTCCACGGTTTGAACATACTTGCACCGCCCTGCATAGGCATCTGCTGCTGCATATATGGGTTTGGCATCATTGGTTGTTGAGTCACGGCAGGAGCTTGTTGGAGTTGGCCATTATCACCGTAAGGATTTTGCCAGTTTAGGACAGAATGATGGGCATTGTCCTCGGAGGCCCACTCCTCATGCAAGGTGAGACGAGCATTAAGCTCCTCCGCAGCCTCGTCACCATACATCGTTCTAGGATGCCAGTCTATCTGTGTATTGTAAACTGTCTTTAGAAACTCCATGTTATCTTTAAGATCCGTAGGAACTTGCACATCAGTTTCCTTACATAATCCTTCTAGCATCTCACTACAGTTCTTCAAAACTGGATACAAATACTGTACCAGTCTCATGGTTGTATTTTCTGCTGCCTTCGCATCGTAATCTGGATGCTGAATCTTATCTACTGCCACTGGGTTAAGGTAACCTGCTGGGCTTCCTGCATATCCGCTCATAGTCTTCTCCACTTTATATCTTGTTTTACACCGTCACAATGTAACGTAAATCTAAGTAATGTTGGTTTCATAATCCAAACCTCCTGTTCTGACGGGTTGACAAAGCCGAGAGATACTCATCGTAGTCACGTTGGTGTAACTTACAGAATCCGCCTCCTGTTGTCATGCCACAATAAGGACACTCGTCTTTGCCATGTTTCCGCCTTAATCCCCACCACTTTCGTGATAAACGCTTATGCCTCATACTGAGACGTTTAACGTATAAGTCTAATTCATCATCAGACATTGCCTCTGCACTTGGCATCATCTGTTGTTGTACTGGTTGTCTAGTTAGAACGTTGGGGGCTGGAGCCACCTCCCTTTGGGGTTCCTCTTGTTGTGTGTGTTGAGGTTTTCGTGCTAGGGTCGTCATCTGAGGTGGGCCAGCCATTAATTCTCTTCCTCCTTTAATTCATCTAAACATTCTCTATATCTTTTACATTCGCTTGTTAACTTAATCATATCTGCAAACCATTTGCCTTTCTTGCTCATAGTCCACCTTTTCTCATCATCTGTGCTGTCCTTGTCGCAGCTTGTCCTACCTGTACTTCAGGACTGACAAAGGCTTTGACTACCAATGCTTTAATCGTAGACAAAATCACACTAACTGCTAGAACAAACATAAGGAAACCATTGTAAAGCCATGCAACACCCCAAATCGCCATACCGTATTCTGTAACTACTGTATCATAATAATAACCTACATAAAGTCCGATTCCACCAAATGCAAGGCCTAATCCCATGATCCATACACATCTCTTAAACCATACCCATTCAATGTATCTACAAAATTCTACATCCTGCTGGCCTCCTGCACCCATTGTGCTTGGATACCGACCTGTACTAAACAACATATTTCTTATGAATTTCATTGTGTCACCATATCTGCGTATGCGTTCTTGTGCGAATCTATCTTTTCATAAATGTCACGCTTGAACTCCCTAGAGAGTTGATACGCAACTTCATACCCGATGGGTTCCGCACCGTCAGGCATTGGAATCCACTTAGGGTGATAAGTATAAATGGTTATTCTACGAAAGTTAGGTTTGAAATCTAACTTGTCATCATGATATTCTATGTATGCCTTTTGTGGGAATCCTTCCTCATCTGTCAATGAATCCAGGCTGTGTTCCATAAGCACGGCATTGACCGTATTTTCTATGATCTTGACTTTCATCATTTTAGATACTGACAATGCAGTTTCCCATCTAAATATATCTGAAGGCGTTAGATTCTCAACAATAGAATGCATCAGCTCATCACAGCCAATAATACATTCACTCATGTCAAAAGTCTTGAGTCTTACTCCTTTCAAACTAAAATCCTTAACTTTACCTTTGATTGCTCCTGAACTATTTGAAATCTTAACCCAGTCATCAATTGCAAACTCTGTGCGATAAGCTACTGTTAGAAAAGACAAAGCACCGTTAATTGGACTGTATTGCGAAAATGCTGCGTATGTTAATGCAGATATGCCCACAATGTACTCTGTACGGGCCAATAAGCCACTGTACATCATCAAGCCTACCCCAAATACTATAAGTCCTAAAACACCGAATACTTGCGCTGCTGCCTTACCTTGTAAACTTCTGATCTTATAATCACTAAAAGCTGACTTTTTTACCCTAGATATTGCTGCCGATACTCCTAACGCTACTGCGATAAACCAAGCAAAAATTAGACCCTCATCCACTATTTCTTACCCTTCTTTGCTATCTTATCAATGTGCGGCCCTTGTTCCGCTTCTAACAACTCACCAGTGTTTGGATTAATGTATCCACCAGCTTGTGCTGGCATAGGCATTGGTTGTTGCTGTTGTTGTTGATATTGTTGGTATGGAACCATGTTAGGTGGGATCGCTTGTCCAACATGACCGTCTCGGTTCATGTCCCATCCTGTTTTGTTTTCCATATAGTTCATAGCATTGCTGAACATTCCTTGATTTTGATAGCCCGAAGGTTTTCGCTTACGCTCAGAGAACTCTTCTAGATCCTGAGAGTCTGCGATTGTGGATAATATTGTGTATGTGAAAGCACCACTTACCGAACCAAACCAAAGAGCGTCATTATACGCCATACCACCTACGTACATCAAAGTGAATGCGTTAGCTATGAAAACTAACAAGGCACTCAATCTGTTGTACGATTGCTTTATTTTGTGCTTAATTGACTCATCCATAATATCTGTTAAATCTTACTCCTTTAAATAATTATCCTGTCTGCAACTCGTTTGCGTTATCTAGGGTAGGTTTCTCTAATCTAAGATCATCATCCCCTGCCTCATCTGCATCCAATAACTGCTGAGTGTCTAAGGTGTGAAAGAATTGTCTTATGTTAGCTCCTGAAGCTGAAACATCACAACCAATTACAGAACCAATTACTGTAAGGTCTGAATCGGTATCTGATAATAAATGTTTTACATCTCCTACTACTTCAAATCCTCCAGATGGTGCAAACGCAGCTAATGTTTTTGCTGCTGATGAATGACCGTTGATTGCAGTATTGCCTGATAATAATGTAGAACTTCCACTCATTGTAAATATGTCACTGCTTGATGTTACACTAAAGTTAAGTGTTGAGTTTCTTAAATCTAAAGTTCCTCCGTTTACATCTGTATTTTTTACAGCTATTGTATTACCATTAGCATTGAAGGTTGTACCATTTTCTATTTCTAACTCTGATGTAACTGTAAGGTCTCCAGTTGCCACTACTGTTCCGTTTACTATATCTATTTTTTTTGTTGTTGATTCTGGAAGATTCATAGTATTTGAGCCACTAAGGTCAAATCTAAGCTGGTCAATTTCAGCTAAAGCAGTAGTTTTTACATCTGAACCTATTGTAATTGTTTTGTCTCCTGTCCTCATTCTGACTACATTATGGGGAGTATCTGCATGAGATTTTATTTTTTCATTAACAACTAAATTTCCTTGTATATCTATTAAACCATTAGTTGTTCCCAAAGTAAGTAATTCAGTAGTAGAACCATCATTTATTGTTAAATTATTTACGTCTGTATTGTGAAGTATGCAAATAGTTTGAGTTCCTGACTTAGCCATGACAAGCGTAGAAGTGCCATAGGTAAATGTTCCTGCTCCTGCCCAAGCATCTGTAATTGCTACCTCTGAACCTGTAGAATAAGAAACTGCGGTACCATTCAAGTTTGTGTTAGTAGAAGCAAAAGTAGAACCTGTGCCTTCAGTCATTTTCCACTGACCAACTAAACCTGTGCTGTTAGCTAAAGTGTCACTGTTAAACATATCAGCTCTTATCTGAGCTTGAGTTCTTGCTACATTCCAAATTCTTGGCTCTGCTAAATTACCATCCCAAGTAAATTCATAACTATATCTACCACCTATGTAAAAATTAGAATCGTCTGCACTTAATGGGCCTTCAGCAGAATCGTCAATAACATCTAATTTACCGTCAATATAAATTTTAGTTCTTCCATCGGCTGCATCTTTGTCATATACTAAAGCAGCGTGATGCCATTTACCATCATCTAAATTAGTAGCATTAGTAGTAAAAGTAGTACCTGCTGCTGTAGACGCACCCCTTATTCTTGAACCTAATTGACCTGATCCTGTATCTAAATACAAAAACCAAGATTTAACTGCTCCACTTGAACCACCTCTTCTATCAAATAAATATTGATGTACATCATTTCGAGTTGACTTAAACCAAATTTCTGCTGTAAACGTATTTGTAAAATCTAAATCTGCGTGGTCTGCTACTTCAATTAAATCTTTATCATCGTAGACACCTTTGAAAGCACTTAAATTGACAAGACCACCACTGGTAGTAAAATCTCCATGCACTGTAAGTATATCATTATCTCCATCCAATTCCCCTCCTGTTGCAACTGTTAAATTACCACATTTGTTATTTGTTCCATTTAAACTACGATATGGAGATGCAATACGCAAATTACCTCTATAACCAAACGAGTTATTCCAATCACAACTTGTCGTTCCATTGTTAATTAAAATATTAGTTGTAGAATCACCAACAAATGAAGTATCATTAAATCTAATATTGTCTCCAGATGTAGAACCTGTTACAATTATAGAAGCTCCGTTTTCATTATCATATGTGCCATTCTGAATATCTAACAAAGAAGTAATTAACATCCCTGCACCAAAGTCTACTGTGGTTCCTGTATCTGCTGTAAAATTACCAGAACATTCCATCCTCTGTCCATTTAGATCCAGAGTATCTCCACTACTTACTGTTACGGCATCAAACTCACAATCTCCTGTAAGTGTTATTGTCACACCGCCACCGCCCGTTGTAATATCTGGGTCGTAATCTATATTCGCTAAATTTACTTTACTTCCAGAACCTCCATTATCAAAATTCCACTGTTGTCCTGTGCATAATACAGGGTATAGACTACTAGCTCCAGTAATTGTTACGGCATTAGTTGTATTGCCTTCAAACTTGACAGGTTGACCTGAAGGAGTAGTCATAGTTATTGCACCTGCTGATGTCGTTGTCCCAAAAGTAAATGTTAACGCTGCATCACTTGAGTTAAAAACTACGTTTGCAGATGATTGTGTACACTCTAATTCATTTTCAAAGGTACAAGACTTTCTGAAAATTATATCAACGTTAGCTCTGTTCTCAAAATTATAGAATGTAACCCCGCTAGTACCTGAAGCAAAATAGGTTCTATTACCTCCTGCGTCTGCAACAAATGTACCATTGTTATGTATGTAAGAACCTGAATTTTCAAAAAGAACTCGATTTTTTATTTCTCCTCTTGGTGCTGACAAAGTTCCGTTAGCTGCTATCGTAAGTGTTCCGTCAAGGTCAAGAGTGCCGTTCACGCAACTTGCGTTTACTAATCCTGAACCTTGTGCATCATAATCTGTTCCTGTGCCTGAATCTTCAAAAGCACCTGCTGTGTTAGCTGTTGTTCCTGAAGTATAACCTTCATCAAGTTTCCAATGATGTAAAGGTGTCTGTGGATAAGTACCTGAATAAAGTGAAGCTACTTGCTCATCGCTTAAATCGTAATCATATAATCTTACATCTCTTATTTGTCCGTTAAAATATTGACTTTGAGCAGGTATCCAATGTATTCCCATTTTTGCACTTACATCTGTTGCTTGACTAATTTCTCCAACATTACTTACAGTAGCTTGCAGTACACCGTTTTGATACAAAAATGCTTGGTCATTAGCACCATCCTGAACGATGGCATAGTGCACCCAAGTGTTATTTGGTTGAATATCTCCAAACTCTTGTTGAATCGCCCCTGCACTTGTATCTCTTAAAAACGCATACGGTTTGTTTACAGTACTTAATGTCATTCCTAAACCAAATGCAGTTTTACTACCTGAGTCATCATAACCTGCGTTAAATATTCTAGCAGTAGTCGAATTGCCATGACTGTAAACCCAAGCTGCAAATGTTTTTTGAGGAGATTCAACCCAAGATTCTAAATCATTGTTAATATTTATAAAATCATCAGTACCATTCAAATCAACAGATGACAAAGCCAAACCCTCTACCTTTCCCTGGGTGATCGTAAACGTTCCATCTGTCGTTGTACTATTATCATATACATCTACACTAAAGGCATCGTAAACTACACTGCCCATATTAGACGCTGTAAGATTATTACCACTACCACTAGAATCGGTAGTAGCGTCTGCTATTGCTTTCCACCATAAATAAAGACGTGGCCCTGGTGCAGGTAAACCTGGATGGTCTTTGTCTACATTAATCTTAGAAGCTAATACTGCAATTTCAGGCTGTGTCCAAGCTGTGTTTTTGTAAATCTTAATGTCCATCATGTAGCCGTCAAAACCTCTAGTTCCTGATGAATTATTACCAATATACAAATCACTAGAAGCATCTGAATTACGTGTGCCTGCTGGCGTAGTGCCTTCTGTAAGTGTTTGAGCTACACCATTAAGATAAATAACAGGGTCGTTACTAGCAGAATTAGAGTCAAAAAATACTGCAACATGACTCCAAGCATTTACTGGAACAACTCGGTCTGTTGTTTTCCAACTACCCTCTGTAGTGCTAAATCCGTGATTAAAATTTAATCTAACAAATCCACTCAACTCATCTCTTACATAAAATAACCATTGATTTTTATCTGCAATACGGCCAAAGTTACCTTCTCCATCTGATTTAGGATATATCCAAGCTGAAAACAGTCCACCATTTCCATCCCAAATATCGTCAAAATCATTATCGTTTGATAAAGAAGAAGAAGTATCTGCATTAAAATTACCATAAATAGGATCAAGATTTACATTAACGTTTGCAGATCCAAGGTCTCCTTCTATTATTCCGCCCGTGCCTGTTATTTCTATTGTCATAATTATACTGCGTTAGATACAGTCCCTCCTACATTTCTTATTCCACCTACTTTAGTAAATCCACCTGTGTCATTTTGTACTTTGTAAGTGCCATCTAGTATTGTTAAAAATCCAAAAGTATGCTCAGAAGCTCCGTTAAAATTCATTGTTTGTCCTGATGAATTTATTGTTACATTGCCTTTAACTGTTAAATTCTCATTGCCGTTAACGCCTTGGAAATTAGCCCCAGTCATTGTTAAGTTATTTTCTATAGTTGTATTATTAGTAATAAACGTAGTTCCTGTAGGTGCGTGTTCAAAATTGTAAAGATTGCCTGTACAAGCCAAGTCTAATCCACCACTGCCGCCAGTATATTTTAACGTTCCATTGTTATGTGTAAATGTTCCATCAAGGTTTATTCCTAAATTAGGATACCCACCAGGGTCACCATTAATCGTAGTAGTTCCGCTTGTTGCACTGTAGGTTCCTCCACTGTTGATTGTAAGACTTCCAAAAGAATGATTAGCCGAACCTGCGCCATTAAGAGTTCCAGTTATGCTTACGTCTCCGCTGCAAGTAAATCCATAACTGCCTGTAGTCAATGTTCCTTGTGTTATTGTAAGGTCTCCAGCAATACTTGTTTCTCTGCCTGTAGTTACATTTAATCCAGAACCATTTAGTATTAAATTACGAATATTACCCGTGCCAGCAAAATCTTCAGTAGTGTTATGAGTTCCTTGTAATTCTACATCTAAATTACCTGTAATAGTCCCTGAATGGTCAAACAATCTTCCTGATGTCTTTACACAAGTAATTTTGAATCCACCACCTGCTATAGTGCCGCCGTTAATTACGACTGCACCTACTTGCTCATCCTCAGTAAGCGTACAAGTATGTCCAGATTCTATTGATGCAGTATCTCCATCCGCAGGCACTGAACCGCCTGTCCATGTTGCTCCAGCGTCCCAGTTACCTGACCCTGCTGTGGTTATTGTAGCCATTCACTAAACTTGCTCCGCATAGACAATTACTGTCAAATCAGCGCCATTGCCTGTTGCCCTTACACATAGATGCTTTACAGCAGTTGTAGAAATAGCCTTCAATGCATTACTGCTAGTTCCAACAGATATGTCGTCACCGACTTGTGTCCAGTCAGAACCACCTTCTGTTCCTGGTTCGTCTTTTAACGATCCGTAAACCTTAGCAGTTCCTGCTACTGAAGCATCGCTGTTGAATAATTGTATAGCATATCTGTTGTACAATGCTGCATCAAACTTATCTAAGACTGTTGTTTCAGAAGCTCCCACAGCAGTCTCCGTATTGGAGAACGTCATTGCTGTGCGAGATCTGTCTAGTCTTTTGCTTGTTCTGACGACAGTAGATGCCATCAGTCAGCCTTCCCTTTCTTGGCTTTCTTTAGCCCTTTCTTAGGTTTAGCTTTAGACTTTACTTCTTTTTTGGGTTTGGACTTACCAGGTCTGCCCCTAGATTTAGGAGGTTTGACGTGAGTCTTAATCCCAGCCCCAACTTTAGGGGCAGAGTTTCCCTCAACGACAAAATCCCTGTTAATCTTGAGTTCTTCAGCGAGTCTGTTACTTTCAACTTCAACTGATTCCCCAGCTTTCCATGTAAGCCAACGCCCAGAAGGTAGCCTCCTGCGAGTAAACTTAGTCCCATTATAGGTGATCTTGACCATTTAATTAGTCCTCCAATCACTCTATGCCGTTAAGTCTCGGATACTACCGCTTGTGTTTCTCTTGTATGCTACTAGTTCACCAGCAGTTATGAATGCGTATTCTCTGCTTAGAACTTGTCTTACAGCCAAGTTAGTGTTGTCAACATAAGTTGTTGGTGCTGCAATTCTTAGAGCCAAGTTGTCCATATCCAACATATATAATCTGGATGCTCCATCTTTTGGAACGTGTTGTGATAGGAAAATTGGTATTCCATCGTATGCTCCAACTCTTGAATCAAAGTTGAATCCTGCTTCTCCAGTAACTCCATTTTGGTTAGCTGCTGCTGCACCTGCTAAATCGAATTTGAATGCTCCGTTTGTACCTTGCATCAAAGCTTTTAGATTCTGGTAAGTGTCGTATCCAGTTAGAATTACTAAGCTGTTGTAGTTTGCACCGTTTTCTAATAATGCTGCAATCATTGTGTCAAGGTCATCTAATGCCAATGCGTTGTTAGTTCCGTCATCGGTAAAGTGTGTGTGACCTGCATCAAAGAAAGAGTTAGATGAAATATCAATTCCATACATATCACAGTCATCTTGACTGTTAGATGGAGATTGTGCATCTGTAACATAAGCTAAGGTTGCGGTAACTCTGTCCAAAGACTCGAAGTTGTTACCTGCTTGACCTGCTCCTGTTGCACCGTCACTGTTAGCTTCTACAGATTTTGTTAATTGGTCATCAAGGAAGAAAGCGTGTGCTTCTCCTTGTTCTCTTCTCATGAAAGCTGCTAAGTTACCAAGTCCGTCATCTGCTTCAGATAGGATTTCAGCTTTTGAGGACATCTGCCAAGGAGTTACTACTTCTTTCAAAGTTAGTGTAATCTCTTTTAGTTCTGGGTGATCAGTATCTGGGAAAGCTCCGCCTTCTGCAACTCCGTTAGTTGTTGCGTGACGTGCTGTCAATGCTCTGAAACCAGACTGTGTCCATGCTTCTTTCTTCAAAAGTTTAAAAACTTCTGACTTAGTGTTTAGCTGATTGAATACTTTTGCCCCGAAGACGGTGTTTAATCCTTCTGCTAGGCCACTGGTATCAATGTTATCATCAGCTTTACTAATGCCGTACCTCTTGGATATTCCAAGTGTTCCGCCATAATAGGCGTTTACATATTCTTCGAAACTCATTCCTGCCATGTTTAGTTTTCTCCTACTATTTCTTCAAGCTCATCCCAAGACTTGGTCATGTTGTTCCAGTCTACGGTCTTTGCTTTTGGAGTGTCAGTTGCTGGTGCGGGTGTAACCTTAGATCCAGCATATACGGAAATTCCGTATTTCTTAAGTGATTTCATAACGACATCTAAAGAAGGTTCTACTTCGGTTTCAGACTTTTCTGCTTCTTCTTCCTTTTCTTCCTCTTCTTCTTTTTCTTCGTCTTCAGGTTTAGACAATTCTTCTATCTTAGCGTGTAGGGCTTTAATTTCTTCAGCCATTGCTTTCATATCATAGTGTTCGTCTTTTTCCTCTTCTTCGTGTTCGCCTTTCTCTGCTTCCTCTTCTACTATATCAGGTAGCTCTTCAGGTGACACTACTTCAACTGTAACTTCTTCAGATTTGACTTCTTCTACAGTCTCCTCTGCTTTTTCGGTGCTGCAATCGCAGTCATCTGCCTTTGTAGTCATAACCTCTATTTTATTAGTTTCATTTATAAAGTTATTTGCTTTGTCGGCTTTTACTATTCTTTCGTCATCATGATCCGTAATTAACACAAATTCATATCCTTCTACTGCACCATCATGAGGTTCGTAATCTCCTTCCATTAATGCTGGGCCATCTCTTGTAATCATCCAGTGATAACCTTTAGGTGGTTTTGCAATAACTGTTTTTCCATTATCTTTCTTAGTAGATTTAGGATGGTCTTTTGGTAGCAAATCGTAATCTGTTGTATATTTTGGATTTGCTGGTCTGCCTGATTTTAGTAATTTAAGAAAGGCTTTGACCCTGGCTACGGCCCACTGGTCTCGGCTTGATACGCTAGGTCTGTGGCTTGTTGAAAACGCTCCTGCACCTCTACGGAATACTGCCTTTAATGCACCGAGATTAGCTTTCTTAGCTGGGTCATCGCCAACATCCTCATTGTGCTTATCTCTTAGATTTTCTAATGTCTTGATATTAGCTTCACTTAATTTAATTCCACCACGTTCTCCACTTGCACTGCCTGCTGGATTCTTATCACTACCTCTTCTTCTTTCTCCTGGTTTAGCTGGCTCACCAGCATGGCGACTTTTAGCCAATGCAACGTCAGTAACGGTCGCTTCTATGTTGGCAGGGTTATCACCTACCCAAGATACAGACCAAAGCCCTAAATCGTTTATTTTGTTAAAACAAGTATTAGCTCCATCAGGACATACAAGATCTTGGGATAGCGTTTCTCCCCTAATGCTACTGCCACCTTTTGTTCCAAAGTCTTTGATTTCATCCCAGACTTTGTCATGCATTTCTAATTGATTATGAATGCCATATTTGACTTTGATTTTGCCATCATCTATTTTGTAAGCCAATGGTAATCCTATTGGTATCTCTTCATGTTGATAAGAATAGATTCCATACTTCATGTAAAAATCCATAGACTCTTCTAATACTTCTGTAGGAATCAAATCATTCTGTTTATCTATGATTGGTGCATTGATGTATGTTTCCATAACACGGTCATTGTACCATTCCTTTCGATAAACTTTCCAGTCACTGGATTTGGCTGACATAACTGGATTTAGTATTGCTACTATTTATTTGTAACTGTTATGTCGGCTTTGGCAGTTTAAAGCACTATCAGGTACTGCCAGACCTATTTACTTACTTACAGTTTGCCGAGAAGCTGTTTCTCATAGCAATCATTACACACTTGATCTGTGCAGTGATTTGACATAATGTCATCAATGTCACATTTGACACGACGACTTATTCTGCCGAGAGAAAGAACTCCTGCACCAATGTCGTATTTAGTCCAATGCTGTTTGCAAAAGATACACAACTCTAGTGGCACATTCCATTCACTTAGTTCAGCGGTTATTTTCTCACCTCCTTTGTTTTTGTCACGGCTTGTTTACTCATTTAGAACCTCATTGATTTGCCTTTTTTCATTGGGCCTCTTGCATTTGGCCTTTTACAATATTCATTATGCCATTGTGATAATCCTGCCCAGCCACCTAATGGATTCTCACAGGCATAACATACCTTTCTTTTCTTTGCGTCAATCTGTAGTGCCTTCATTGTTTTACTCATTTATTCATCTCCAAATCCTTTTACGCCCTTTTTTTTAAGAGCCATTATTTCTTCATATCTTTTACAGATTGCATCTTTAGGTTGTGAAGGAAACATCTTAATGTCGCCTTCAAAACTCCATATAACTTTAAGCATATCTGCTTTGCTTACAAATCCTGTTGATGGGTTTTGTTTCATTGTTGAGTTCTGTTTACTCATACTATCCCAGACGCATGGGTTATATAAAGACTTTCGCTGTAATTTGTGCTTAAAATCGTAAAATCTTGCTTTGTCTAGGTTTATAGAACCCTACGATAGGTTCTGGATAAAGAACTCTGCAACCCTGCGTCTGTTGTTTTCAAATGCTGGTCTCATGAATGGCTTAGGGCCCCCACTGGGGCCAGTGCCTTCTGGTTGCCCGTATTCAACGAATGGTGCATATTCTACATTCGTACCAATTACTTTTACTAGAAACTCTCTTTTGACGTTGATAGAGGCACGCAAACGGCCTGTATCTACTGGGACAATACGTTGGGCCTCCAGGGACATTGCGTCTGCTGTATCATCCAATGCTGCATCCATAACATCTGGTCTCTTTTCTGCAAGCTCTTGAATCAAAGATTTGAATTTGTCTCCGCCCTTAATTGTGATTCCCATCAGGATCCTAGAACTTCATCTACAGTGGCATCGCCATACTTCTCTTTCCACTTCTTCTTAATTATCTTTTCACCTTGTTTGTACATTGCCATACGTCTTGCTCTGTTAGCCATCTTACGGGCTACTCTGTCACCTTGTTTCCAAGATAACTCATTTGTGCAAGCCTGACAAAATCCATTACTTAGGATATGCACAGACATTGGGCCAGCTCTACATTTTTTACAACTACTCATCTTTCTCCTTTCCGTTTCCGTGATGACCATACTTTGCATTACTAATATAAATTTTGATATGGTCTGGCATTCTACTCATGGTACCCTCGTTAATACAGTTCTTTGATTTGGGTGCAACAACGAGTTCCCCCGAAGGGTAAATCCATAAGTGGCTCCTATCCTTTGTTGAAGAGCTATGAGGTCATCAATTAACATTCCATCAGGATGTGAAGCTAGTTCACTTGCTATGTCTTTATGTGCCGCACAAGTCCTTGCACCCGATGCAACAACTAGTGTGTATCTAAAAGGCTTTTTACGAAGCTTTTCTTGCTTTTTATAAGACGCAAGTCTGCCTTCATTAGTAATGTTAATCATCTCAGTTCTAGCTATTCTAGTTAATTTGTAAGTCTCCTGGTTAATTACTCTCTGCATTTCTGCTACAGTATTGGGAATACTGCGACCTTCTACAATAGAATCTGCAACTACTTGATTTAATTTTGTAGATAATACCGTAGACAACTCATTGTAATTGTTTGTCTGCACTTGATCTGACTGCAATGCTCTAATCGCATCTTCATCTACTTGGTCAAAGTCTATCTGAAACCTGTCTTGTTTACTAACTGATTTTTTCTTATCTGCTGCATTTATTTGCCTAACTCTGGCTCTTGCCCAAGAGTATCCTGCATCTCCACCCCAAAGTAAATGTGCAACATAACCAGCACTAGGGTTGTGTTCATTGCCCCAGTCTTTACCTTGTCTATCTACTTGATGCCTATCAAAGAAAGCTTTCATGCGTTTGACGGTTCTTGGTGATAGATTCACTCTGTTTTTAATATCTCTAGCTCTAGCAACTCCTACTTCTGTACCGCCTCTACCAAACTCTCTACGATATTCTAAACCTTTAGCAGCTTCATCTGCCATAGCTTTTGTTGGCTTAAAATTAATGTGTGAATATTTGTCTTGCTTTTCTATTACCTTAACTCTATCTTCATCTGCTGCTGATTTAAATCCATGCAAATATGCAGCTTTCATTTCGTCATTTACTAAACTCTTTAGATCCTTAACCAAGCCAATCATAATCGTTGGCAACATCTCATTTAATTCAGAATAAGATTTTGCAGACCTAAGTCTGTTTACTTCTCGTTTGATAGTAACTGCAAGGTTTCTATCTAAGGCCGATACAAGTCTGCTTGTTCTTTTCGCTCCTCTTCCGCCTGAGACGTTGGCAAACTTCCTGAGTCTGTTTCTGGTAATATTAGCTCTCCTTCTTCATCTAAATCTACTGTGATTCCTACACCTTGGAATGCAGCAATTACATCTGCTTTGGTTCTTAAGTTTGCTAAATGTTGTTGCTCATTACGCTCATCAATGTCATTGAACACTACTTCCCAATCTGTGATCTTAAGAATATCTAACAATGGTCGAAAGAATCCTTTTACTAAAATGTTCTGTGTTTCTGTAATAGTTCTGTCCATCATAGACAACTGTTCGCCTTCTGCATTCAGTCCGCCTACTCCAGATACATCACCAACTGCCAAAGGCATAATTCCATAAGCTGAGTTAATATCTTGATTTATCTTTTCCATGTAAGGAATCATACCAGCTTCACCCTGGCTAGGCATAATCGTAACAAACTTTGCTCCTGACTGCCCTTCACCTGATGATATAATTGGTACAAAGTTAGGATTGCGTCTGGTCTCTTCAGCAATGTATTCGCCTAATCTGTTAAGTGCAGTTTCATCCAGGTTAGGAATATCTAAGAATCCTTTTGGTGGCCTTTCTAATCTAAACAATTTGTTCTGATAATTTTCTATTGCCAATGCAGTTTCTATCTTTTTCATTAATCCAACTATTGGCGATTGTCCGTACAATCTAGCTGTAGAACTGTATTTGTTAAAGTGTATTATTTCATCTCTAGCAAAAGGAATATCTCCTTCATGATCTTCAAATGTATATGCAATCAATACTAATTTAGTACCACATTCTGCACAAGCAGAACCATTAGCTGTCTTTCTGCAAGTAGGGCAGAACTTATTTTCGGTTTGGAATTTACCGAATCTATCTGTATTGTATCGCATTTGTTTTGAATCTTCAACCCATAACTGAGATACCTGTTTGCCTAGTATCTTACCAGATTCATCTTTGACGTAATCGTAAACTATGGAAATCCATGCATCATCAAATACTTCAAGCTGTCTAATCAATGCTTTACAGAACTCTTCACCAGTAATATCACTGTCTCCGTTGCTTGGGTCTTTGAGTAATCGTTCTAACAATGCCCTCTGGTCTTCACTAGGATTCTCTACTGTCTGTTCTAGTCTGTATCCTTTAGCAACAGTTTGTGATGCAATACGATTAATTACAGTTTGTAAATGAGAATAGTTAACTGCTAAATCTTCTAAATGATGTAAATTGTAAATGGGGTCTATGCGCATTGGCCCAGTGCTTCCCATAGCAGGAGCCATATCGTAAACTGGAGTCCTGGCTTCTTTCTCTAAATTACCATCTAAGAATGTTTGTAGATTAGATGTTTGTTTGGGCTTGCTCCTGAATCTGTCTAAAAATCCCATGCTACCAGTCTGGGTCAGACCTCTTTGCTCTAATAAGCCTTTCTCTATTATCGGCTTGATAAATGTAATTCTTGATTGCTGGCTCTAAGAATTTAGCAACAGTAACTCCGTGTGTCTTTGCTAGTACTTTTACATCCTCTCGAACTCGACTGTCAATTCCTTTAAGTTCGAGTCGAGCCATTATGATGACAAGCCCTCTACATCAAATTGGAAGTTAAAAAATTTTCTCATGGAATTTCTGGACCCTGAGCTTGTCATCGGTATTGACTATGCCCAGTGGCCTTTATATATTTATTCTGAACTAAAATAATCGTAAAAATTATCTTCTCTCATCTTTCTTTTCTTCTTAACCGCAGGATCTGTAGGCATAAAAACACAATCTGCTTGTATCTTTTGTCTTATTCTTCTAATGCTCTCTAAGTTAGGTGTTTTGTTTAGTAAAGTCCAAAGCAAATCATTGAAGTTACGCTTTTGTTCATCTGTTGGATTTGATGCAATGTGGTCATAATAAACCTCTTTCATAATACTGTAATACAATACTTTATCAGAATTGCGTGTACTAGGATTGTCTTTTAGATGACGTAAAACTCTATCTTTTACTTTTTCGAATTCATCCATTTAATATCCTCTTTCATTTCTTTAATCCATTCTTTAGTGGAAGTTACAAAGTTATCTTCACGGTTTACTTTGGCTAACTTAATTGTTATAGGTTTTAATCTTCGCATACTAAGCACCTCCATCCCGATTCCATCAGGATCTTGGGTCTGTCACAATCATCGCAACGATATAAGACTAACTGCATTCTTCACCTCTCTCTTTTTTGCGTTTGATAAATTCAGCATAAGCTTTTGCAAATGCTTTGTCATCTGGTATAAATCTGATTACTGTTGTCTTACCCATTTATGCACACTCATGTATTGAGAACCATTGCTCTCCGTCTGTTTCTTTTGTGAATGTTGGTGAACATTCTTTACAATTACTGCAAGTGTATGTAAAAGGAGATACTTTAGATTCTTTTTCTTCTTCTATTAATGCAGCCATTATTTCTTCCATGCTTAGTGTTTTGGTTGTTGAGTTATCTTTGCTCATACCATACTAGTTTGGTAAGCATATATAAGCTTTTACTAGGTGTTTTGTGCTTAGGCTTGTTTTTTCTAGAGCTAATTTGAATTCCGAAAGCATATATAACTACAGCTTTCCTAAAGTACGAATCGAGTACAATGCCCACAATACTAACGTAATCAGCACCGCCATTGCAAATCCTGCCAAGATCTCAAGAACGATTTCCAACCATGTCTCCTACTATTGGCGTGTAAACCATCTCCATCTTACATTTATAACAATCTACTACTGGTCTGCCTTCTTTCTTGTTTTTTTCACTAAACATAAAATGATGTTTCTCCAGGTGGCGATGTTCTTCTTCCCAACGCTCTCCGCAAACAAAACAATCAAACCTCCATCTCATTCTAACAACCCCAAACATTTCTTGCAATTTACAAAACTGATATGCCTATGTTTCATAATCCGATATTCCTGTTTTGTACAGCTATATCCACAAAGTGTTGTTTGTTCATCCTGTCCTGCTTTGTGTCGCTTCATTAATCTATTGTAATAACTGACCCTTGAAAACAATTGTTGATGTCAGATACTCCGTGTTTTAGTTTAACATAGCAATGCTTACAGTGAATCCTGTCTTCTGCTATTGTACTCCATTTAGCAAGCGGTTCGTTGCATTCTGGACAAGCTTTCCATTCGTCTTTTGTTAAAGTGTTTCCTTTATTCATAATTTACCTACCTAATATAATTTTGCCAGGCAAACATTTGTTCTCAGGATGTAGTTTAGCTTTAACTAATCCTTTTTACTTAATGCTCCACACAAAAGATATGCAGCTTTGGAGATCTACTCTTTTTGCTACCACTAAGGAACAAATGTTTGCGTATGACTGTAATTCACCGTAGCTTTCTGGGTTGCCGTTCACTTGATTTGTAGTCATCTCAAAGAACCTCTCCTACTCGACCTTCGCCTGTGGTTCCATACCTGCTACAACAGATATGCAGACCCTTTCCCAGTCTTTGTAGGTTAACGAGGCAGTGTTCCGCCCATCCTGCTTTTCGGAACTGGATTTGAACCAGTGTCTTCTTATCGTAGTTTTCAGCACACAAGAACTTAATACATCGCTAAATGTATTTAGTTCTTTCAACATAATTGTTGGAACGGCTTCCAATCTGCCCCATCCGTCACCAACGGAGTTCTCGGTCATGGTAAGCCCAGCGTTTTACGGCAAACATTTTTACGAACGTGTGCAACATTATATTTTGCTCGCACAAAATATAACTAGACTAAAGATGTGATATGCCACTACACCACCCTTACAGTCACAGGAGTGACATCAATCTAAGATTGATGCCCTCAACGCTACGGTTTTGCGAATGTAATGGTTAGAAGCCTACGGTCACAGGTGTCGCCACCTTTCGTAGGTTGTTTCCAACCAAGTTGTTGCAAAGAGGTTGGTTTGATGACCACACTAGGCCCCTAAGCAACAATACTATAGTTTCATGGGGTTATATATACTTTGGCATGGGTTGTTTGTGCTTAAATCGCCAAATTTGTGCAATTTCTAGCCTTTTTTAAAATCCCGAAAGCATATAGAACCTAGAAGTTATCCCAGCTTGTAACTCGTATTCCACGTTTATCAATGTCTTGTATTGCCAACTCACACATCCACAGCGATATTACTGCATCTGATGTATGTCCATCCAGTCTGCCATTCTTACCCCACATCAACCTTGACAATCCTTCTACCAATTTCCTAGATCCTATTGGCCCTGATTTGTTTACTGATTTATTCCAGGGTATAATGTATTTGCCTTGTTCTAGAGCCAAAGCGATTCTAGGAATGCCAATCTGTGCATGATGCTTTTCCGAGCCTGTTCTGTGACCCTGAACGGGCAAAGATGCCAAATCCTTAGCAGCGTGTGCTACCAATCTCTGGAACCCATTGGTCTCTACCATAATCATTGTAGGATTATGTTTCTTTGCTAAAGATACAAGATTATTTACTTGAGATGTCAACCATCCTGCACCTTCTGCTTTTACCTTACCACACCACTGATACAGTATCTGACGCACCTTAGTATCTCTATCATAAGACACAACTGTGTATGCAGTCTCATCATTTGTAGTATCAAGACCTACGGCCAAATCTACACCAATTACAATATCTGTATCTCCAATCGGTTTGTCAAATCCTAATGATTCATCTAAGCACGGCTCAATAACTCCCCACGGAATAACTGCGGTTTCAGGATCTAAAGGATTTAATAAATACTCAGATTCAAAAGCCCTGGTTCCCATAGAGTGTCTTTCAGCTTCTAGTCTTTCCATAGTCCAATACTCAGGCCATCTAGGTTTACCTTCTTTATCTAAAGCAGGATGCCAAACGTGCGCCCAGTCTGGACTTTGTCTAACCCAGTCTGTTGCATCGCCCACTCTCTTCTGTGTACCAATCAACAATATCTTGCCTTCTGGTAAACGCATGGGCATTACAACTCTTTTGATAAAATGTATAACTCTGTCGTCTGACATCTTAGGAAACTCCTCTAGAATGTCATCCAGAATTATTAGATGAACGTGAGGACCTTCTAACGACTTGCTAGTAGATGCAGCTCTAATTCTACTACCGTTGCTAAAATGCTTCTCACTCTTTTTCCATGATCCTCCATCTTCTTTACCTTTGATAAAACTAGATAATCTCCAAGATCGTTTGCATAATTCTTCAAACTGTTCTAACTTGTCAATCGCTTGGTCAAGAGTTGCAGATACATACAATGCCCTATAGTTTGGATATTTAGACATCATATATGCGCAGTAAGTTAAAGTAAACGTAGTCTTCAAGTGACCTCTAGCACACATTATTCCTACGTATCTTTTATCAGAATTAATTGTATCGTACCAGCTCTGATGCATATCTCCTAGTGGAACATACTCACTAGGTTCAAATCGCATAAAGTCAGTAAGTATATCATTAGCAAAATCAATAAACTCTAATTCTTCTTGTATTAGACCTTTAGCAAGTAAGTGTTGTGTAAACTGTTCTAATCCTTCGATGCTTGCCATTTCTTAACGTGTTCCTCATTTATGCTTACAGTAAGATACTTTGGATTCTGGTCATACAAATAGTCAGACAAATCTTGAATATTGCTTGTTTCATAGATTACTTCTCCTGTATCGCTATCGCAAATCCTAAACATTTAACCCCACTGATTAGCCATTGCATCTGCAATTCCTTGATATGTTATGCTCCTTAATTTACCTCTGTTTTTACTAGGCGGCATTTTGTGTATTCTACTTTCACGCCCTTCTACTATTTTAGTGGGTTGCAGTTTAGGTAAATTCTTTAACCACAAACAAGTTGCTTTAGTTTCACCATGACCAAACATCCAAGGTTGTATTATTTGATCTGGTTTGCGTATCCTTGTACTAATTACAGATATTGGGTTTTCTAATGCTATTTTATCTATTGGTGCGTCTAATAATAATCTTACAAAATCTAACGCTTCTTTCTGTTCTTTTTGTTTATCCTTAAACCATCTAGCACCAGATACTGCTAAATGTGTACAAGGAGGATGTGCTATCATCAAGTCCCAACCATCTCTAAGAATATCTCTTACATCGCCTTGATAATGTAAACCTGGTTTGTCACTTGGTAATAAATCGCAGCTTCTTGCATCATGTTCTTTTCTAGTAAATGCGTCTCTAACAATCCCACTAAATTCACAAGCAACTAAAACTTTCATTCCAAGTCCCTTACCATTTCTACCCAGTTTCTAATTACTAAATTAATCTGCTCTTGTGATAAGCCTGCTCTCTTCATTGCTTCAGGCATCTTATCTGCAACCTCTTGAATTAAAGTATCTTGCAAGTCTTTTGCACCCTCAAGACGTTGCAGTTCACGGATTACAGAAACCATCTCGTAAGCTCTAATCTCTGACGTACTGTTCTTTAATTGTGATATAAACTTTGATTGTATAGCTTGTAATGTTTTAATGTTCTTTATATTAGAACGGGTGCCATTACTTGCCGTTTCTTGCTTTATAACTTCTCTTTGTTGATCTAATAACTTATGCCAATTACCTTGTTTAGCCCAGCGTTTAATTGTGTTATGCGCTACTGAATTATTGTATTGTTCTTTTAGCTTGTTAGCGATAGTCTTGTATCCCATTCCTTGCAGAAAGAATACTCTTGCTTCTTCCTTTATACTATCATCATAGCGAGGCATTACAACTCGTTTTTCTTCCAATCCTTGACATAGGATTTGATTACTTGTCTAGCAAGTTCAGAAACTGGTCTGCCTTGTTGCTCTGCTATTTTACTAAACTCATCCCAACTATTCTTAGTTCCTTTTGGGAAAGTCAGCAAATACTGATAAGGTCTGTTCTTATATGCCATGTTTATCTATCCGATTAGGGGTTATATAACTCTCCTTTCTTTTAACCAGAAGCTCCAATCTTTCTCTGGATACTTCAATGCTATCCAAGCCATCTGAACTTCAGTAGGATTCATATTATCCAGGTAACTTGTTCTTTCTTTAACTGTATCAATGCTAGGCAATAATCTAGCAAAGTCTTCGCCTTCTTCTATCCATCTACCAAAACTACGTTTAAGTGAATGAAACTTATCTTCTTTATATGCTAACATCCAATCCTTATCTCTAGATGCCTGTACTTCTCTTGCTTTGTCAGAAGTTCTGATTTCAGTAAGTCTATCTTCCAAGACAGCTAAGTTATGTTCTTCGTTTTCTAACTCTGCTTGTATTTTCTTATATTCAAACCTCTTAGTAGAAATCTTAGTTCTAAGTTCTTCAGTTTGTAGTGTTAAAGACATTACATCATTCTTTTCATCCATAAGTCTTATGATCGACATCTCAATCATTTCAGACATAGACCTGCCTCTACACCAACCTTTAAACCTCTCCCATAATTGTGGAGATACTGAGATCCCTCTGACGATTCTAACTTCGTTGCTATTCTTTCTTTTTCTACCCATTTTATGACCTCTGGAAACTTGGGATACTATAACCCATTAAATACTTTTTTATTATATATGTTATATAAAATCTTATATATATTATATAAGAAAAATGTATTATTCTTCTTCCTCCTCTCCTAGTATTTCTTTCTTCATTTTAGCTATATAAGCATCCCATTTAGCTAATAATTTATCTGAATCCACGTTTAAACCTCTCTAGTTGCCAGTGTACACCTATCCAAAAACCTGAAACAAAAAAAACAAAGATAAGGATTAGAGCCAATAAATTATTCATCTTTCTTTTCCTCTAGTATATCTCTCATCATGTTTTTCATTAAGACAACCATCATGCCAAGACCTGTATCAAAAGCCTCTAGTTCTTTGTCTTCATATTCCATGACATTTTTAGCTCTAAAATTTCCTGCATGAACTATCAGTTCATTTAGTAAAACTACCCAGGCATCTTTTACATTACTCATTTCTGCAATCAGCACAGAAACATCCATGCTCCTCCACATCTAATGGCGTGATAATAAATCCGCAGCTTTTACATCTCCAAGTCATTGATATTTCTCCGAGCAATAATCGCATAACCAGTATGCCAATCTGTCATTTTCTAAATCATGTTTGTCAATGTGAACCATTCCATGACCGTGAAACTTACCATGTTCTTTACACAACTGCCTGAGACCTATGTTTCCACAAGTATCGCATCTGTATGGCAGATTTGTTTCACTCATAGCATTCACCACACCTTAAGCAACACATCTCTAAAAGTTCAGCCTCACAAGCAGGACATCTTTCCGTGTCATCATATCCATATACTGTTATACTCATTGTTTACCTCTGCTAAGTGCAGCAGCCTCTTTAGCATCTGCTACAGCTTCTAAGACTTTTAGTTTGACACTCTTTCGTAGTTGTCTAAAACTGTAATCTTGAATCTTGTCGTCTACTTTTTCTCTAGCATCCAGGGTAACTGTTTCACTAACATCAACACGAATAGATTCGTACTGCTGGGATCCTGCAACAGTAATTCCCATCTTTACAGTGTAACCTTCAGTTTCCATCTACTTCCTCCTGTGACCTTTTCATCCAAGTCTTGTCTACGATTGTATGACATCCACTGCATTGAATTACACAGCAATCGTATCTATCATGCTCTATTACTTCTGCAATCAAATCAGAACCGCACTTCATACAATTCATTTGTCACTTCCGTTTGATAATCTAAATATCTCAGATTCTACATATACCTGCAGATCCTTGTGTGCGTGATTCTTAAGAATCTCAACACACATCAACAGATACTTCTTTCTGTCTACTAAGATTGTATCCATTAGTCCACCTCTGGACAGTCGCAGATACGATAGCTAATAGGTAGCTTACGAAGGTCGTAAGCCTTGATTACTTCGCAGTTACAAGCCATTCAAAATTCCTCCCTATTACATCTTGGGTGGTCACATACACCATGTAAGAAAAAATGCTTATTTTTTTCCATTACTCTGGTGCATTTAGGACATTGAACAAAATTCATTTAGTCCACCTGCTTTAAGTTATAGTTTTCTATCCACATTGTAACTCCGTGTGTTCCAAAGTCTTGATACAATCGGACTAATTCAACTTGGTCTTCCAAATTTAAGGATTCTAAAAATCCTTCTGGAAATACGTTGTCGTCTTGCTGTTTGTTGTTGAGTTCTATTTTGCTCATACTCTATTACTAGAGCTGGGTTATATATACTTTTGGGTTATGGTTCTAGTCATAGTAATGTTTATATAATCTGACCTTTAATCGAGTTTGCCAAAAAAAATGGCAGGATGTAAAAAATTGCAAAATAAACAAGAAAAAAAATATAAAAAATTAAGCAAGCGTCAGCAACTAAACAAGCCAAAATGTATATATTGTCACAAAAAAGCAATCAAAGAAGATTTGTTTTTTGACAAAAAATCACATTTTTGCACAAAGGGTCATGCAGCCGACTATGCTGCTTTGATGCTTAACGAACAACCTATAGTTTGGAGTATTGCCAAACAACAGTGGGAATTAATAACAATAGATAATCTGGGAGGTGAGTGATGAACTGTTTTTACTGTAAACAAGAATATAACATAAATGAACTTCAAGAGTTTGTTAAAGATGAGCATGGATGTAAAGAGTGCATAGATTGTCATATACAAGGTTATCATGGACTTTGAACTAAACGATTTTAGAAAGGCATTGCCTAATGTTAAAGATGTTCAAACGTTTATTATGGATCCTCCATATAACATTAAATTTGATTACCAATCTAAATACAAAGACAACTTAGACCCTGAAGAGTATAAACAAACAATAAAAGAAGTATTAGACATTGCATATGATGTATCTAAGGATTCGGCATCTTTCTTTATGATAAACTATCCTGAAGTAACTGCTGAACTTTATTCTACAATAAAAAAGACTCAATGGAACACACATCAATGGATAACCTGGGTCTATAACAGTAACTTTGGATTTTCAAGTAAACGATTTACTAAAGCAAGCAGAGCTGTGCTTTGGTTAGTTAAAGAAGAACCAAAGATAAAAATAGATGCAGTAGTTCAACCATACAAGAATCTAAACGATAAAAGAATACAAAAACAATTAGCTAAAGGCAAACGTGGATGCAATCTCTATAATTGGTGGGATATTAATATCTGTAAGTTTAACGCTAAAGAAAAGCTAAACTATGTAAATCAGATACCGTTTGAATTACTTAGTAGATTAATATTAACAACTACTGATATTGGAGATTTAGTAGTAGATCCTATGTGTGGCTCAGGCAGCACACTAGTTGCAGCAAACAACTTAGAAAGGAAAGCTTGGGGATGCGACATTAATGAAAACCTAAAACCAATATGGAATGACATATTGGCACAAACGAGGTTGATGTAATGCACGTTACAAAAAGTAAACCACGCAAATGGGATAATGACGACATCAAAGCTCTCAAAGAATTAAAAGCAAAAGGATTATCTAACAAAGATATAGCAAAAAAGCTTGATAGAACTGAAGTGTCTATCCAAATAAAACTTAAGAGATTAAACAAAAGTAACACTACATATAATGATAAACACCGTAAAGACAAGTATAGAACTAACGCAGAGTTTTTACGAGATTTACAGCCTACAAACGTTTTAGATTTATACGCAGGAGAAAACTCGTTTTACAAAGACTACAGGAATCCTTTGATTACAAATGATAAAAACAAGGAGTTTACTAATTGTGATTTTAATCTACCTGCTTTAAAAGTATTATGCAAAATGTATTATGATGGAAAGAAGTTTGACTTAATTGACTTAGACCCGTTTGGTTCCGCATACGAATGTTTTGATTTGTCCTTAAAGCTTGCTAAGAAGGGTTTGATTATTACCTTTGGTGAGTTAGGTCATAAGCGTTGGAAGCGTTTAGACTATGTAAAAAGATTTTATAACATTAACACATTAGATGAATTTAATCTTAGGAATCTAATGAAACAAGTTGATATAATTGCAGCTCAGAACAAAAAAACATTGAGACCTATGTTTGTAAAAGAATGGAGAAACATAGCAAGAGTTTATTATAAGATTGAAGAGCTTAAGCTAGATCCATGGAACGATTTAGATAAACAACAAACTACACTATTCTAAAGTTGTAGTTGTCTTACGAAATCCTTTAAGTTTAGTTCTGGTTCGCCCAGGGTTAACTTAGTAACTAAAGAATCGCCAATATCTGTCTCGTAAGCCACTACTGGTAGGATAACATCCTTTTCTAACATAGGAACGTCTAAACGCACTAAATCGCCTAATCCTACCCACTCTGCGTTATGCATAGTTATTGCATAGCTTAACGTAGGTGTAGAGAATGCTTGTAGTATTTCATAAGCTGTATTTTCTAAGATTCCACGATTTGTAGTATCCAAAGTAATTAAAGTGGAACTAGGGCCATATTGATTAATGCTGCTTTCATCATTTAACGTTACAAATATATTAGCATCAGATTTACTCTGAGCAGTTACTGAATTGAATAATCTAGTGGTGTCTATTTGAGCCACAATACCTTGTCCTGTTATGTTAGCGTCATCATCCGATATTTTAAGAACGGGTTCAGCAGCCCTGCTTTTATGATCTGACAAATACAGATCAAACTTATTTCCTGATCTGATTGCGTACCTATATCTTAAAAAATCGTTGTTATCATGAAAATCATCATCATAAGAACGTAACATAAACTCCATACATTTATCAATAAAGTCCTTACGTTTCTGCAAACCAGCTAAATTCATATCAGCGTTTGCAATAATACCTGAACCTCCTAACGCATCTGATACATCAATATCTTGATAATCGGCAGCGTCAGTAACTAAAAAATACAAATCCTGACCAACTATGTCCGACTGCTTAAAGTCTCTAAACTCGGAGGTAGCTAACGAGGTTATTCTGTCCATAGCCACGATCGTGTGAGTTTGATTACCTGGTTTAATTACTTTTACTATTCCCTCAAAGTCAAGATTATGAATGGTGTCGCCTCTGCCTATGTTTAACTTTAAGACTGCACCCAGCCTTGCTTTGAGTAAAGATTCTTTATCTGATATTTGTATGGTTACTGAACGAGGTTCGTTTACTGTGGCCTTGTATAATACTTTACTAATTGTAAGAAACTGATTGCCATCTATTGTAGCTTCTATTTCTACTTGGTCGGCAAGCTGGTCTGAAAAAGTTAAACCCATTAAGTAACATCCTCACCAAGAATTACAAAGTTTAGATTTGCTAAATACACATTAGGGTCTGTCGTATCTTTTGTAAGATTACCAGATTCTAATCGCATTCGCAAAGTTCTATAAGATGTAGTTGGCGAGTCTAACTTTTTACTGTCTAAGAAAACATAATCATATCTGTTACCTTCAACTAAACTAAACAATGCCCTGTATCCTGTTTGGTCAAGAGCCTTAGCTTGCACAGTTACTTTAGGGATACCTAGTTTGGTTCTAGTAACGCCAACTGGATAACGCCTTATACCTAAAGGCATTTGTGCAGTTATACCGCCACTTCTTGCTATTGCAACCTTTTCAATCGCTATATTACTATTACTTGCTAAAGTGTCAAGATCTAAAGTTTCAGGAGCAACTGCCCTTACTTCAACAGTATCTTCTGACCAATGATAATTAAAATTAAAAGTATCGGTTGTTGAACTTTTATTCGCTGCGTTAAATCTAGTTGTAGTATTATCAAACACCGCACCATAGAATGTTACTGTATCATCGTTATTTGTTGCGTTAAACACTGCCGCTGTAATGCTTGGTTTTGTTGTAGAATCGAATCTCAAAACCTCTACATCAGTCTCATCAGTATCTGCAACCATACTAGTTGAGATAAATGTACGTTCATGGGCTGTAAGTTCAGCAGGGTCTGTTTCTATATTAATTGTTGAATAATTATTTCCATCTCTAGTAAACGACGCTATCTTGTAAAATTTAGGTGATGCAAAAGAACCGTTAGCTGAAGCTGATGAACCTACTTTAATTATATCGCCAACATAAAAATTATTAGCCATCCAGCAGTTGTTGTCATTTGATGAGTTTAGAGTGTCAATGCCACCTGAGATAACTATACCGCCTGCTGCGGTAAAGTCTATGTTAGTTCCACGCACTCTAGCATATCCGCCCCACTTGTACCTGTTTGCAGTTCTGTACTCAAATATAGGAGTACCTTGAGTGTGTATTGTGGCTGTAGTTCCATTATATCCTCTGGCAACTAAAATATCATTACCACTCTCAAAGTGAATAAACATATCCTCTGAATCTAATTTAATTATATCTGCTGGCACTAAAGTTGCAGCGTCTGTTACAGTTCGTGTAATAGTTTCATCTACCGCAGATAATGGATTTTCATCATTAGTATCATTAGTATTTACTAAGCTTTCATTTACATTGCTAGTATAAAACAAATTAGTATTTATATTTTGATTAGGACTTTCATCTGTAACTAAAATATATCGGTTACAATCAAATATTTCCAAATTTTCATTAGCTGCTTTAGTTGTACAAACTACACATTCTATTTCTTTGAAAAATACTCCGTTACCTGCTGCATCTACCGCCACTGACCCAATGTTAGGTCTTGCATCAATATCAAAAGATGATGGTGAAGCTGTAGCCGAAGTGTAAGCATAGTGGTCAAAATTAGTGTTATCAGTATCAGCAACGCCTACACCAGCACTAGTAAAAGAAGCTAAACCGAATATCTTGAATACTGTATCGTCATTATCAACATAAGACAATGCACCAATCTTAACTTGTTTACTGCCATTGTCAAATACTGAATTATCATTATCTAAAGCATTAGCTGTGCAGATAGTATTGTCAGTATTGCTAGGAACATAACCCCAGCCATAATGATTTATTATTTTATCCGATCCGCTAGTTCTTGATTGCTGTAGAGATAAAGTAACTGCTGTGGTACGATCACCATATTTAGCCTGTGTAATCTTAGTAGATGATGGTGAAATAATTGCTTTAGGAAACCCTACTTTAACATCTGGTTGGTTACCAGTAATGTTACCTTTGTCAGATCTAAATCCATTTTCATCTTCTACTTGTACTTTTACAACTTTGGCTCCTGCCGTATGATATATGTGACTCACTACGGTATTAGAAGCGTTGTCAAGTACAGGACTTAAATCCTGCATATCGTAAACAGCATAATCTTCATCAGTATCGCTAGTGCCTGAGTCCCAGTTTACTCTTATCTTAGTGTATTTGTTACCTGTAGATGCTGCACCCACAGAAGAGTTGGTCACCTTAAGATACAGCTTTTGTCCTATGGTGGCATTCTCTTCTCCTGAACCTAACGCTGAAGAAAGAGCAGAGTCGGTGTATAATACTGCTGAATTAATTGCAGGTCTAAACAATACAATTTCATTTCCTGCTATAGCTGTTGCATTACTATATGTTTCATTCTCAGTAAATACTCTAACAAATTTATTAGCACCCTGTGTAAGTGTAGCAACTGATGACATCGGAACTACTTCAGTAGCGTTAATGTTTGGATTGGCTTGTGTAAAATCACCACTGGCCGTTGCACTTACTCCTGCTGAAGATGCCGAGTGTACATAATGTTCAGTTATAGAATCGTCATTTGGCAGAGTCACACTAAGATTTGCTGACAACCCGTCAGCAGTTACATTTGAACTTAATGTTGCAGCATCTGGTTTTTTTGCGTTTGTGGTTATAGTGACTGCTGTGCTTTGAAGTTTAAAAGAAGTAGGGTCTCCGTCTTCATTAAAAAGAACCAGAGTAACTAATGAACCAAAGGTATAACCAGTAGTTGGAAAATCTGTAGAACTTATATTAGATGTTTTATCTCCTGTGCTTGTTCCACCGATAGTAGTCAAAATCATACCTTCAGCTACAGATTTAGTTGAACTAACAGCTAAATGAGCTGCTGCACTTCTTGCAAAAGTATCACTACTTGCATGAAAATGTGAAGGATCCCAAGTAGCATTTGCATCAGCCTGACCTTGCTGGTCAAAAGAATGAAATGTAACATTATCAAAATTTATTTTTTCAAAAGAGGATTTAACTTTATAAACATCTACATTAGCTCCTGCAACTGTAACATTTGTTTTTAGTTGCATGGTAAAAATTTGCGACTTTGCGTGAAGTCCTGCTTCTTCTATCGTAGGTATTCTGAATTGAATAAATGCTGCTTTAGTTTTGGCCGTACCTGATGACGGGTCAGATTCTGTAACCATAGTTAATTCATGTCCATCACTAGAGGTTCTATGTGAAAAAGTGTCTAACTTTGTATCAGCACTCGTACTATCTACAAAACACACAGATACGTCATCCCTTGAAATACTAATTGTACCCATCATCTACCTCCCAGCGTATTTAGAACGCCACTAACTGGCCCGAAGGATAGTGCATCCCCTAACTCTGCCGCAGCCGTTGTAACGCCTTGCAGCGATCCGTAAACTCTATCAATTAAATCTGCTAACATCTCAAATCCATCTTTTAACCCGTCAACTGCCTTAGTAACTAAACCAAACTTAGCTTCTAGTGCTACTAACGCTAATACTAAAATCATAACTCCTACTATTATTGCACCGATTGGGTTAGCTGCTATTGCTACGTTTAATTTAGTTGTAGCTGCTGCTGCCATAGTTGCAGCACTAGACTGAGCTATCTTAGCTTTTACATCTGCCAAAGATACTACCGTGCTTAACTTTTGTACTGCCACAAATACTTCCATTGGCCCTGCAATAATTTCAAAAGCAAACCTAGCTTTCATTAAAGACTTAGCTTGTTCATCATTAACAAAGTTTAGCTCTTGAGCTGCTGTAATTGTCTTAGCATAACCACCTGATATTTGATTTAAACTACTAACCATTGCCTCTTGTTTTGCTATATTTTCCATCATAGCTAAACTTGCAGCGGCTTGACCATCTTCAAACTCTTTGGTTTTTTGATTGGCCTTATCTAATCCTTCTTCAAGTCCTGTGGGGTCTGCTTCTAGAATTATGCCTAATTCTTCTACTACAGCCATTATGCTCCTAACTCCATCTTAACATCCCTTTGCATTTGATTTAATTCCTCTAATCTTTCCTGGTTAATCTTATGAGCTATTGTAGCTTTCTCTGAAGTTAAAGTATTTACATAAGACAACAAAGTCTCACGATCATAATCATCAAGAGCATCAAGCAATAACCTAACATCTTCATATTTTAGTTTTGGCTCTTCTATCATAAGCTCTAACATAGCAGTATAGATTGGCATAGATTTACTATGAGCATTGTTTAACACTCGCATCTCTTTAGCACTTAACGTTAATCCTTTTGCGTTCTTGTCATACAACTTACGAAGCATTGGCAAGTTCTTAGCCATACCTTCTTTGGTTTGCCAGAACCGCTCATTTATAGATCTCCACTCTTCTTCAGATAGTCTGCGTAAAACGATCATAGGTTTCTGTTCTACTTCTTTAAGACCAAACCACACCTTCTTCTTAGGCATAAATTTAGCTACAGATGGTAAGAATACTTCTTTACGCTGCCAATACTCCTCTCGGATATGACTCATGTCAATTAGGGGCGTGTCGATTTGACCTTTGACCTTTACCATTTACCTACCTAAGTTGTGTTAAGTGTCCAATCTGCCGATATTGCAAATGCACTGAAGTTCTTATAATCGCCTGCTCCTCGAAACTTGATTGTCATCGTATCTACTATTTCACCTGCACCAGTCATTGGTCTTGTGAAAGATGTGATAGTTCCGTTAGTTAAAGCGATTGAACCGTAAGTTGTACCGAAGTCTAACCTTACTAGTGGTATAGTTGCTCCGTCTACATATTTGTCATAGAATGTTTCGTCTTCAGCAGTCATTGATATTTCTAATGTTATGTCTGCTAATCCTCTGCTTACCTTATTATTGGCTAAAAACTTAGTCACTGAGTTCCTGGTTGTTGTCCCAGCGATCGGCACATTGTTGTTTGTGATCGTAAGTTTAACTGTCTTAAGATTATCAAATGTAGTATTCATGTCATCTACTGCATATATTGTCCTGGATGACTCAGTATTATAAATTCCTTTTAATAAATTTACTGAATCTGTATCTGCTCCTGCTCTAGTACAAGACCAGTTTGCATCAGCATGAATTAAATCTTTTATTTCTTCAGTAGTGTCTTCAGCTCCTGCTGTTAGATCAAGAACGCCATCTGTTGATATTGAAGTGTCAAGGGTATCTTCACTGGCAAATATTCTCATATATCTTTCTCCAACTTCTATGTAACTACCTGCTGGCCCATCTGGGACAATACCCTTAGTAGCTGCTGCTAAACCTGCACTTACTGTAAGATCAGTGGGCAGTAGAGGATCTGCTGTAGGAGCTGCTGGAAATGTAGATGATGAAAAATTATCATTTAAGAATTTACCATCATTAGAAAAGTCTGCGTTTGTTTCTGTAGAGTCCTGCGTGATTAAAGCCGTACACTGCGCATCTACTGTAATAAATCCTCCAGTAGTATAATCAGCTTCTAATGTTACCACGTTAGGAACTACGCCAGTTGCAAGTGTAAATTCACTAGTTGCATTATCTCTAACAAGTAACGCCATACTATCTACGTTATTAGTCAATGAATGAGGTATTGGACTGCCAATAGTTGTACCGCCAATCGCTCTGCCAATAAGCTCCTGCCATCCTGTGCCAGTGCCTTGACAGGCTACTTTTATTGGTACATTAACTGCAATCGGCCCTCCTGCATGAAAGCTCTCTGTAGATTGTCCAATGGATGCTACAGGAGCAATATTCATTTCTACCGATCTTGGGTCAAATGTATCCAATAATCCTAAGTGTACCAATGCTGAATTAGGAGTAGGGTCTCCATATGAGTCTCCCGTACCTGCTGTTCTTTCAGCCTGGAATGCTGCTTCTATGTTCTGTGTTAGTTTTACCATTATACCACCGCCTCGTAACTTGTTATTTCACAATCGAGAACGTAACGAAACCAGCGTCTATTCTTGTCTGACTGGTCTACTCTAGAAAGCAGTTTTATGTCTGCGTAATCAGTGTTCAAAGCAGTAGAACTGTTACCTGCTCTTGCACCTTTGATAATACTCACAACTCCAGAATATAACTTTCTAAGTCTTGACCTACTTACCGCTGTAGATATATCTATGGAAATCCTTGCGGTTCCCTTGTCTACTCCATCTCCTATTCCTAAAAAGTCGTGATTTGCTGCTACTTCATAACAGCGTATTAAGTCTCCATTCTTCAAATTCTTTTTTCCAAGATCCCAAGATTCGTCTATTGTAGGCGTTGTAGAATCAACGTTAGAAGCTACCTGCGCCCAGTTATCAGATAATACAGATACCACTGTACTTACAGGGTCATTGACTGATGCGTAAGTAACAGCCATTAGTATTCTGCTGCAAGCCTCCCAGTTCCAAAGCCACCAATGCCTGTTGCCATTGCAAGCTTACGGTCAAGATGACCACCATCTTTTAGAATCTTCATACCCATATCTTCAAACTTCTGTGACCTGGATGCATTGTCCATAGAGTCATCACCCTCTTGCATCAAGTTTAGATCATCATTCATTGCAATAATGGATGCTGTAAAGTAAATGGTAGCTAATTTAATATCATCAGGAGTGCTAGCAGTTGCATATTTGTAACTAACATAACCGTCTACACCAGATGGACTACTATTTACCATATTAAATGTTGAGTAATTCTCGATGTATATTAATCCTCTCTCTGTGTCGGCCCACATATCTTTGCCTACAACATCTGTAACAGAACTACCTAGTGCTTTACCCTCATCCGAATCTAAGTAATCTTGGTATTTACTACCGTTCCAAATCTTAACATTACCATTTGTGTTAGTAAAATTAGGAGTAGCATTCTGTGAAAAACTTAAAATCGGGAAATGTTCTAACTGAATCCTGCCTCTAGTATTAACCACGTTTGATCGTACTTTCTGAATCCTAACTCTTTCATCTGTAACTTCTTTAGCTCTAGCAGTTGCCCAAGCGTGGTCAGTCAATTCATCTATCCTAGCTTCAGACATTGCAATGTAATTATCTACATCTCCATCTGACGGAGTAGTCGATCCACTAAAATCAGCTACTTGTAAAAAGGCAGATACATCGTTTCTTACACAGTAAACCATCAGAGTATCCTACTCAATGCTGTGTTCATCAACTTCTCGCCTGTAGTTGCTACAACCATACCATTCATGTCGATTGGTTGTCCTGCCATGTTCCAGCCGATTGCTCCAACTGGTAACGTAAGGTATCCTTGCTGTTGTGCCAATGGTGGAGGCCCTCCGCCATTTGCTGTATAGAATTGTTCTCCATTAGACAATGTGTCTATCTGTGGAGGTGGTAACTGCCAAGCTTGAGTTTGGGCGGATGCTGTACCGACTCCGAACCATGTCCACGGTTTGAACATACTTGCACCGCCCTGCATAGGCATCTGCTGCTGCATATATG
>LULP01000051.1_pt1 | contig 32883 bp, 52 predicted proteins | sample 728111 | NCBI WGS metagenome assembly LULP01 (sample SAMN03860286, study PRJNA289734) | marine metagenome | biome: seawater column; feature: ocean; material: water; isolation source: Red Sea water column Station 149 - depth 25m | place: Saudi Arabia: Red Sea | collected 2011-10-15 | depth 25 m
GTTGCTTCAGTTTCATAAACTTTTGCCTCTGCTTTTGCTTTAGCAACCTTTACCTCTGTTTCAGCTTTTGATTTATCTACTCTTCCTTGTAGCCAAGTTCCTACTAAACTAGCTACTGGAGAAATAAATGCTTGGATCATCTGCCTACCTTTTTCATAGTAGCTTTGTGCGCCTGAGTAAAAGTCATAGGGTTTCTAGCTCTAGTCATAAGTCTTATCATCTCATCATTATGTTTTTTTGTGTGGTGCTTTGAATGTCTTTTCATTGCATCTGCTTGTCTTTTGGTTAGTTTTTTCATTTCTCACCCTTATGTTCGTGACCCATCCAAATGCCAAATATTCCAGTCATTACACCCATAACAACAGAAACAAATGCAGATTGAGGTGCAGTTGGATCTTCTAAATTCATAAACCATGAGGCAGTATTCCAACTCATAATTGTACTAACTAACATCATAATCCTTGGTAAAATTTTATATTTACCTTTTAAAAATTCTTCTTTGGTAATCAATATACTTTCACTTTCTTTGGATTGACCCTTGGAACTAGCTTACAAATGCACTCGTAGATAATATCTTCATCATTTCGTCTATATGATTGTTTGCTTAATATGCTTTTGAAATCCATGCATGACACTGCACTCCGGAAATAAATCCCTTGTTTGTCCATAGCTCCATTGAGACTACAGATCAGGAGAAAGGCACTAACACTCATATTATACCTTTTTTCTTTGCAATAATTGCTAGGACAGTTACAACCCCTGCACATAAAGCAGTTATCATTATTGCTAAAATTGTTTTTAAAATTATGTCTTGGATTTTTTCTTTTCTTTTCTTTGCAGCTATTGCAGCTTCTTTTCTTTTTTTTCTAGCCTCAGAACAAAAAGCTAAATAATCAGAATAAAGATTGGCTCTCCCATATAACTGCATAAACTCTCTAAGCTGATCTTGTTTTTTTCTGATCTGCTCAAGAGCCATAAATTCTTCTAAATCACTGTCTTGTTTGCCTAAAAAGTTAGTCCAAATACTATTTTTTCTTTTATGTAAATCGTTTCTTAACTGATCTTCTGCTGCACAAAATTTGGAAATCGCTGCTCCTGCATTTGCAATATCTCTTGAATTTTCAACTGTTTTTTTAATGACAGCAAAAGCAGCATTAGCTGCTGCCAACATCTCAAGCATGACATGATATACCTAACTTATTTGGAGAGAACTTTATCTAGTTTATCTTCTAGTCTGTGTAAGGCATCCATTAGCTTTGTAATGTCATCTCTTACATCATCTTTTCTTGCATAATTATATGCAATTTCTTCTCTTGTTTTATTGATTAATATTTGTTGCCTTTTGACCTCTTTTACGAGGTATGTGAACACCCAAGCAAAGGGAAGAATAACAAATGTCAATATTGCCGACCATATAACTTGGACATCTAGTTCCATCAATCTGCCTTAGAATTGTTTATGCTATTGATGGTTTCACTATTTGCAAGTGATGTTTTAAGATCAAATAAATATGATTGTTGTAGTTTGTTTGAATCTTCAAAAGCATCTTTGAGATCATTGCTTTGTTTCTGAAACTTGGCAACCTTGCCTACTAATCTTAATTGTTCTACTGACAAATCTTCTTGTTTGTACTCTTTGCCATCAATGGTTACGACTTGTGCTTGTTCACTCATCACCAAGATACCCCACTTGCTGTTGTTGGTGTCTTTGCTTCAGCTATCTGACTAGCAATACTATTTTCAATGCTCTTGACCTCATCTGTACCCAAAGCATCTTTCGCCCATTGTATAGCATTTGCTTCTTTGATGTCTTTGTATGCTATAAAGTCTTTGCCTAATGTTACACCTACTGATCCATATAATGAACCAGTATTGCCATCACTATCTGTATCACTTGCTCTCCAATGTATAGTTGTTACTACATCATCTTTGCCATCAAGTTTTATTGCTCTATCCATGCTGGATATTGTCCATGTTACTGCCATTTTATTCTCCTTTTAGTGCTTTTACTTCTGCTTCAAGTGTTTCTATTCTTGTCATAGCTTCTTGCAATGCTTTCATTGCTTTTATATATAAAACAGAATATCCAACACTTTTTATTCCATCTTCATCTTCTTTAACTAAACTGCTCATTCCAGATTCTTCTAAGTCTTGAGCAATAACTCCAATATGTTTTCTATTAGGATATTCTTTGAAATTAAAATTTTTGATTTGTAGAGCTTTTATATCTTCCCATTGCGAATTTGCAGGTTTTTCATTTTCTTTTAATTTTCTATCTGATATGCCACCATATCTATTATTTGTATTTGTAGTATCTCCATCACCTAAAATATTGAAGTTACCTGCATTACCAAAACATCTATAAACATTTTGACTTGCAGTTGCATCTCTTGCATGTTTAATTTGACCTTTTGGGTTACCAGATAAAAAAATTCCAAAATTACTTGTATCTATGGTAGAGTCTGTTCTTCCTATTATAACATCACTGGTAGTTATTCGCATACGTTCTGTATCTCCAGTAGATATTTTAATACTATTTGCATCTCTTAGATTAATATGACCTGAACCATCTTGATGTTGACCAAAATCAATACCAGTTTTAGACACTGCTGTTGTTTGAAATCTTGCAAAAGCAAAATCAGCATCAGTAAGGTGTAAAGGTTGAGATGGGTTCACTTGATTTATACCAATTTTCCCATCAGATTGTATTCGTAATCGTTCTAAGTTGTTTGTGCCAAACCTGAGCATAGCATTTTCTGTATTGTAAATATAAGAAGCTCCATCTCCTTGCACTTTGAATACTGTTCCATTCGTGTCTGAATCAGTTGTTAGTTGTAACGCAGAAGTTGAACTACCATTTGCATGAAGCAACTCATTAGGACTACTAGTACCAATACCAACCTTATTATTAGTCTGATCAACATATAATGGAGTGCCTGATCCAAATGCCTCTTTTTGATGAGAAAGCACCTCCCTAATCGCATTATTTACGTCGCTGGGGTTCATGCTATTTTCACCTAGATTTACACCTCCAACATCTGTGTTGTTGGCTGCAGTAGCATCATATTCGGTGATTTTGTCTTTTGCCATTAATTACTCCTATCCACAATACAATGCACAAGGAACTGTATAACTTCCGTCATCATAAGTTTCTTGTTTAATATTTGTTAATACTTTACCTAAAGTTTTACTTCTAATAATATCATCGTCTTGTACTTTAGCTGTGCCATCTCCGTTAGATGAAAGCAAATCTCCTGCTTGTACTGTTGTATCTTTGTTTATTCTTACTACATGAGTACCAATAGCAGTTACATACATATCATTAACTGTATCATCATCATTATCCCAACTAGCAAAAACTCCGTAAACTCTTTTGCTATCTTCTGTATCTGATATTTTACATTTAGTATGCTTATTATCATTTTCTTTGATTATTTTTGCATTATATTCTTTTTCTTTGTAGATATAAGTTATTGTGTCACCAACTTTTTTATTTAAAGGTAAACTAATAGATTCTTTAGTAAGGGTGTCATCAACAGTAAATTCTGCTTGATACCAATCACACATTTCATCAATAGTTTCAATAATTGTGCCTTTAAGAATTGTGGGTTTTGAATTATCTTTAAGTCTTGACCAGTGAGAACCACTAAACGCATTGTAACTGATGGTAGCTCCACTTGATGTTATATTACCTTCTGTAGCACTGTCTTGACGAAACCTTAAAAGCTCTCCATCACCTGTAAGTCTATTTAATTGTAGTAAAGTGCCATTGTCACGAGTTAATCCTAAAAATCCATTTGATGCAAACCCAGCACCTACATTAGCAGTATTATCTACTGTTTTTGCAATGAGGACAGCTCCATCATTAACTATTCGCATATGTTCATTTCCTGCAATACTGAATTGATGTCTAGTGCCATTGACATTCATATCAAACCCACCACCATCACCAAATACTACATTACCATGTACATCTAATTTTGCATCAGGGCTGCTATCTCCTATGCCAACGTTTTCAGAAATATCTATAGTAATAGCAGTAGCATCAGCATTATCGTCTATGCCATTACTTGTAAAAGCACCACATGATAAAGCACCAGTAACCGACAAAGCAGTTAGTGCCTGAGAGCCAGTGTCTACGTTCTTCAAATGACTCATAAGAGATCTCAGGGCATTGTTCACATCACTTGCTGCCATGCCCTCGTCAATATTTATAGAGTCAATATCCGTATTATTAGCTGCTGTAGCATCATATTGAGTAATATTATTTTTAGCCATTATTCACTTGCTCCTCTACCACTTGCTAATCCTAGTTGTTGTCCTAATAATCCAGTTGTTATACCTATGTTTCTTCCGGATGTTTGTCTCTGTCTTGCAAGATTATCTCTAGCTTCTGCTAATCTATTTAGAATAATCTGTAGCTGTCTCGGATCAGTTTCAGTTAAATCTCTTGCTAATCTTGAGGCTACTGCTTCAGGTGTTCTTGTCATGTTTATAGCTTTACCTGCTATATCCCTAATGCTTGGTATTCCTAAAAATCCAGTTGGTATGTTTGCTACATCATCTATGTCTTGTTGCATAGGTGCTGTTCTTGATCCAACATTTACAGTAGATCTAGTTTTGACTTGATTTATTCTTGTTTTCATTCTTTTTTCAAACTGCTCAAATGCTGTTTTACTTGGAAATAATGCCTCTAATTGCTTTCTTTTCTTTGGTGTTCCAAATATTCTTGTTGCGACATTTGCCATATCAGGTGCGCTATCTACTGAGTTTTTGATAGCATCTGCAACACCAACTAAATATCCTTGTTTTTCACTATCAGAAAGCTTTGAGATGGCTCTGTCTATTTCTTCAGGCTTGGCTCTAAGAAAGTTACCACCTTCTTCAACTGCCTCTCTTATTCTTGCATCACCTGCAAACTTGTTTCTTGCTATCTCATAGGAACTTTTGCCATCTATCTTAGGTGAGGCATCATCTATTAGCTTAACAAACTCATTTCTTTTCTGTTTCAAAGCTCTTTCAACACCTCTGCCAATAGATGTTTTGGATGCACCTCTTTTACCAAGACCAAGCACCTCATCAAGACCCATCTTTATGTAATGAAGTTCTTTGATACTAAAATTATCTATTTTGCTGAGATCACCAATATTATTTGGTAAATCAAAACCCTCTAGCTTTGCTAAACTTCTAGCCTGATCAATAGCCTCATCAAATGCAGGTAAACCTAAAAATGGTTTAACCTTATCAGAGCTTACAGTTACTGGTTTTCCATCCAAATTAAATGCATTGTCATAATCAACATTTGCATTTGCTTTTTGTTTGTTTGCTATGTCATCAATGACATCCATGCTTGATTTGTTTACATCAAACACCTTGTTAATATCATCAGCTATCTCATCACCAAGACCAAGCATTCTCTCATCTAGGTTTTTCTGTGCTATCTCTGCACCCTCTCCTGATGCTCCTGCTGCACCTCTTGTTAATCTTTGAGTGCCAGTGCCAACATCAGCAATCATTGCATTTGGAGTGCCTCTTATCTGATCTGCAACATCCTCAACTGTGCTATCTGATCTTTCTATTCCTTGGACAATCTTTTTATCAGATGCAGCTTGTACTGCTTTATCACCTCTAAATGGCAATGAAACTCTATCAACAACACTTTTACCTACGTTTATTGCAGATGGTAATGCAGCACCTAAAGTACCACCAAAAGTACCACCAATCAGACCTCCAGTTACTCTACTTCCAAGATCCTCACCTGCGCCAAAACCTGCTATTGCACCTTCAGTAGCACCTACTCCTGCACCAAAACCAGTTGTTCCGTATCTTTTTAGAGCCTCTCTTCCAAGTGTAGTTCCTGCTGCTCTAGCTGCTCCTAAACCACCAGTTAACAATCCACCACCTAGCTCTAAACCTAATGCTGTTGCAGGGTTTTCTCTTCTAAAATTTTTTATATTTGACCTAATATCAGCAACAGTTGCATCATAATCACCAAGTAAACCAAAACCAGTTCTAAGACCTGCTTCTGCCTCATCTCCAAAACCTAGTGTCAAACCTTGTAAAGCTGTTCTTCCACCACCTGCAAGACTTTCAGCAGTAGACATTTCTCTTGGCTCTGATGATGTACCTTCTCTTGCTATACGATTAACAAGATCTTGCTTTCCCTGATTGTTTAAATTATTCCAATCAGTATCATCAATCTTAACTTTTCCTACACCTTCGATATCTAATGTTGGCATTATGGTATCACCTTATATTTAACATTATTTGAAGTTAAACCTGCATCCTTACTAATACTGTCTATGGTTGCAGTGCCTTTGAAACCTTTTAATGTTCCAAACTTTTCAAAATATTCTGCTGCTTTTTCTTTTTGGTTAGCTGCTCTTTTTATTGAATCTGCTAGTCTTGTTATTCTCTTTATGTTTTCTTCCTCAGAAAGTCTTGGATTGAAAGCTCTATTAATTAATCTTTCACCTTCTTTTTCAGTAAACTGTGCGCCTAAAACAAGTCTTAGATTTCTCTGGACAACCTCAGAAACAAGTTCTTTTGCTTTTAATCCTGATTTATTAAAAAATGCAGATAGACTATCCGGTAAATTTCCAATTATTGAGCCAGTACCACCTTCAGTTTTTAAAATGTCTACAGCTTCATTAAGTTGTGAAAGACCTTTTTGTACGTCTGCAAAGCCACCTTTTAAAACAAACTCACCATATTCTTTTGAAAAAGCTTTATCTATGGCTTTCTGACCTTCTGTCAAAGTGCCTATTCCACCAGTTTTGTCTTCTAATTTTGATATTTCATCAAAAATACTAGATTTTTTTATGTCAAAATCACCAGTTTCAGGATCTTGTGTTGCTATATATCGACCTCCACCAAGTATCTGTGTTCTTGGTTTCTTTCTACCCTCAAACACAACCTTTGGATTAGATGGGTCAGATACATCTATCAATGATCCACCAACAACTTGTAGATTGTTTCTACCTCGTCTTTCTGCACGATTAAAAGCACCAACACCCTGATTGATTGCCTCACCTAATATGCCACCTAAAGATGTAGGAGTAAAAGATGGTGCGCCACCTTTGAGTAAAGCACTTGATGCACCTAATATTCCTTGTGTTCTTGGGTCTGAGAAAGATTGCCCAAATAATCCACTCCCCATGCCAGTTTGGGGTATCGGAGGAGCAATAGTGTCATTGGCTTGAGGAATGAGATTATCAGGTCTTGCCATAGGCAAGGGTGGAGAAACTAAATTATCAGGTCTAGGCATTGGCATAGGCACTGAAAAAGGTGATGTATTTCTTATCTCAGGTCTTCTTAGGATCTGATCAGGATATTGATTGTTTAGTACAGATAAAATATTAACCATTTAAAATAACCCCAAAAGTCCACCACCCACTGCACCTAGCATTGGATTGAAACCTGCAAGTTGAGCTAATTGTGCGCCACCTATTCCACCACCTAAGACAGATGCAGGTCTGTTTCTAAATATCGGTCTGCTTGTTTGTGAGCCTAATGTTCCACCTCTCACAGATGCTAAAAAGTCTCTTAGTTTTTGCTGATCTCTTGTTTGCTCAAAATTAAAACGATTTACTTGATCCTGAAGCTCTGCTGCTCCTTGTGCCTCTCTAGCTGCACCTACTTGTGCTAATTGTTGAAGATCAAGGTTTTGTAAGCTTGGTACTTGTGTCATTGCTGTTTGTTGCGCTCTTAGTGCAGCAGGAGCTAGTGCTGATGCTAGTGCTTGTTGATTTGCTCCTGAACCATATCTCCCTGCTCTAGCAAACTGTGATTGAACTGTGTCTATCACTGGCTTGAAAGCTGCATTTAACAATGGGTTAGTACCAGTTAGATTTTGTTGTAATACACCTTGAGCTTGTGCTGTTAGACTATTTGGATCTAATGCTCTATCTCTTTGCATTTGTAGAGATAACTCACTTTCAGGACTAAAACCAACAGTTGTTGCTTCAGGAAAATACTGAGGTACATCACTTTCAAATAAATCCTTTGCCTGAGACAAACCAAATTCCAAAAATGGTTTTGCATAAGCAGGAGGCTCTGTCACCTGAGTGTTGACTTGCTGTCCTCCACCACCACCTTTACCCATGATACATATCCTTTGCTAAAATTATTCCAGTTTGCTTAAAACCCTTGAGAACCCTATGCCATCCTTTGCGACCTATGATCTCAATACCGACACAACCCCATAGTTGTGACCAGTGCCTTATTGATGGCTCGACTTTCAAAAGTGTCTTTAGATTGCCACCTGCCAACCAATATCTCAAAACCCTCTTTTGAGGATAATCCATTATTTCTGTAACTACTGCTGCATCAGGATAATGCCAAAACTGAGCATCACCTCTCTGCACTGTTTCTAAAACATCATCTATCGTATGAGTGCCATTTGAATAATATAATGCTGCCTCTAACCAAGCTGAACATCTATTCCATTCATCCAATAATGACGTATCCGTATAATCTGTCGGTTTGACTATTATTTGCATGAGTTACTGTAAAACTGCCATCTGCCCTTGTGCTGACAAATATTGTTCCATTCCCTTGTTCTGTTGCACTATTCGCACTCAATGGCATCAGCAATATAATACTGTTTTTACCTGCTCTCTCATCTGTAACTGCTGTTGTTGTAGCTGATGATGTGCAAGTAAAACTGCCAGTTGAGTTTATCTTTCCATTTAGTATGTTGTTGACTACTAATGATATTTCTCTTGGGTTAGTTGCCTCATAAGGCAAAACCTTGAAATTAGCGTCTGCCAAGAACTTGACCCTCTACATCTACACCTTGAGCAAACTCCCAGTTGCTTGTTGGTGATGTTGCATTTGAAATATTCATTCTAACTCTGTGAAATCTTCCTTGCGCCCTATGCTGAACAAAACCCTCATCTGTTAAAGTGTTGGCATCAGAAAACGTCACAGTGTCATCTTGTCTGTCTCTTGATCCTATTTGCATTGTAACAGTACCACCTCTGAAATAAGGCACTGATCTGTTAATTATGCCATGCTTTCCTTGTTGTAGAAAAAACTCACCAGTTTCTATTGTTGCTGCTAGTGGATTTCCGGTAAATGCAAATATTTTATTGTCTTTAGCACCACCAAATAAAAATGCTCCACCCTTATATAAATTACTATCAAGTGGTGCAGGTAATGCATCTAAGTTAGCTGCTAGATTATCTAACCCCTCAAGAGTGTAACCTGCTGTAAAAAATGGTGCTAATAACTCTGCTGCAACTTCAGCATAACTCCATTTCTGTGTTGCATAATTATATATAATTAATCTGTCTGCCTTACCATCTGTACTACTGTTTGATACATAACTCCAAGCACATATCTGTTCTGTAGGATCTATGGCACATGACATAGCATCTGATTTAGCTGCATTAAAATCATTGAAGAAAAACTTATTTACTTTCTCTGCACCTATTGGCACAGACTTAGTGCCATCAAAAGCATAAAACCCATCATCTGAGAGATAAAATACTGTGTTTCCTATGTTTGCAACTGATCCTGAAAACGGACAACCTCTTGATGTCTCTACTCTATCAATCTGATAGATTAAAGGTGATCCAACATAACTTGCCCTAGCTATTGCTTTTTCAAGTAATATGGTTGCATATTCTCCACCAACTAACCCAGTGATTGCACCTGCATCCGGAATATCCTGAAAATCTGCCTGATCTGTTCCAACTGTCCAACTAGTAGAATTATTTATAGCTGACCATCTTGTTCTAAAAGGTACTCTTCCTGAACCTTCATCTATATTTGCTGTCCATACCTGATCTCTTACAACAGCAATAAAATCTGCTTTTGGTGGTGATCCTGACAAAGCACTGAATGCACTATCAGTTCCTAATGTAAATTCTTGCAGACTTTCACCTACACCACCTGCAACTATTACACTTGTTCCAAACTGAACAAATCTCCACTTTTCTGCTCCTGATAAGGAAAACCCAGTATTTGTACTGACTAAATTACTGTTTGACGTATTAAATCTATAAAGTTTACCTGCATCTCCTGCAAATAATGTTACGTTTCCAGAGTTGTCTTTTGCTGCAAATATACCCAACAAAGCACTGTCTGCTGCATTTGATACACTAACAAAGTCAGGTATTGCCCTATAACCTGCTGCTGCAGGAATTACATTTGTTGCAACTGTTACACCATTTAAATTCAAATCAGGTTGATCAGGCAACCATTCACCAAAGTTTATCATTGTATTCTAAATACCTCGTTGCCCTTTTCAATAGTCGTAAATGTCTCATTACCTACTGCTATTGTTGAAAATGTCTCTGATCCTACTGCGACTATAGTCCAATCTTCACCAAGTATTTTGGCAACCACATTTGTCGATGCACTTGCATCTGCTGATCCTGATTGACTAGCAACAAAGTTTGGAGAGGCACTTGTTGTAGCTAATGTATCAACTGATGCTGATGCCAATAATACTAATGTTGCAGCACCACTAACACTTGCACTTGTATCTATGCTTGATGATACAAACTGAACTCTATTGGCAGTTGCAGATATTGATGCTGATGTAGAAATCGTTGTGCTTACACCAACCTCAAAATTAGCAGTAGCAGTTACATTACCTATTGATGCAGGTGTTCCTGAAACAAATTGTATTCTTGTTCCAGTAGATGTAGCACTTGCACTTGTTGATGGTGTTGCACTTACTGTTCTTGCTTTTATGGCACTTGCAGATGTACTTGCAGATGTTGATATAGATGCAGTTACATCTATTGAAAACTGTATCTCTGCACTAGCACTTGCTGTAGTTGATATACTTGCTGATGCTTGTCTAACCTGAAGACTAGACAGACTATCCATATTGCCTAGTGCATCAAGCGCATCTAATGTTAGACCCCAACCATCTAATTGTTCTAAGTTTGGGTTGTTATATTCTACTTTTAATAAATCAGCATCAGTATCTAATGAACCACTAATTGAGTCCAAAGTCTGAGTAATTTGATCAAGATTTGGAACACCTAATGGCATTTTAAGCTGCTGTTATTGTTAATGATCCTGATGCTATTTTAAGAACATCACCTGATGCAATAGTCTTTGCTTGTGCAAAAGCACCATGAAATAGTAGATTACCACCTGTACTAGCATCAAATATTCCAAAATGGCTAACACTACCAAACGATCCGGTAGCTGCATCAAACTCAACTGCTGCATTGCTTGATATAGACCCACCTGAAGCTGCTGCAAAAGTCACTGCTTTTCTACTGTAATTGTTACCACTTATCTCTGTTCCTGATGCATCATCACCAAAAGACCCAGTAGATAACCCAACATAAACTGCTGAAGGCGCACTAGTCGCAGCCCTTCCGGTGAAGTGGTCAAGAAATTTAAGCTCAAGATAGTCTGACATTGCTGACATTTTACTCTCCTATTGTCCTGCGTTGTTTTGTCTTAAATAAATACTTTGAATTTGTAGTGAGCCAGTTCCATAGTGCGCTCTCTGTTCATCTTTTCGTATTTCTTCAATTATTCTTGAAAATTTTGCATCATATAAAGATGCTCTTTGATCATCCATAAGGTACTGATAAGCCTCAACTAGACTACCCATAAGATAAGCATCAGGGTGTCTTGTGAGCATTACGTTAGTCAAACTGCTATCTGATAATGCAGTAAGACTACCAATATAGATAATTTCCAATGTATCTGAGCTATCAGGTATAGGTCTTAACTTTAGCTCTTGACCCACAATAGAATAAGCTTGTGGAGTACCTGATGCACCTGAAGAAAAATTACTGTCTATTGAAACTGGTGACATATACTCCAAAACCTTGATTGGGTTCTGATTGACCTTGACTTCCCTGACTTCTCTTAAATCAGTAGGCAGAGCAATATATTCATCCCCACTTGTCATGGTTGCTGTTGCTCTTTTTTCCTGATCTCTAGTTTCTAGCTCTCTTGATAAACGAGCTTCTGCCAAAGATATAAAATCAGGTATAACACTTGTTAAATCAGTTCTTGCAAGATGATTTGCAACTGCTGACTTCAACTCAGTGTAGGTTGTTATTGCCATTAGAGGTATCCCCCACCAGTTCTAAATGCCCTATTGTCAGGATCATTTAACCAAACTTTCCATTTTTTTCTTGCTTCAGGATCTCTGCTTGGATCACCTAGCTTTTCTTTTAAATCAAAATAAACTGCCAAAGGTATGTTAGCGACTTCTTGAAAATGCTTTTGTGTATTTCCAATCATCTGACCTTTTTGATAATCGTTTGCTTGATTTTTATTATTATCAATAATTTTAGTTACATCTTGCTCTGTTGAAATATGAGTAGTTCCATCATTCTCAAAATGCATAAATGTTTTTTTCTTAGCTACTGGATCAGTGCTTAATAATCTTTTCATAATAACTCCAAAGAAAAAGGGGGATTGCTCCCCCTATCTCATTAAGATCCGTTTAATCCAAATACTGCTGCATGAGCCTTTGGACTTTTAACGACCAAAGTATACTCTGTAACAATTTGTGTTTTATCGGCATCTCCAGTTTTTGAAAGCTCACTTTCTGCAAAGTTTCTTCCGTTTAAAGTTCCGATAGACACATAATCAGGATCAATCATAAATAACTTGTCGTTACTCATAAATCTTGAAGGAGTTAACTGTAACTCACCAAAATCAGTTAAAAACACTGATACTGCGCCTACAAATGATGGTGCTGTACCTGCTGTTGCATTTACCTGATTTGTTACAAGATTAGTTCCTGCAGCACTAAGGTTACTAATATTCGCCTTATTGGTAGCTGAACAAACTAAAATTTGAGGTGATCCCCCATCTTCCCAAGCCGCCTGATTAGCTGCTTCAATTTGAGCAAGTGTCAAAGCTCTAGCAGTACCAGTAACATCTGCTGTATCTGTACCATCACCAGTAGCTGCACCCATATCACTTGGAGCAGAAATGTTTGTAATCCAAGTTAATAAACTTGCTGATTTTCTTGGATCACTTGCGCTTCTAGCGACATTTGTATCACCAATAGACTTCTCTATGTCTCTTCGCAGTTCAAGAGATTTTAATACCTTCTGATATGCTGACTCTCTTTCTCTTCCTGCTTTGTCAACTGACTCTAAAGTGCCACTGATAGCAAAGTCTTTGACAGAGATCTGATGATAATTACCAAGTCTTGAGGTGGCTGTTGGAGTTGCAAAAGTTGCATCTGCACCCTCATTAACATGGTTATCTGTAGCTGCTGCAGCTAATTCCTGCACCTGCCATTCGTAGAAAACACCATTTGTTGTGATTTTTTCTGCTGCTGAAAAGATTGGAGTTTCAGTTGTATCCAATCTATAAATTATATCTGCAAGAGACTCTTTCTCTCCCACAGCATTTGAAGTTGTAAATGTAGCCATTTTACCCTCTCTGCATTAAAAGTTCTACTGCACCCTGCTTAGTTGGATTTTTGTTATAAGCTTGGCGCAATTTGTTACGATTATTGTTTAAGATTTCATTTTTAGATTTTGGCTGCCCTGATTTAGTTGCTTTCGGCGCATTCTTTACAATCTTCTTTGCTTCAGGTTTTAGAGCTTCATTCTTTGCATTTTGTGATGCTCCATAGATAGCTAGTATCATTCTATGATCTGATGCTTGACTTATTTCCTCATCTGAAAAATTAAGCACTTCTTTAGCAAACTTAACTGTAGCATCTTGTTTTTCCTTGTTCCAATCAGGAACTTTGTCCAACAATAGCTTTGCCTCGTTTACACATACATCTTGCCATTTGATAGTAGCTTCTCTTTGTTGCTCTTGTGCAATAGCTTTTTGTTCTTCTTGCAACTTCCTCAAGTTGTTTTGTTCTAGAGTGTAATCTGCGACCCTTGAGTTATACTGTTCAGGTGTCAAAGTCTGTTTTAACTCTGCCCAGTTTGGCTCTTGCCTCTGAAAGAGTTTTTGAAGTTCACCAAGTCCTTGAGCATAAGCATCTCTATTGGCACGATATTGATCTGCCTCTTTTGTAAATGCTTGTTTTTCTTTGTGTAGCTCATTCATTCTTTGATGAAAGGTTTTCCCACCAATATATCCTCTTTTGAGTTCGTTAAGATCAACTTGCTCTTCAACACCATCTACTTTAACTGTATAAAGTGTCTCAGTTTCAGTTTCTTCTGCTACCTCTTCAGCGACATCTTGATTGGCTTCGGCTTCTTCTTCAACTTCGCTAGTTTCAGTTACTTCTGTCTGCTCGGTTTCTGTTTCTTCCTCAGTAATTTGTTGTTCAGTTTCTTGTGGCTCTTCCTGAGTTTCCTCTTGCTGTTCCACTTGGGATGCTTTTAGAACCTCATTTGTTGCATCAAGAATACTGAGATTTTGATTGCTCTCTTGCGAGTCTACATTCATTTTTTACCTCTTATTTGGTTAAGTTGATTTTCTGCCAACCTACCATTTTGAGCCATACTAGCTAGGTACGACTTCAAACTGTCTAAGGCTTGACAGAGACTATACAACCGATCTCTTTCGACAGATTGATCAAATGCTGTCTGTTTCCAAGCAGTTGTAAATTCTTGTTCAAGTTTTTGAAATGCCTCTTGTAGTAATTCGTTTTTCAATAACAGATCAGCTTTATGTCCTCTCTCAACATCTTGAGATAATTTACCTTCATTCATTAGGCAAAAGGTCTAAAGCTACTAAAAGGGGTAAACCCAGTTAGTGTTGGTGGTCTGTTAAAATTACTAGGATTTACTGCAAAACTTGATGTAAATCTTTTGTTAGCTGCATCAAAGTCAAAGCCTGATGGCAAGTTACTTGGTGCAATGTCTAATGCTGTTTGTCTAAAAAATCTTTCTCCTGATGGAGCTTTATCATCTGCTTTCTTTTTTCTTCCAGTATCTACTCTACAAGCTTGTAGATCATCATCAAAAATATAACCTTCAGGACATCTTGTTACCCCAGTTAGTGGATTTGTCACTGGTGGTACTGTCTTCTCACCACCATCATCTGATCCTGACATCATATCCATCTGATCTTGATTTGATCCATAGATATTAGAAAGCAATGGATTTTGACCTAGCAATCCTTCTGTTTGATTTGATCCAAAACTAAAATCTTCTGTGCCAACTATCTGACCATCTCTAAATGTAGGAACAAATCCCTGATCTAATCTATTAAGTGTTGATCTTGCAGGAAAACCTAAAACTAAATCTAGTGTTGGCAAAATACCACCAGTAGGTGCTGCTCTATCTCTTAATCCTTGCGCTGCAATACTTCCACTAAAATTAAAGTCTGAAAACTCATTGCTGAGATCAGGATCATTTGTCATTGTTATTGGTGCTGTGCCTAAAACACTTGGTGTTGGTAACATACCAAGATTTGCAAGAGCAAAATTATCTACTTGTGCGCCAGTAAGAGCTTGTAGCGCTGCCTGATTAGCAAGGTCTCTTCCTAAATCACTTACAAAAAATGTCGGTGCATTTGGTTGATTACTTACTCTTATTTCTCTTTCTACTGACACTGGCGATAAAGGTGACGTAGCTATGTTTGGCAGATTAGCTGCAACCTGATTAGCAACAGAACTAACAGAGTCATAAAATCCATCACTCAAGGCATTTGGATCAGGTGCGCCACCCTGAGTTGTCTGTGCAAAATTTTCAGGTGACATAAATCCTTGTGGATCTAAACCTCTGTTTTCAAGATTATCTGCTGTAAACTGTGCATCATAACTATCAGAATCAGAAATGTTACTTACATCAGCAACATCACTTCTACCTAATTCACCTGCTATGCCTTGTTCTTCTTCTGCTGCAGAACTATCGTCTGAGGAACTCTCGCCCATAATAACTCCTATGCTGCTTTCTTGCCTGAATAAGCAAAACCTTGTTTTTTCTTAGTTGGTCTAAACCAATGTCCTTTTATATTCTCACCATATTGATTAAGAATATGTCTTCTCATGTCCTTGACCATAGATCTTGTATTACCAAATCCTGATAAAAACTCAGCAAACCATAAGTTTTTGCCACTTTTCCAATCTTCAGGTTGTATTAAATAATCTTCATGTTGCAACTTGTGCAAAATTTCATCTGATACCCATGCCCAAGCACAAAAACCTCTTGGTTCATGGTTTACATACCACATACGATACTGACCATATTTTAAAGGTGGCACAAAAACCCTTTTGATTTTATGCATTTTCCAGTGATGATGAAAGTCACTCAAGGCAACCAAAGTCAAAACATCACCAAAAAAGTTTCTAGTTCCTTGGTAAGTTTGTTGAGATTTGTCCATCTGTCACACTCTTAACTACTCTTAATCTTTCTTCACCTTCAAGCTCTAGCTTTCTAAGCTCAAGATCTGCAAGTAATTCCTCTTTTTTAAGCTCAATATCAGCTAACATTTTTTCTCTAGCTAGTTGTATATCTGCCTCTAGCTTGACTTGTTTTGCCTGAATATCTGCTTGTAATTTTTGTAATTCTAAAGTTAGCGCAGGGTTTTCTTGAGTTTGCGCTTGGGCTTGTGCTTGGGCTTTTCTTTCTTCAATTTTGGCTCTAACCTCTCTTGGCGAGTTAAAGTAACTGTCTGTGTCCTTGAACCCACCAATCTCTGCAATTTCTCGTAGAGTTTTTGTATATTTTGATATATCCAAGATATCATTTTCTGCTCCAAGTGTTTGTAATATCTGCTCTTGTTTTGATGCAATATTTGTTAAAAAAGCTATTTTTTGCTGATCATCTGCTGTTCCTAATCCAACATTGACATGGACATCAAATTCGCTGTCACCTTCTCTTGGATCAATAGACACAAACTCATTTCTAAGCCTGACAACCCTAGCACTTTGCTGATGCAATGTTACAAGATGCAAAATACCCTTGAACAAGTCTTTGACACCAGTTTCTGCTATTGTCCTTGCATAGCTCTCGATTTTCTGTTGTGCGCCTTGAACTGTAGCTGACACAGCACTTGCTGTTGAACTCTGTAAAGCATTAGCATCAAGACCCATAGATGCTTTTGACATCCCAGTTCTATTTTCTTTGATATCGTCTACATATTCCAATAAAGGTTGGATTTCTCTTCCAACACCTGCACTTGAATTTAATGGTTGTACTGCACCTGCTGATCTTGTTCTGATGACAGACCCTGCTGTTGATGACATTAGATCATCAAGATTGACCTGACCTTCCACAGCAACAATCTTTGGCATAACTGACAAGTATGTGCTGTCTAAATACTGTCTCATCAAAGTTGACTTAATAACTTGTAAGTCCTCGGTTAGATCATATATCGACCTGCCGATCAATCTGTGAGGCATGATAATAGGGGTAACGACAGCAAAGGGGAGGTACGTTGTCAGTTCGTTCTCAAGGATTTTATCGCCACTCGATCCTATGGCTAAAACCCTTCTAAGTTCACTAATACCATCCTGATCAAAGTCCGTTTTAATTACACAATCAAAAACCGGAACTTGTTTTTGTGACGGATCAGCAGGTTCTGTTTGGTTGTTGTTTTCTAAATCACCAAATCTTTTTGATACCTCTTCTTCTCTGTCTAAATCCTCATAACCTACATACTGCTCAATCATATCTCTGTCATAGCCTAGCGAGACTAAATCAGATACTGTCATTGATGTTCTATGAGCAATAAAATAGGCATCTTCTAAGGATTTTGCCTTTTTATTTATTAAAAATTCTTCAGGTGGCACATTGTCAATTTTGACCTTACCACTTTTCTTTCTTACCTTAACTTTGAGATTATAGCTTTGTACTACCTCAACAACCTCATTTTGAGATGTAAATTCTTCACCAAAATTTTCTTCTCTGCTCACAATCTCAATATCAGGGTTTTGTAGCAGCAAAGTTATTTCATCTTCTGTAAGGTTTTCGTATTCTTCCTCCTGAACTAATACTGTCTCATCATAATAAAATTTAACAATACCAACCCTGAATAACAAAGCATCCTTAAACCACTGGTAAAAAATCTTATACCCATCATTGTCTGAGTTGATGATATGATTAACATAATCTGTCATCATATCTGCTCTTTCAACATCTTCAGCAGTTTTTGGTGAAAATCTTACATACTTATCACTAGCTGTGAAAATTCTCATCAGGGATGGCATTATCTGATCTACACAATCAGCAACCTCAGTTAGAACGACTTGTGAACGACCTTCAATTTCATTGCCAATAGGTTGACCAAGATACATATCCATAGCTCGTAATCTGTCAGCAGAATACTCACTGTCAAAATGATTTATGCTATCTGTTATTTCACTGGATATGATAGAGGCTAACTGCTCTTCACTCATCTCTGCCATTACTTTGACCTTCTTTTTTGATATTTCTTATAGATAGCTTGGTCAGCTTTCCTAGCTCCACCACCCTTCATATAAGAATTAACTCTGCCCATAGACCAAGCATTCATACTGACGTTTCTTGACCCACTGCCCAAGTATGCACCTTGTCCTTTACGATACACCTCAGTTAGCTCACCTTGAAAAAACCTTGATTTATCGGCTTTATTTTTTAGAGCTTTTCTTACTTTTTCGCTTAGTGGTTTTCTTGCGACCATCTTGTGCCACCCTTGATTTTATTACTGAGGGGATATCTATAAACTCACCTCGTTTATATTTCATTGCAGTGCTGAGTATCTCCTGCTCTTTCTTTTTCGGAGACTTAGCACCTTTTAAATATTTTTTTGGAACACCCTTTTTTGTCTTGGGTACTTTTCTAAACTTTGGCACTTTTCTTTTTCTTCTTCTTTTTATTAAGCTTTTTAAAGTCAGCAGCAGTTATCTTTGTTCTTGGTTTCGCTACTTGAGCTAACTTTTTTTGCTTTGAGGAATACTTGGAAAATGGCATTATTTCTTCTTTTTCATAGATTTTTTCTTGCCATTAGCCTTTTTCTTGCCTTTTTTCTTGTTCCCATGATACATGATTTTCTCCTTTAAAATCCAAGGCACAACACCTGAAGTTTGACTTACACATTTTATGTGTCACACAAGGTCTGCACTTTTTAAATTTTATTTTTTTTGGGTTTCTTAAATAGGTAAATACAATCATTTCTTGTTAGCGATATCGTATTCCCTTCGCTGCTTTGGAGACATTGCATCATAAGCAGTGCCTTCAGGCTTTTCTGCCTTCTTTACCTCTGCCTCTGCTGTCACCTCAACTTTAAGCTCTTTATCTTCACTCTTAGGTTTTCTAGCCATGATAAACTCCTTTTAACAGTTCCAAGCTTTCCTTGACCAGTAATTAGCCGAAAACTTGTCTTTTGCACCCTTGATCCCACTAGATCTTGAGCAATAATTTTTTTTTCTACTCGGTATATTTTTTTTAATACTCATATTAGGGTCACCAAACCTTACAAGCTTGACCTCATCACCCTTTTTAGCCAAAACAACACTTTTTTTCTTACCAGTGTTTGCCCTTTTTGGCTTATTAAAACCTGAAAATGTCTCACCCCTATAAGATAACCGACCTGAAGGTGTTTTCTTTACATCACTCGCCTTCATCAATTTCCTCAATCTGTATATTTGCACAAAATTCTAAAAATTTTTCCTTGCTCATACCTGAATTAACAGCAGATTTAGCCATGCCAACCATACAAATGTGCATCATCTCTTCCCAATCAATCTCATACTCAGATTGTATCAATGCCATCTGCTCAAACAGACACTCAATAGCAATATCTACACTGTCTTTTTTCCTATTAGGAAATAAAATAACATTACTCAAACAACCCACCTTAAATCAGGCTTTACTGTCATTTTACTAGACCATTTAGATTGCGATCCTGATGCCAAAGCTCCATCTCCTGCAAACGTCAAAACAAAACTGTCAGCTACGTCACAAGAACGACCACCATTGCGCCTCTTGATCTCATCTTTAGCCTCAATCTTTAACTTACCAGTAGATAAATACTTATATCGAATATTTGTTAACTCAGAGATCAAAACATCATCCTGAGGAATATGAACATCCCTTCCCTCAAAAAAACTGCGACAATTCCAGTATAACTCATCCCTCAATCGCATAAATTTATCCTTCATTGACGGACTTTCTGAAACTGCAATCCCAATAGCAGGTAAATCCAACTCAGATAAACGATCAGCTAATCCTGCACCAATCCCAATACTATCAACATAAATAAACTCAGGTCTGTCTTCCCACCTCGTCAACTCATACTCATTGACAATAATACCGGCTAACTCCATCAAATCTTTCTTAGTCCAACTCTTTACCGGCTCTAATAAAACCTGACCCTTCCTCTTAGCCAAACACGACCTATCATCACCCATCCTCGCAGGGTCAACACCCCAAACAACACTCGTAGTCGGTGATGGCTCAATATCCCTCTTTGTAGCTGCCTCAACCAAATGTAATGGCAACAATACATCATCAGATTGCAAAGGAAACTCACCAAGTACCCTTACCCTGAAAATATTACTATCTTCTCCATACTTCCTTGCCATATCACTGACAAAATTTTCATCCACATAATCACTATCCCTACAAGAAACAGTAAAACACTTCCAACTATCCCTCATACTATGAAAACTCTCATAGAAATAACCATCAGACCTCGTAGGATTGCCTGTCATAACAGTTTTAGCACCCTTGGTACTCATACTGCCCTCACCAACCTCAAACACTACATTCGGTATCCCTGAAGCCTCCTCACAGATAAACAACATATTTTCACTATGAAATCCCTGCAAAGCCTCCGGTGTCTCTCGTCTACTCGTTCTAAAACTAGCAAAACTGTCAAAAACACCCTTCAAAGATATCTTGTCACTCTTAATCTCTAGCTGATTGTAAAATGCATCAGGCAACTTCTTTGCCCACTTGTTAATCTCACTCCACAATACATCATTCAACTGATGAGCAGTATTCGCAGTTATCGCAATCTTACATGGATAATGGGTCAATAACCACCATAACGTCAACCAACTCAAGTAAGCACTTTTGCCAACACCATGACCACTCTTCACAGTAATACGATCATGCTCAGATACAGATCTCAATGCCTCTCTCTGCCATTTCTGAGGAGTTGCACCAAGGACACTCTCAACAAATAACACTGGATCTTTTCTTAGTTTTAAAAGGGTCTGTTCTAAATTCTGCATCATTTTATGAGGGGTATATACAACTAGACCTACACCCATGCCTTTTTGCAAGGGGGGGGGTGCAGCAAATAATATATGTTTAGCTATGGATCTATAGCCAAACCATCCCTAACCTATTGTTATTGTTACATTTACGTCAGGCTATTATCCTGACATAGCCTTTTTTAGAGTGCTTTTCTCACGTGCGTGTAGAGGTGATGGTAGCTTGTCTTTGTCTTCCTCAACCAGTTTCAACTCCACATTCTTCAGAGCATCAACCAATGTCTCACCTACCTCATGCTCCACCTGCATCCTATCTCCAAAGTTCTTTGGTGACATTCTAGCTGCTGTCCACTTAAACAGATCTCCTGCAACTCTAGCATTGTTATAATCAATATCTCCTCTGAGAACAGCAGTAGCTAACTCAGCTACCTTTTCCCCATAGAAGTTCCCTCTCTCTTCTCTAGCCTCATCATATCGCCTCCTGAAGTCAGGATCATTTCTTATCCATCTATGGATTGTTTCTCTTGGTGGAACACCATCCAACTTACAGATCGAATGCAAAGACATACCATCACAGATACATCTCAATATCCTATCTTCCAATTCAGGTGTTTGCTTAGAATTAGTTTTGTAAGGTCTAGCCATAATGTTTATTACTTTTCAAATAATCTTGGTATTGTAAAACCTACTTTAGTAATTTTTTTACCTTCTTTAGATTTTAAAAATCTATTTATCTTATCTTCACATTTCATATAAGAAAAAAGATTAACACGACACCACTTGAAATTATCTTTTGATGTTAATTTATTTGTTACTTTGTTTTGCATTTATGAAAATTTAAATGTGAAATTTCATCAATGGGCAATTTCCCATTCTGTTAAAACACTACCAAACAGAGTTCCCTTCGTCAACTATATTACTTTATTACTTGCATTATTACCTTATATGCATAAAATAGGTAATATATATTACTTTGAGGAGTTTATGATGTTACACAAAAATATTATTAGACACATTCAGGAAGCCACCCCAAAAAAAGAAGAGGGAATGGTATTGAACCTTATCAGGGAAAGCTTATCAGCTATAGCTTTTTTATTCTTTTGCATGACATTGATATTTGTTTGGGTTGCTTTCTAACTTTTGAAATTTTTGAACACATCAACGAGTTCATCCAAAGCTATCCTAAAAAACTCAGGTGCAGCTTTCTTGGCTCGTTTGTTGTATCTTGCCCAATCTGATGCAGAGTAGTTTTCTATAACCACTGCTCTAAGAATACTAAACGTAATCTTTCCCATCTTATCAGCAATCTTATTGTAATCAGCTATACAAGCAGATTGCCTCTCACTCATATCTGAAGAACTGTAGCCTATCAACAAAGGATCATACTTAATTGTAACAGATTGTCTAAATCCTGCTGCTGACCAGATAGAGTATAACCGACTAGCTGCCATAAAATGTTCATAAGTGATAACATCTTTCTTTAAATAAATATCAAGCCACCTCTGATTAGTGACCCTCATTCTCTTTTGCCCTGCTCTTTCAGTATCCTCTTCAATGACATCAAACTTGTCTAGGAACTCCGGAGTGGGTAAAACTTTCTCAGTTTTATTTATGGGTTTTTTCTTCTTCATTTCTTTCTAATTTCAGGATGCAACTCTTCAGGTGGTCTAGACATCAATTCTTTAAACAAAGCTATATTTCCATTAATTTTGTGTTTTTTTATAAATATTTTTATACATTCTTTTGAACAAAAGGTTGTGTAAGCATCATTTAAATTTTTACAACTAGAAATGCTACATTTATCAATCCTTAGTTCTTTTCTTATTTTTTTAAATTCTTTTTCCACTAAATTTCCAACTCATAATATTCACATAGTTTTTCAAAAGAACCATCTTTCTTTAGCATACCTATTTTCATCTCTTCTCTTATCTTCTCATAATTGGAATAGCTGAACCGACTATCATGCGCTTTGGCTTGTATTTTTTTTATCAGAACTTCAATAAACTTTTTCTGCTTTTCACTTAACTCCCTTTTCATTTGTCCACCAAACATATTATTTGTGTTAATAGTTGAGTTATATTGTGTTTGTTGGACATGGTTGTCCACTCTTGACTGGACACGGTTGTCCAATCCATGTTGGACATGGTTGTCCTGATTGGACTGGACATGGTTGTCCACAATGGAGTGGTCAGATTGACCTATATGGAGCATTTCTTGTTTCTTTTTATAGACCTCATAAATAGGTAAATAATACACATTTGGTTTGCTAAAACCTCTTTGCACCTTGTTGATAAAACCTACTGCTACAAGCTCATTTATTTTGCGCTGAACTGTTTTCTCAGAACAACAACCTATCTTGGCAATGCGAGAATATGAACTCCATTCCGAGTATCCTAAATCCTCATTGAAATGATCAGCTATGGCAACTAACACTAGCTTGGCAGTTGCATCTTTTGTCTGTTGGTCAAATGCCCATTTCATAGCATTAAGAGACATCATCACCACCTTTCTTTTTTTGATTGCCAAAATAATTAAAAAAGTCTTTTAAATTAATTACTGCTAAAAATTCTTTGTGATCTGCTTTCAGGATCAATAAATCGTTCTCATCATCTTCTAGCCACTTATAGATTTGCTTGAAACCATTGCCTCTGCATTTTACCTCAGACACCAGTTCATCTATTCCATTATTGAAAACAACATCACCTTTGACAGAACCACCACCGGATAATGGCACTCTGTAAGCTTTGACACCATGTATCTCAGCATATTTTCTGACATTGTTTTCTGTTCTGTAACCCTTATCTCTACTAGCTTTACCCATCTATAAAATCCCTAGCTCTGACGTTTCCATCTGTTAGTTTTTCAATTTGAATAATTCTTTTGCCTGAAGGAATGGCTTTGTTGTTTAGCCATTTATGAACTGTTGGTTGTGATACTTTTAATATTTCTGCTAATTTTTTCTGACTTATTTCGTTTTGCACAAGATATTGTGTAAGTTTCATTCTATTACCATATATGATGTATTATTACCTAATAGTAATATAAATAACCAATAAAATAAATATGGTCAATCAGAAAAAGTAATTTTTATTACTCTTAACAAGTTAAAAAAAAATAATTTGTTATATATATGTTTATGAATTACATATAAGTTATAATTGCACAATTTTTAAACAAAATTAACTTTAGGAATTGGCTCAAGTAAGACCTAAAGTATAAAAAAAAAGGACTTGGAATGAAACACTCTAATAATCTCCATAAATTGAGAATGGAGAAAGGTTTAAGTCAATCTGAAATATCTAAACATTTAAATATTACACAAGGTTTATATTGCAGATTGGAAAGAGGATCAGTTGATCCAACTAAATATTTAAATAAATTATCTGAACTATTCAGGGTGCAAAAAGATGAAATATATACTTACAAGAACAACACTAACAATGTCACTGAAGTTCAGATAGTTCAGCAGCTACCAGTATTCGGTATGCCAACTCTTGATGGTAAAATAAATATTACCAATAAATTTGCATCTACAACTGAAAGACCTGATTATCTAAAAAACAATCAATCAGCTTATAGTTGTTTTGTTGTTGGGCATGAAATGCAACCAAGATTTAAGCATGGTGAATTGATATATATTGATCCCATAAAAAAGATAAAAAATGATGATGAAGTTATTATTTCTACTTTTGAGGATGATGAAGAGATTGCCATACTTAGCTGCATAATATCTGAAACTGATGACCACTTTCTTTGCGCTACTTATCAATCAGATAACCATGTAAAATTTATGAAATCTCAGATAGGTAGAGTTCATGCAATCGTAGGTTTGCGCCAAATCTATTAAAAATTATTACCATTTATAACTTAAAACTTGTAATATATATTACTATTGGTTATAAAAAGGTATGCATGATTATTTTGATAAATATAAATTTTCTGATGAAGAATTAGAGTTTCGTAAGAAATTTATCAGTGGTAGCGATATGAATAGATTAGCTACTGGTGATGAAAATATTGTTTATAGTTTATGGGAAGAAAAAACTGGTAGGTCTGAAAATAAAGACCTTACAGACATTTTTCCGGTTATGATGGGTTTAGTAACAGAACCACTAAACCTTGCATGGATCAGCAGAAAATATGGCTACAAAATAGATTTATATCAAAAGGTTCTAACCTCAGAAAAACATAAGTTTATGAGATGCACTCTTGATGGTGCAATTATGAACTATGATGATCAGGTAGCAGTTATTGATGCAAAATATACTGATGGTAGACCAAAAGCTGATGAGAGTTGGTCTGATGTAATACCAAGATTACTCAAAACTTATACACCACAAATAAACTGGAATGCTTACCTATTGTCTCAGCATTTAGGTAAAACAGTTAGAAAAGGGGTGTTGAGTATTCTAAGATCGGGTAATGAGCCTATGTTGGAAGAGATCACTATTGATCCTCAATATCAAAGAGAACTGATTGATATAGCTACTTATTTTCATGGTTGTGTCGAGTTAGATACACCACCGGAAGACATTGTTACCTCAGAGCCACCAATACCCCCTGAGTTAAGAAAACCTTATGACATGGCATCTAATGAGGACTTTAAGCATTTTGCCCTTAATTTTATTCAGACTAAGGGTGCTGCAGTAGCTAACAAAGAATATGAGGCAAAGCTGAAAAAGCTTGTTCCTAAAGATGCTCTTAACTGTTTTGGGCATGGAATAAATATCAAAGTGGCTAAAAATTTCAGAAAAACTATTGAGATTGTTGAGGAAACAAAATGACAAAAGGTTATGTTTTACCTCAAGGAAATGTGCAGATTAGTTTCAGTGGTGGTAGGACTAGTGGCTTCATGCTTTACAAAATACTTGAAGCAAACAATGGTCTGCCTGATCGAGCAAAAGTTATATTTACAAATACTGGGCGAGAGATGGAACAGACTTTGGATTTTGTTCAGGAATGCTCACATAGATGGAACGTCAATATTGTTTGGTTAGAGTATGACATTGTTGATGGAAAAGTTACTTACAAGGAAGTCAATCACAATTCAGCTAGTCGTAATGGTGAGCCTTTTGAAAAACTTATTAAATACAAAAAAGTTTTGCCGAATGTCTTGATGCGATTTTGTACGATTGAATTAAAGATTAGAACAGCAAAAAGATTTTTAAGAAACCCACTTGAGATTGGTTGGAAAAATTGGATTAATGCAGTTGGTATAAGATATGACGAGCCAACAAGGTTAAATGCCAAACAAAAAAAAGATGTATTTAGTAGGTGGTTTCCCCTTGGTGAAAACAAAGTTACTGCACAAATTATAGATGATTTTTGGGCAAAAAAAAATTTTAAATTAAATTTACCGATAGTAAGAAACAAAACTATGTATGGAAATTGTGACGGATGTTTTTTAAAATCAGAAGATCAACTTGCAATGCTTTGTAAAGAATTTCCTGAAAAATTTAAATGGTGGCTTGATCTTGAAAATGAACACAAACATAGGGGAGATTATGGCTACTTTAACCATGACAGAAAAATGCACTTACTAAAAGATAATGTTGATAGACAAAAAGATTGGGTATTTGATCAGCAAGGATATTTTTGTCAAGCAAACTTAGGAGAATGTACCGGATGACAGATTTGAAACCAGTTATGGAGCTAGTGAAAGTATTACATGAGAAACATGGAGTACCTCAAAAGGGTGGCAAGAAATACACTCAGGTTGTTCATAGGATGGAAGCTTTTAGATCAGTTTTAGGATTAGGTATTGGCTTTGATACTCAGATTGTTGTTGATGATGGTAAAAGGGTTGTCATCAAGGCAATAGCATCAGATAAAGATGGGCGCATACTTGGATCAGGTTTTGCTGAAGAGATTAGAGGCGAGGGTCATGTAAATAAAACCTCTGCACTAGAGAATGCAGAAACATCAGCTATAGGAAGATGTTTAGCTAGTCTTGGTATATCAGGTGGCGAATATGCCTCTGCTAACGAGCTAGATGCAGTTGATAGAAAATCAAATGCTTTGATACAGAAAAAACCAATACAAATACCTAACCAAAGATTAAATGAGCTACAAGATAAGAAAAAAGAAGATGCACAAGTATTGGAAATCAGACAAGCAAGATTTCAGGATTTATCAAATCAAATAGAAAAGATTACTCAACTCGTTGATCTTACCCAGTTTTACAAAGACAGAAAAGAAACTCTAAATAACGACAGTGTTCTTTGCAAAATGGTCATCGATAAGTGCGCTAAAAGAAAAGAAGAAATACAAAAAAAAGATCAATTTATACACGACTTAAATAATGGACAGAGGGAGAACTACTTTGGATAAGAAATACAAAGAACATGGTGTTGATAATATGACATTAAACTTGAACATAAATAAAAACAAACAATTAGATTGGCATGATGATTTTAGAGGCACTTTGGTTGTAGATAATAAAAATTATTGGATCAATGTAAGGCAAAGAAGTGATACATGGATGACCGGAACAATATCTCCTATGGAAGAAAAATCTTCAGAACAAGAGCCTAAAAAAGAAATAAAAGAAGAACAAACTGACACTGTGCATGAGGATTTGGATGATGAAATCCCCTTCTGACATCTTGCGCCAAGCAGCAGATATGATTGAGATCAGGGGTAAGCAGTATGGAGATTTCAACAAAAGCTTTGAGATCAATGCCAAAGGTCTAGGTCTTGTTATAGATAAGGAAGTAAAACCTTTTCAATCTCCTCTGATACTAGCAATTACAAAACTAACTAGATTATTCCATGATCCAAAGAATAGGGATAGTTGGATAGATTTATTAGCCTACATAGCTATGGCAGCTTGTATGGCACTAAAAGGAGAAAAAAATGCAAAATTATAAATATACAATAGCCTATATATTATCAATAGCATTGATAAATATTGGATTTGTTTATGTGCCATTAATACCCTTTTATGACACTATGTATCCACCTATGAGCATAGTTGTTGGTTTAATTTTTATTCTGAGGGATTTTGCTCAAAAAGAGATTGGACATAGAGTTTTTATTGCAATGCTTATAGGAGCTTTTCTGAGTTATATTATGGCTAATCCATATATAGCTGTAGCTTCACTTGTTGCTTTTCTTGTTTCTGAGACAGTTGATTGGGGTGTTTATAGCTTTACAAAGAAACCTTTGCATCAAAGAATATTATTAAGCTCTTTAATTTCAACACCAATAGATAGTGCAATATTTTTAATTATGATTGGCAATTTTAGCATATTAGCTACAACAACAATGTTTGTTAGCAAAATGTTAGCCTGTCTTGCAATATGGTATTGGATGGGTAAAAAGCATGACACACAAATACAACTTTAAATTAGTTTGTCGTTGCCCAAACGATAAGTCAGTAAATATTTATGATGTAGAGGTTTTGTCAGATACACAAATTGATGTTGAAGATTACAACAAGTTTCAAGATAAAGTTTATAATCAATTTTTGTTTCAAGAAAGTTTGCATGAATTGTTAAAAATTCAATATGACAATGTCAAACTTGTTGGTCATCATTTAGGTGTAAAGGTTACTTCAGAGTGATCCACTATCATGGAACACCATTAACACCACTAATTGAGCTTTATAAAATGGCAGGTAAAAACTTTTGTGTAAGTTTTTTTAGACCTGATAATGTTGATATATGCATGAAAATTGGACAATCCATAATGTTTGATAATGGTGCATTTAGTGCATTTTCAAAAAATATTAAGATTGATTTTAAAGAATATTATAAATGGTTAGAGGACAAAATAGGACATCCACACTGGGCAGTAATACCTGACTTTATTGATGGATCAGTAAAACAACAAAAAAAATTATTAAAAGATTTTCCATATCCAAAAGAAATATCAGCACCAGTTTTTCATATACACTTACCATTAGATTACTTAGATTTTCTAACAGATAATTATCCTAAAATATGTTTTGGTAGTTCAGGAGAGTTTTGGAAAATTGGTTCTGATTTATGGATTTCAAAAATTGATGAGTTATTTAATCATTTATCAAAAAAACATAAATATTTGCCACATATACACATGATGAGAGGCTTGTCTTTATCAGGCACAATGTACCCTTTTGCATCAGCTGATAGCACAAATGTTGCAAGAAATTTCAAAGATAAAAACAAATGTCCTGAGTTAATGGCAAGGAAGATTGACTCAATGCAAAACCCAACTTCTTGGAAAATAATTGAAACACAAACTAAAATGTTTCTTTAACTCCCCTCTATCATACCTACCAATCTTTCATAATCATCAGGTGATTGCGCCCTATCCTTATCAGCAAAAGTATAATGATGTTTTGCAGTATTAGATCTTTTTGAGTGACCCATACGATATTTATTGGTTGTTGGTGGTACTTGTAGTCTTTCATCCATAGTCGTTGAGAAAGCTTTTCTAAAAGCACCTAAACCTCTACCATCCCTATCTTTTGGGTCTGCCTTATATGACACTCCACTAACCTTACAATAATGCTTTATCTGCTTTCTCCATGCATCCTGATCGCCATGTAAGCCTCTAGCAGAGGGGAAAACAAAAACATTGGAGTTGCAGACCCTTTGCCAATCTTTCAGCACTTGTAAAAGCTTTGTGCATAATGGGATAGTTCTCTCCCTGAACTTGGTTTTAGTTGGTTGTAGCTCACCTCTATGGGCAGTTCTTACAACCTTCAGACTTCTTTTGTACAAATCTATATCTGACCATTGCAGACCTGCTAACTCATTTGCTGACATACCGGTTATAGCTGATGTCCAAAACAAACTGTAATACAAAGGACTATCATCTTGTGCAGCAGCTATTAGCTTTTTGATCTCCTCAAGACTAAAATCAACTCTCTCCTGAGATGATCCTCTGATAATATCTCTTTCTGATCTACTACATGGATTATGATTTACCCATCCCATAGAAATAGCATACTTAAACATGAGGTTCAGGGTAGACAAGATAGCTCTTCTAGTTTTGCCTGATAAACCATTCTTTTTCATTTCATCATTGAAGAAGTTTATTCGCCCTGCATTGATCGTTGTAATATTAGTCTGTGGCTCAAAATACTGTGATATGTGTAGCCTGAGATGTCTTTCATCATTTTCGTAATGTCTTCTGCTAATACCATCCAAAACACCAATCATTGTGGCTCTGTGGATCAGGAATAGCTTGTGACAGTTTGCAAGTGAGGTTGATCTGTAAATGCCACCATTATGTTCTATTTGCTCTTTGACTTGCTTTATTTTGGCATCAACTTTGTCTTTGCTCACAGAGGTAAATCTACACTCTTTGCCATCAAGCTTGTAATAGATAAGCCATGTTTTAAATGGCTTACCTCTTCTAGTTGTTATTATTTTTTTAGGTCTTGAGGGTTCTCTATTTTGCATCATTATTACCCCCTCAAAGATAAAATTTTTGATAATTTAGTAAAGTTACCATCTAAGAACCAAAACACCCTGATGAACTTTGTGCCATGTGAATTTGTTACAAAGTGCCAAGTATGGCTGACTCTTTTCCACAAATCTTTGCCAATATATTCTTCAAGACTTTTATTAAATACTTCTTCTTTTTCTTTCGTATCAGTAGTACCAACAAATTCATTTATGATGTGCATAATATGACCAGTGGTCAAAGCAGTATTTTTATCATACTTGGTTGTTGGCTTTACAATATCAAAGTTTTTGAAATCATTTCTGCATTGAACCAACTTGTAAACTAAATCACAATCAATAGAAAGATTTTGAAAAACTGTTCTGTGCTTTTCTTTGACATGATGTAAGGACATGGGCAAATCATATGTTTCTAACCATCTTTCTTGTGGTGTAGAACTTTTGTAAACCTTAGTATCTCTAAGACAATCATAAGCACGATTAAGATAATCTAAGGCATCTTTTTGTTGAGCCTTAGAAGTGAAATAAGACTTCTTACCTAACTCAAGTGCCTTATCTAAATAATAATCAAATGTTAACATTAGTTTGCTCCCTCATTTTTTTTGGCTAATCTTTTTGCTTTTCTTTCAAGCATTTTATTTTGATAATCAGCAATTTGCATAAGCTCATCATCAGTTGGAACTCTATAAACATCTTCGAGGCTTTCCAATCCATTTAAAGGTGATATTTCAAAAACACTGTTTCCCTTGTATTTAAACAAATAAGATTTTGTGGGTATTTGTTTGCCATTTACAACAGTAAAAGATCTGCCAAAACCTAAGTCAATGACCTCATCAAATTTGTCTCTTCCTAGTCTGAAAGCAGTTTTACTGTCATTAGGAAAGTTTTTGTAATTATCCTTTAGAATTTCAAGAGCATATTTTCTTGTTTTGCTACCAATTCTACTTAATTGTTTTTTTCTGCCATTACATTTGAAACATATATCAGCAAAAGCAGAGCAATAGCTATGTTTGCCAGTACCCCCACATCTTGTGCAATCTTCTGTATGATAAATAACTTTCATTAATTTGCTCCTTCTCCGTTTAGCTATAAAATATAACTATTAGTTATATATATTACTAAATATAATCATTATTACCTAATATGCAAGTATTAATATAAAATAATCCTGACGCTTTGTTTTTGTTGGAAATGTTAGGGAATAGTTGGTTGCGGGGGTAGGATTTGAACCTACGACCTTCAGGTTATGAGCCTGACGATATCTAAGGAAATCAACCATTACAGAGGGTGTTTAGCTATAAGTTTGGCTATAAAATACGATTCGCCTAAAATCTATAGCGAAACATTTTCTGCCTGACGATTTGGGGATTTTTGTCGTGCCTGACGAACTATGTAAGGGTTTTCATACGTTCAATTAAGCGATTTGCTCTGTTTGGAACGTCTACTTTTGCCCATTTGCTGTCTTGCATCTCTATAGCTGCTCTAGCAAAGTCCTGATCTACAATACTAGCTTGTAGCTTTTTAAAACCCTTGAGGCGATTGAAACCAAGATTATAGGACATATTAGCTAATATTCTTTGCGCCTCTTCAGGGAGCTTATCAAAGTTTGGATATATGGTACGACAATCTTTTATACAGACTTTTAAAAATTTATCAAAACACTCGTCAACTCTTTCTTGGGAAACCACAGTGCCAACCTCATAGTCATACTCTTCATCCCACTCTGTTACTAGTGTTCCGTAACCAAAAGTTTTATATCCAAGATGATCTAGGTAAATTATATGCTCACCATTTTCATTTAGCTTTTGACCTTCATCAGCTATCAATTCTTCTTTAAGTTTGTCGAGATCCATTAGTATTTCCATATTTGATTATCATTGCATTTTACGTTTTGAGAACTCCAATCCTCTTTGGGTAAATGTTGGTTTCTCTTTTGTAATTCTTTGAATATCTGCCTGACTTCGTTGTGTCCTGATCTTTTATCACTTCTACAACTCTTACAAAGTCTTACTTTTTCATATCTTGCGATTTGTACATAACTTCCACATTCAAGGCATCTTTGTTGTTCAAGCATTATCTTTTCCTATTTATTAGTTGTAGACCTTGTTTTCCAAAACGATATCCAAAAGATGAACCTATGACTATGTAAAGCATATTATGAAACCATGATGGAGTATGCTCATCTAAAAATATGAAACCATTTTTTACATATTCTTGTGTCCAAGGCAAAAAGCATCCAGTTAAAACTAAAATAAACCAAATAGTCCAAAGCTCATCTTTAATTGAATCACCCATGTGATCAGTAAGTTTTTGCTCTTGTAACATTGTTGAGGTTGCTTCAGTTTCATAAACTTTTGCCTCTGCTTTTGCTTTAGCAACCTTTACCTCTGTTTCAGCTTTTGATTTATCTACTCTTCCTTGTAGCCAAGTT
>LULP01000347.1_pt1 | contig 32209 bp, 35 predicted proteins | sample 728111 | NCBI WGS metagenome assembly LULP01 (sample SAMN03860286, study PRJNA289734) | marine metagenome | biome: seawater column; feature: ocean; material: water; isolation source: Red Sea water column Station 149 - depth 25m | place: Saudi Arabia: Red Sea | collected 2011-10-15 | depth 25 m
AGTTTATCGAAACATCAACGTTGTATGTAGACGTTGAAGGATTATTGAGAAAAAATTACATAGCAGATATTGAAAAAGGCTATGCTGGTGGTGTTTATACTTTTACAAAAATAGAGTTTGCCAAAAAATGGTTTGATGAAGAAAGAATTAAGTGGATCACTGAAAGATACTCTAAGCCAGAAATCACATATTATGAAAGTCCAGTTATTGTGGATAATGAAAAAAATAAAATAATATCGTAAAATAATCGAAGTATTAGTATCCTAAATCAGGATCTACTTGGTTAATTAAATCTTTTTTATCAATAAATAATTTTAAGTTTGTTAGAAACTTTTCTAAAACCATTTCTATGTACTTTCCTTTGCTATCTGAAGATATATGAGGTGTTATTACTAAATTAGGAGTATTCCAAAATTTGGAATTTCTTTTTATAGGTTCCTCTGAAAAAACATCTAAAATAGCTCCAGAAATTTCATTTTTTTTTAATTTTTTTCTTAAATACTCATAATCCATTACAGATGCACGTCCGATGTTAACAATTCCACATGTGTGTTTTAAAGCATCTAACCTTTTTTTGTTTATCATTCCTTTTGTTTCATTAGTTTCAGGAACTGCTAAATAAAGAAAATCAGCTTCTGGTAAAACTTTATCAATTTTATCAAATTTAATAACTTTTGAACATCCATCAACATTTCTACCTCGTCTATTAACACCGGTTACATTTGCGCCTAATGAACTGATATGTTTAATCATTGAACCTCCTAATGAACCAGTTCCAACTACTACAACTTTTTTATTTTCAATTGGGTTACTTAATAAAGTGACATAGTCTTTTTGTTTTTGATTAGTAATAATTCTTGTCATTTGGTTTTGAAGCATCAAAATACTCATTAATCCAAATTCACCAGCTTTTTTTGCTTGTATTCCTCTACTATTAGTTAAAACTAAATCTTTTTTAACCCAATTAAATGGAGAGAGATGATTAACTCCAGCTGATATAATGTGGATCCATTTTAAGTTAGGTGCAATTTTACTTAAACCTTTTGTTGGAAAATTCCATGCAAGTAAGATATCGGCATCTTTCATTGAGGATTTCCAATTATCATCATCCCAGTCAATTAAATATGAAATTTTATCTTTTATTCCAGGATACTTACTTAATTTACTTTCAAACAAATCTTTTGTGACACTGCTATTTTTTTCGCCTTCTAAGTCACAAGGCAAAGATCCTTTTTTCCAATGATTGTTTCTTATATGAATTTTAATTTTATCTTTAGTCATTTATAAGTTAGTATACTAAAATAATAAGGAAGCTGGCGATTATTTGAGGTGCTAGTGGTACACCCGACTTCACACTACCTCACACTAGAGTTATGCGGATAATTAAAATTTGATTGAAAATAATTCGCATAAAGACTCGTCAATTTAAGCAAAAAACTATACCTCAAACTATACCAAGTTGAGATAAATCAACTTAATATAATATCTTTATTCTACTCGTGAATATTCTGATTTAACTCTACGTAAAGGTATGGAGGTTTCAACTGAAGAAACACCATCTATTACAGTAAGTTTTTTTGTTAAAAATTCCTCAAATTCCTCAACGTCTTTAACCGCAATTCTAATTAAGTAATCCTTAGCACCTGTCATTAACCAACATTCAACAACTTCAGGAAAATTTAAAATTTTTTTCTCAAATTTATCAAAATTTTTTGATTGTTGTTTTTCTAAGCTTATAAATATAAATGCAGGAAATTTGTAACCAAGTGAAGTTTCATCAATATTTATTGAATAATTTTTAATTATATTATTTTCTTCTAATTGGTTTATTCTTCTTGCGGTAGGAGCAATACTTAAATTTATTTTCTCACTAATATTTTGAAGTGTAGTTTTGCTGTTATTTTTAAGTATTTTTACAATCTTTTTATCAACTTCATCCATATTTTTAATAAATTTTATTAATATTTATAAAATATCTTATAAAATTTACTAATATTCAACTATAAATTAGTAATAATAGAGAAAATTTATTTTTAATTTCATGTAATTAATAATTATATGAATAAATCTAAATCATTTGATCCAATCTGGGTTCCAATTATTTCTCAATATCAAAACACAAAAAATTTAGAACTAGATGAAAAGCTTATTCAAAAACATATCCATTGGTTAGACCCACATGTAAAACAATTCTTGGTATGCGGAACTACAGGAGATGGATGGAATTTAACTGATAAATTAATTTTAAATTGGTTAGATATATTAAATGATAACTCTTTAATCAAAAAAGATAACAAAATATTATTTGGAGCATTTGGAAAAACAACAGAAGATGTTCTAAGACGTGCAGATATCATAGAAAGATATCTAGTTAAAAATGGATCATCTGCAGGTTTTTTTGGATTAACTTTATGTGCTCCCGTTAACGAAAACATCAAACAAAAAGAAATTATTTCACATTTTAAGCGTATCATTGAAAATACACATTTACCAATTTCTATCTATCAATTACCTCAAGTAGTAAAATGTAAAATTGAACCTGAAACTTTAAAAATATTAAAAGATAATTTTCAAGATAGAATTCAATTATTTAAGGATACTAGTGGTGAAGATGATGTTGTGAATTCTGGAATTAATTTTAATGATTTAATATTTTTAAGAGGAGCAGAAGAAAATTATTTTGATCATTTAAAACCTAATGGGAAATATGATGGATTTTTATTAAGCTCAGCAAATTGTTTTGGTAAAATTTTAAGAGAAATTTATAATAATGTTGCAAAGGGTAATTTTAAAGATGCAGAAAAAATGTCTGAAGAACTAAGCGATATAATTAGAATTTCATTCTCAGAAGGTCAAAAACTAGATTTTGGAAACCCTTTTTCTAATGTAAATAAAGCATTTGCTCATGTCTTAATTAATAAAGATAATCTTAGTTGCAAAACATGTTTTGACAGAAATATACCTAATGAATTTTTAAATGATATATTTCTATTGCTATCTAAATATAACTTAAGTAAATCCTTATAGGAATTTGTAAAATTTTGTGGGATAACTATACCCAGGACTATACCAGATTGAGATAAATCAAGGTTTGAAGTAGTATGAATAAAGAAAACGCAAGTAAACTCTGGAAAATTATTCAGGAAGCTGGCGATTATTTGGTAGGACAATTACCTGATCACCCCAATCATCCTAAAGGAACTAGGATCTGTGTTCCACGCTGTCACTAATCTAACCGCATTATCATCCCATTCATCGTCGTTTATGGTATAGCCTTCTGAGTTAAGTTGATCAATTATTTCTTTAGGCATTTTTACAAATACCTCATTAGCATCTGTTGGATATGCAATTTTTATATTTTTGTGCTGTTTTAAACCTTGGCTTAGTTTTTTTCCCATTTCATTTGCGTGTTTGGCGTTTTTTATCCAAACATCATTTGAAATGTATGCATCTAATTGTGCTGAGACAAAACTCATTTTTGATAGTAAATGCCCCGCTCTTTTCATTAAAAATGGTAAGTTACCAACTAATTCTGGTTTAAAAAAAATTATTGCCTCTGCTGCTAAACATCCATTTTTTGTTGCTCCAAATGAAAGTACATCAATACCTGATTTCCATGTCATTTCTGCTGGACTGCAATTTAATGAGACTAAAGCATTAGCAAATCTAGCTCCATCCATGTGTATATTAAGTTTATGTTTATGAGCTACTTCAGAAATATTTTTAATTTCATCTAAATTATAAGCTTCTCCTGTTTCAGATAGTTGTGTGATACTTACAGATGAGGGTTGTGTATGATGGACAATTCCTTTTCCACCTATTGAATTGTTAAGTTCTTCAGCTGTAATTTTTCCATCTATTCCATTAAGATTTACTAACTTTGCTCCACCTGTATAAAACTCTGGAGCCCCACACTCATCAACATTGATATGTGAAAGTCTATGACAATAAATATTTCCAAATGAAGGTGTCATTGTAGATAACGCAAGTGCATTGGCTGCCGTCCCTGAGGATGTTGGAAAAACAATTACTTCTTTTTCAAATATTTCTGAAAATTTATCTTGTAAACTCTTTGAGAGATCATCATTGCCATAAGGCGTTCTATCTCCATCATTAGCTTTTAAAATGGCATCTAATACTTCTGGACATGCTCCTGTAACATTATCGGATGCAAATTTTACTCTATCTCTTTTTGTTTTAATTGTTGCCATTATTGTTTAGGAAAATAATCTTTTAATGTTCCTTCTCTGTATACATCTGCAGTACAACAATGAAGACCTCCTCCGAACGCATAGGCATCTCTAAGCTCGACAGGTACAACTTCCATACCTAATTTATCTAATTGTTCAGCTTGATAAACTTCACTTTTCTCTACACAAACAGTTTTTGGATCAAGAACAAGTACATTCATGGATAGCCAAGTTGAAGAATAACACAGTGGAGGTGGTTCATTATGAGCTGGTTGTGCGCTATCTACGATTTCCCATCCATTATCCTCAAATAATTTTCTTTGATCTTTAGGCAATCTTCTTTGAGGGTTATTTATAATTAATCCTTCTTTAATTGGTGTGAAAGTTGCATCAATATGGATTGGATAAGGATCGCCTGGAAAATTTACTGCATGAACTCTATGATCTTTATAATGTCTTTTAATCCAATCAATTCCTTTTAGATTTGTTGTAAAACCATGTTGAACGACTAAGTCTTTTCCAAATCTTAAAATATCAGCTGCATCAAACAAAGGTTCTTCTTCTGTTGTTACAAAATACTTTTGCTCAGTCCACTCAAGTCTTTTTTGTACTCCGATTTTATCTGATAAATAATCTTTTCTATAGTCTGCATCTGTTAATCTTGGTTTTGGAGCTGACTCATGTCTCATGTTTGGATCTTCATTATAATACTGTTTTAATAAAGGTCTGTAGCAAAGGTATTCAAACCATCTACATCTATAACTCATTGTAGCTTCTAAAATTTCATTCCCAACTGTAAGCAAAACATCTCTTGGCGGCATACATCCAAACATTGTTTCAGCCTTCCAATCTGGTGTTGAAGTAGGTTGATTAAAGTCCAAAGGCGTTGGTCTATCAACCTTAATTCCACGTTTTTCTAGCATGGATGAAAAATTATCTAAAAGTTCATTTGCTTTATCAACCGTGTCTTTTGTTCTTGGGCCAAACTGACCTCTCATATCGCTATCTTCAGGAACTTTTGCATCTAAAGCTGGTTCGGGAGCAGGAATACAAGTCCCATCAGCACGTCCAACTATTACATGTTTTAATGGATCCCATTCATTCCAACTATTTACAATTACTTTATCTGACATTTAATTTTTTATAATATTATGATCAGGTCCAAACGGAAATTTAGTAATATTTTCAGCGCCATCTTCTTTGATCACTAAAATATCGTGCTCTCTATAGCCACCTGCACCAGGCTTTCCCTCTGGAATCATAATCATAGGTTCCATTGATATCACCATGTTTTTTTCAAGAACAGTATCAATATCTTCTCTAAGTTCCAACCCCGCCTCTCTTCCATAAAAATGTGAGAGCATTCCAAATGAATGACCATAGCCAAACGTTCGATATTGAAGATAACCTAATTCAGCAAATAAATTATTTAACTCCTCACAAATTTCAGAACACTTTACCCCTGGTTTGATTAATTCTAATCCACGTTTATGAACTTTTACATTTGCTTCCCAAGCTTTTAAAGATGCATCATCAATTTCATTGACAAACAATGTTCGCTCTAAAGCAGTATAGTAACCTGAGATCATTGGAAAAGTATTTAAAGATAATATATCTCCATTTTGTAATGCTCTATTTGTTTTTGGATTATGCGCTCCATCTGTATTAATGCCTGACTGAAACCAAACCCAAGTATCCATATATTCCGCATCAGGATAAGACTTTGCTATTTCTCTCTCCATTTTATCTCTCCCTGCTATTGCAATCTCTAATTCTGATTGACCAGGTTTTATGTGTTTTACAATTTCCTCAGCACCTAAATCAGCAATACGAGCACCATTTTTAATTATTGAAATCTCTTCATCTGATTTAATCATTCTTTGTTTCATTAAATGCTTTGAAATATCTTTAAAAATAGCAATGCTAAAGATCGAGTTTAATTTTTCTTTTATATCTAAAGTTACATGATCATTTTCAATTCCAATTGTTTTTGGAGGATCATCTCTTCCAATTATAGATACAATAGCTCTTAAAAAATTATCTCTTTTCCAATCAGTATAGATTACGTTATTACAATGTGATCTTCTCCAAGGTTGACTTGCATCAATATTTGCAGAAATTGTTACTATTTTATCTTTTGTGACTACACATCCATATGGTCTTCCAAATGAACAATAAATAAACCCTGTATAGTAAGCAATGTTATGCATCGAGGTTAGAATTACCATATCCATGTTATTATTCGACATAACATCTCTAAGTTTTGATACTCTATTTTTGTACTCTATATCTGAAAAGGGAAGTTTTACTTTTTCACCATTATTCAATTCAAAAAAATCTGGTCTTTCCATAAAAAACTAATTTAAACCAATAAATCTTCTATTGGATTGCATGATCATGCTGTAATAGAAAATTGCAATAAATATAAAAAAGCCACCAATAATTGTGTTTGTTGCTGGGACCTCATTGATACCGAGCCAGGGTAACCAAACCCAAAATATTCCTCCAATTACCTCTGTTAAAGATAACAAAGTTAAATCTGCAGCAGGAATATTTTTTGAACCAATTGAATATAATATTAAACCTGCACAAACTAAAGTTCCATGAGTTGCAAACAAAGCTTCATTTTTACTAGAAGATAAAAATTGACTGTCATTTAAAATCAACATTACCGATGAAAATAAAAAACAAAATAAACCTGCAATTGCTACTGTTGTAAATTTAGGTGTTTCTTTTCTCCAACGCAAAGTTACAGAAAAAACAGAAAATCCAAGAGCAGATGCTAAACCAAAGACAAGACCGGGAAGAGAGTTTGTTCCACCTGTTCCAAACGCCATTACAACAATTCCAAATGTTGCAACTAAAATTGCCACCCAAACTGTAAGTGAAATTTTTTCTCTTAAAAATAAAAACCCTAACAACGCTGTTATGAATGGCATTGCAGCTAAGCATAAAAGAGTTACTGCAGCACTAGTATTTGTGATTGACCATATAAAAGTCATCATAGCCGTGCCTAATCCAATGCCGCCTAAAACACCAGAAATACCAACTTTAAAATAGTTTTTGTAAAAATCTAATCCTTCTTCAAAATATAGATAAAGATTTAATAAAATGAATATTACCAATCCCCTTGTAAATAAATATTGCCAAGGAACCAACTGAGGTTGATCAATATGCCTTACAACATACGGTCCAAATGACCATAACAGTCCAGCAAAAAGAACTATTGGTATTGCAACTTTTGGATTTTTAAGATCGAGCATCCCGAATTATTAATCTTATTTTAAATTTGAGACAAGAAAATACGATTAGCTGATCAAAAATTCATTAAGACCTGATGCTGAGTAAACATCTATTAAATTTCCTTTATTGAATACTGAAACACCATCTTTAAATACACCCCAAGCGTTAGATTTAACAAAAGGCTCGATTTTATAAGACTCTTGTCCTTCAAATACCTCAAATTGAACAAGGCCTTTTTTATCAAAGGTTAATTTTCCTTTAACAAATCTTGTAAATTTTTTCTTTTTGGAAAATTTATTTTTTAGTTTTGCAAATATTGGCTTTTCTACTTTTAAACCTAAAGATTTAAATAACAACGGGATTACAAAAAATCTAAAACAAGCAACTGAGGAAATGGGATTACCTGGTAAACCAAAAAAACATTTATTGTTATTAAATTTTGCAAACATGATTGGTTTTCCTGGTCTAATTGCAACTCCTTTAAAGTGATTTTTAAGTTTAAATTGATTAATAACACTTGGAATAAAATCAAATTTTCCTTTAGAGACAGCTCCAGATGTAATTAGGATGTCAGTTTTAGACTTTAATTGTTTAGATATTTGTTTTTTAAATAATATTTGATCTTTATCTCTTAAGATTTTTTTTACAGTAAAATTTACAGGTAAACTTCTGATTAAAGAGTTTAGATAAATTGTGTTTGAATTTCTTATTTTCCACGAAGGTATATTTTTTTTATCAGATAATTCATTTCCTGATGGATAAAAGACTATATTTACTTTCTTTTTAACTAATACTTTATCTATACCTAATGTTTTTAAAGATAAGATATGAGCAGGATTTATTAATTCTCCTTTTTTAATTATTTTATTTCCTTTTTTATAATCTGAGCCTTTTGGTCTAATAAATTCTGATTTTTTAATCTTTTTATTAATAATTATATATTTTGCATTTTGTTTACTTGGAAAAAACTCAATATCCTCAATTGGAATAATGGTATCAAAAGGTTTTTTAATAATTGCACCTGTCATTACCTCAATACATGATAATTTGGGAACTTTTTTGATATAAGGGTTGTCCCTTTTGAATTTACTGCAAAACCATCAAACGCTGTATTATCATCAGCGGGATAATCAGATTTAGCAATCACTTCTTTGCTCGATATTCTGTTTAAAGCATCTTTTATTGAAACAATTTCACTGCCAATTTTTAATGAATTGTTATTCAATTTGCTTGTTGCTGCTTTATAAGAATTCATATCTTTTTAGACGCTTCCTCTAAATCTATTTTAGTATTTATGTTTAAAAAACTATTATCGTCTTTAGGATCTAATTCAATTATTTCTGTTCCAATTTTGTTAGCCCAATCTTCAACTTTTCTATCCCCTGCTTTTAAGTCTTTTCTTAATTGATCTTTAAGCTCCGCTGACCATAAGCCAAAAATATTGTGTCTTTTTTCACCACTTTTTAAAAAAAACAATTTTTTGCTAGATTGTCTTTGGGTGGTCATCATTTGATCAATAATTTCAATTTTGAAAAAAGGTGTGTCACAAGGAAATGTCATAATCCACTTATAATTTTTTGAATTATCTATTATCCATTCCATTGAAGATAGCACACCAACTAAAGGTCCTAGTTGTCCATCCATAACATCATTTGAGTAAAAAACATTGCTTATATCTTTGTTTCTTTCCTCATTTGAGATGATTAAAATTTCTTTAAATCTATTCTTAAGTTTTTGAATTGTATGATCGATTAAAGTTAAATCTCCCAATTTGGCATTTGCTTTATTCCCACCAAACCTTCTTGATTTTCCACCAGCTAATATGACTGGCAAAACATTGTTTTCGCTCATCAAATTAAATATAAGTCATATATCTTTTTAATAAAGGTCAATAAATGGACATAGAAATTTTAAAAATTGCTTCAGATACTAGAAATCATAAAGTTTTAAAAGATAGCTCTCATTTTGCTAAATTTAAAAACCCTTTATGTGGAGATGAAATGAATGTTAGTCTTATGGTCAAAGGTGAAAAAATTACTGATTTTGCTTATGAATGTAAATCATGTATTTACTGCCAAGCTTCAGCAAGTATTTTGTCAAAAAAATCTATTAACAAGTCTATTAAAAAAATGAGAGAAATTATAATTATTGCTAACAATTTTTTTGAAAATGCATCTGAAAAATTTCCAAAAGAGTGGAAAATATTAGAAAAACTTTTTAATAAAAAAAATATTTCAAGAAAAGAGTGCCTTCTATTACCTTTTAAAACATTGGCAAAGGCCTTAAAATCTTAATATGAAAAAAGATCAATTAATTAAATCTTTAATAGCAGGACTTTTTTCTGCAATCACAATAGGTGCTTTAACTTATTTAACTTACAAAACTACATTTGGTTTATTTTTGATTGCTTCATTTGGATCATCAATGGTTTTATTGTATGGATTTCCAGAAAGTCCTTTTGCACAGCCTAAAAATATATTTTTTGGTCATTTTTTAACATCCGCTGTTGGAATTATTGTTTTAAATTTTATACCACTTCCAATTTATATAACTATTCCAATAGGTGTGGGCTTAGGAGTTAGTTTAATGATCCTTTTAGATGTGACTCATCCACCAGCAGGTGGAAATCCAATTATAGTTATCATTGGAAGTGTTTCTTACGATTATTTGTTAAGTCCAATTATACTTGGATCAATAATTGTTCTAGTATTTGGGATAGTTATCAATAAGTTTGTATTAAAGAAAAAGTACCCTCAAAAATGGATATAAAATACAACGTATCAAAAATTAAAGGTTCAAAAGAGGAAATCGTAAAAGATGCTGTATCTGTTGAGGAACCTTTAGAAATGCGTCTTAAATATAAAAAGAATGGAAAAATTGAAACGCAAAATATATCTATAACAATGAGGACACCTGGAAATGATGAAGATTTAATTAGAGGATTTTTATTTAATGAAAGAATAATCGAGAATATGGATGAAATAGATAGCATTCAACATATAGGTGATCCTGTTGGAGATTATAATTTACATAACGTTATTGAAGCTACAATAAATAAAACAGATAATTTAGATATTGGTAAATTAAAAAGAAACTTCGTAACAAACTCCTCGTGTGGAGTATGTGGAAAAACTTCATTAGACTCAATTGAAGTATTAAAAAATGATAAATTAGATTCGCATTTTCCAAAAATAAAAGAGGAGATAATTTTAAAATCTCCAAGTCTATTGATGAATGAACAGTCTGAGTTTGCAAAAACTGGTGGAATTCATGCTAGTGCTTTAATTGATGAAGAGGGTTCGGTAATAGCTACCCGTGAAGATGTTGGAAGACATAATGCTTTAGACAAATTGTTAGGTCATACTATTCAAAATGGACTGCTTAATATAAAAGCTCAGTTTATTGCCTGCTCTGGAAGGTTGAATTTTGAGCTAGTTCAAAAGGGATTAATGGCAAATATTGGTATTATGGCTGGTGTGGGTGCGCCTACGAGTCTCGCAGTGGATCTAGCTAAACGTTTTGACATGACTCTATTAGGTTTTGTAAAAGAAAGTGGCTTTAATATTTATAATAATAAAAAAAGGATAGTATTAAGCTAATTTATAAAGAGTATGTCTAAAAACATAAGTAATTTATCCGGAAGAATAGGCTTAAAAAATAATCTATTTCAAAAGCTATCTGACAGATCCTTAAATTCTAAAGATGATGCAGGGATAAAGGAAATAGCTGAAGAATACAAAATGGGTGTTTCAACTATTCACGGAGCGGAAAGTTTTTACGAATTTTTAAGACCCTCGCACAGAGAGAAGAAAGCATTTGTATGTAATGGAAGCGCTTGTATGTGCGCAGGTACACAAGAGCCTTTAAAGAAAAAATTACAAGAAAAATTAGGTGACGATAAAGTTGGCGAGATGTTTTGTCTTGGCCATTGCTATGAAAATCATGCGTTTCACTATGATGGAGAAAATTATGCAGGTAATGACATCAATCAAATAGATCAAATCATTAAAGGTGAAAAAATAAAACAAGAAAAATTCTTTTCAAAAAGTTTTGCAACAACAAGTTTTTTAATGGATGATAAATTATCAAACTTTGATCAATTCAAAGAGCATTTAGAAAAATTTATTAAAACGGATAAAAAAGAAATCATAAACTCGTTATTATCTTCTAATCTTACAGGTAGAGGTGGCGCAGGATTTCCAACAGGAATGAAATGGGATTTCTGTAGTAAAACAAAATCAGAAAAAAAATATGTAGTTTGTAATGCTGATGAAGGAGATTCTGGTGCTTTCTCAGATAGATATTTATTGGAAGATCAACCACTTAAAGTGTTATTTGGAATGATAGTTTGTGGTTATGTAATTGGTAGCAATGAAGGAGTACTTTATATAAGAGGTGAATATCCAAAATCAATTGAAGCAATTAATGGATGTATTAATTCATTAAAAGAAGCAGGATTATTAGGTGAAAAAATATTAGGAACAGAATTTTCTTTTGATTTGAATATTTGTATTGGACAAGGTGCTTATATTTGTGGAGAAGAAACAGCTTTAATAGCATCTATTGAAGGTAGAAGAGCAGAAGTAGATGTAAGACCTCCATTCCCTGTAACAGAAGGATTATACAAAAAACCAACTGTAGTTAACAATGTAGAAACATTAGCAGCTGCAACTGGAATTTTACTAAATGGAGCAGAAAAATTTTCATCAGTTGGAAATAAAAAATCTGCTGGAACAAAACTAGTTTGTCTAGATAGTTTTTTTAATAATCCTGGTGTTTATGAGATTGATATGGGAACACCAATGAAAAAAATATTTGAAGAATATGGTGGTGGATACAAAGAAGATGTAAAAGCATTCCAAATTGGTGGACCTTTAGGTGGAGTAGTGCCTATATCAGAAATCGAAAAACTAAATTTAGATTTCCAAGAATTTACTAAAGCAGGTTTTATGTTAGGTCATGCGAGTGTTGTTAGTATTCCTAAAGATTTTAATATGGCTGAATACATTCATCACTTATTTGAGTTTTCAGCTGAAGAGTCATGTGGAAAATGCTTTCCTGGAAGAATTGGATCCTACAGAGGAAAAGAAATGTTTGATCAGTTAAAGAAAGGAACATCTAAAATTCCACTTAAACTTTTGAATGAATTATTAGTCACCATGCAAAAAGGATGCTTGTGTGCGCTTTGTGGAGCGATACCAACACCCATAATGAACATATTAAAGTATTTTGGTGATGAAATTAAAAATGATATAGTAAAAGATAATTAATGAGTGCGGAAAAAAGAAAAGTTGCCTATATAGATGGAAAACCCTATGAAATAGGGCAAAATCATACATCCATTTTAAAATTTGTAAAAAGTTACTTGGGAGAAAAGAAGGTACCAACACTATGCGACGACCCTAACCTTGCACCTTATGGTGCTTGCAGAGTCTGCTCTGTTGAAGTTGCTCTAGAAAAAGACGGTCCAACTAAAGTAGTTGCATCATGTCATACACCTGTTGGGGAAAACCAACACATATTTACAAGTAATGATGGATTGAAAAATTTAAGAAAAAATATTGTTGAGTTAGTTTTAACAGACCATCCAATGAATTGTGATACTTGTGAAGTAGATAAAAATTGTGAACTTCAAACTGTAGCAAATGACTTAGGAATAAGCGACCATAGATATAATAACCCTAAACAACATAAAGGAACTCCCAAAGATACTTCTCACTCTTACATGAGAATGAATTTGGACAACTGTATAAATTGTGGAAGATGTGTAAGAGCATGTGATGAAATTCAAGGTTCATTTGTTTTGACAATGAGTGGAAGAGGATTTGAGTCTAGAATTACTACTGATAATGATATGCTCTTTGGAGACTCATCATGTGTATCTTGTGGTGCTTGTGCTCATACGTGTCCAACAGATGCTATTTCAGATGTATTTCAATCTAAATCAGTAAAAGTAGATAAAAAAGTTAGAACTACATGTTCATACTGCGGTGTCGGTTGTAATTTAGAGACCTCTGTAAAAGATGGAAAAGTTGTTGCAATAGATACTCCAAAAGAAACTGAAGTAAACGCAGGTCATACATGTATCAAAGGAAGATATGCATTTGGTTTTTATGATCATCCAGACAGACTGAGAAGTCCTTTGATTAAGAGAGATGGAAAATTTGAAGAAGTATCTTGGGATGATGCTTACGAATATATAAAGCAAAAATTAGAAAAGATTAAAAATGAGAGTGGCCCAGATGCCATTGCTGGTATTTCTTCAGCTAGATGCACTAATGAGGAAAATTATGTGTTTCAAAAAATGATAAGAGCAGCAATTGGAACAGGTAAAAAATTAATTGTGCTTGATCCAATTACTACTGATATTGCTAAACTTGCTGACTATCATATTAGATTAAGACCTGGAACAAACGTTGCTGTACTAAACATGATGCTTTACTACATTGTTAAAGGAAACTTATTAAATAAAGATTTTGTTGAAAACAGAACTGAAGGGTTTGATGAATTTTTAAATCACATTAATGGTTTAGATATTGATCATCTAGCAAGTGTTGCTGGTGTTGATAAACAATTAGTTAAAGAAGCAGCCATTGCATATGCAACAGCAAAAAATTCTATGGAGTTCCATGGTTTAGGAGTTACTGAGCACGAACAAGGTTCTAAAACTGTGATGTTGATTGCAGACCTTGCAATGATTACTGGCAACATAGGAAGAAGAGGTGTTGGAGTTAATCCTTTAAGAGGTCAGAACAATGTTCAAGGGGCTGCAGATATGGGGTGCCAACCTCACCAAGGTGCTGGTTATTTCCCAGTAGCTGATAAAAAAATTCAAGATTTTTACACTGAAAAATATGGTGCAGTCCACCCAACAAAAGCTGGATTGAAAATCCCAGAAATATTTGATGCAGCAATAAATAAGGAAGTTAAAGGATTATGGATTATTGGAGAAGATATTGTTCAGACTGATCCAAACAGTGCGCATGTTATTAAAGCAATGGAATCTTTAGATTTATTAGTTGTTCAAGAGATATTTATGAGTGAAACAGCAAAATTAGCAGATGTCGTTTTGCCAGGAACAACATTTTTAGAAAAAGACGGTACTTTTACAAACACAGAAAGAAGAGTTCAAAGAGTTAATAAAGCCGCTGAACCTTTACCAGGCACAAAACCAGATGGTGTCATTGTTACTGAAATGATGCAAAAGCTTGGATATGATCAGCCAACTTATGATGCTGATCAAGTATTAGCAGAGGTTGCAGATGTTGTTCCGTTCTTTAAAGGAATTACTAGAGAGAGACTAGGTAAACTTGGATTACAGTGGCCAGTAAAAGAAGATGGAACAGATACAAAAATTTTACATGAAAAAGAGTTTAAGCTTGGAAAAGGAAGATTAAAGTCTTTTGACTGGAAAGAGTCTACAGAAATTAAAAATAATATTAAAGAGTATCCACTTATTCTTACCACTAGTAGAGTTTTACAGCATTACAATGCAGCAACTATGACAAGAAGAACTAAAAATTTAAATATTGTTGATGAAGATATATTACTAGTGAACCCTATAGATGCTAAAGAAAGAGAATTAAATAACGGCGATATAGCAAGACTTTACTCAGGCAGAGGTGAGGTTTCATTAAAAGTTGAGGTAACAGATAAAGTAAAAGAGGGAATTGTTTTCACAACTTTCCATTTTCCAGAACACATGGTCAACATGGTTACAGGTGATGGTAAAGATGAAGAGACAAAATGCGCAGAATATAAAGTTTCTGCAGTTCAAGTTCAAAAAATATCAAATAAATTTAAAACAGAAATTTCTCCATCCGAAAAACAAGCTGAAATTGTAAGAAATTAAAAAATTCTCCAAAAATTTTTAAAATTTTATTTTTTAGGTTAAAATATTTTAAAAAAAAGGAGTTATGATGAAAGCATATATAATGGGCAATTACACAGAAAAAGCTTTTCAAGGTTTCATGAAGGATCCTACAAGTGATAGAAAAGCAGTTGTAGAACAATTAACAAAAGCAGTTGGTGGAACAATTCATAGTATGGACATCGTTAGAGGTTCATATGATTTTATTGTTGTGACTGATATTGGAGCATTTGAAAATTTCGCTGCAATTAAATTAGTTGTTGAAGCATCTGGTGCTGTTAAGAATATGACAATGTTAGAGGCAATAGACTTTACGAAAGCTACTACTAAAGCAAGTCAGATAGGCTATAAACCACCAGGACAATAGGTAATTATTTTTTTTCGTCGTTATCTACGACTAGGCAGATTTCTGATTTAGTCAGGAATCTGCGACCTGTTCCATTATCCAATGAGAACATTCCACCTATTCCTTTAACAGCGTCAATTGTTAGATCAGTATGTTTCCATTTTTCATACTGATCACCATTCATATAAAATGGCACTCCTCCAATTTCACCTAGTTTAATATCATTATCACCTAGAGGAAATTCACCCTCTTGAAAACACATAGGTGCACTACCATCGCAACATCCACCTGATTGATGAAACATTAAATTTTCTCCATATTTCTCCTGGAGTTCAGATAATAAGTTTAACGCTGAATTTGTTGCAGATACTTTCATTTTTAAAGTACGGCCCATGATTTAGAATCATGGGCCAGTATATATTATTGATTAAAAGAAGCCTAATTTTTTCTCAGCATAAGAAACGTGTAGATTCTTATTCTGTCTATAATGATTAAGCATCATTTTATGAGTTTCTCTTCCAACTCCTGATTGTTTATATCCACCAAATGGAGAGTGAGCTGGATAAGCATGGTAACAATTAGTCCATACTATTCCTGCTTGTATTGCTCTACCCATTCTGTGAGCGATATTACCATTTCTAGTCCATACAGCTGCACCTAAACCATAAAGAGTATCATTAGCAATTTTTAATGCTTCTGCTTCATCTTTAAATTTAATTACAGATACTACAGGTCCGAAAATTTCTTCTTGAGAAATTCTCATATCATTTTTAGCTTCGAAAACAGTTGGTTGGATATAGTTTCCTTTTTCCAAACCACTATTTAGTTTAGCTACGTCTCCACCTGTAAGAACTTTAGCACCTTCTTTTTTACCAAGCTCTAGATAAGATTTTATCTTTTCCATTTGCTCTACTGATGCTTGAGCTCCAATCATGGTTTCCATTTTTAAAGGATTGTCTTGTACAACTGCTTTTGTTCTTGCAATCGCTCTTTCCATGAATTTATCATAGATTGACTCTTGAATTAAAGCTCTACTTGGACAAGTACATACTTCACCCTGGTTTAGATTGAACATCACAAAACCTTCTATACACTTATCAAAGAAGTCGTCATCTTTTTCCATGACATCTTCAAAGAAAATATTAGGAGATTTTCCACCTAATTCTAGTGTAATTGGAATAATGTTTTGTGCTGCATACTGCATAATCAATCTTCCAGTTGTTGTTTCACCAGTGAATGCAACTTTAGCAACTCTTTTTGATGATGCTAAAGGTTTACCTGCTTCTAAACCGAAACCACTCACAATATTTACAACTCCTGGAGGTAATAGATCTCCAATAAGTTCCATCATTACCATAATTGAAGCTGGAGTTTGCTCAGCTGGTTTTAAAACTGAACAGTTTCCTGCTGCAAGTGCTGGAGCCAATTTCCATGTCGCCATTAATAATGGAAAATTCCATGGAACTATCTGACCAACAACACCTAATGGCTCATGAAAGTTATATGAGTATTGATTGTTCGCAATCTCAGCAATGGATCCTTCCTCTGCTCTAATTACACCAGCAAAATATCTCCAGTGATCTATCACTAAAGGCAAATCTGCTGCCATACATTCTCTGATAGGTTTTCCATTGTCTAAACATTCAGCTACAGCTAGTAAGTTTAGGTTTTTTTCTAAAACATCAGCAATTTTATACAAAATATTAGATCTTGTTGTGATGTCTGTCTTTCCCCATTCGGTGAAAGCTGCGTGAGCTGCATCTAATGCTGCCTCTACGTCTTGTTCGTTTGATCTTGCAACAGAACAGATTTTCTCATTTGATATCGGACTAACATTATCAAAATATTTGCCTGATTTAGGTTCTACAAACTTTCCGTTTATATAGTTTCCATATTTAGCTTTAAATGGAAATTTTACCTTTAAATGAGAAGTATCTAGTACTGATGACACTTTCAATGCTTCTGCACTCATTTTTTCCTCCTTAAGTTAAGTACAATAAGTATATAAATTCGAAATTAACTTGTTTATTTCAGTCGTTTTTGAATTTAAAAGAGATTGAAGACTGAATAATTTTTAAACCCAAATTTATAATAAATTAATTTAAGACTGTTAATTTGATCTTGTAAATGTGTTATTTTGAATTCAACTTTGAATTGTAAAAAGACTTATTGAATTTAGTTACAAAACTATGATTATCTAAATATGGAATTATTAAAAGACAAATTTGGCAGAAAATTTCCCTACATAAGATTATCCATAACAGATGTATGTAATTTTAAATGTGGCTATTGTTTACCTAATGGCTTCAAAATTGACAAAAGTGACAATAGAACTTTTTTAAGTTTAGAAGAAATTAAAAGATTGGCTAAAGGTTTATCTGAATTAGGAGTAAGTAAGATTAGATTAACTGGAGGAGAACCAACAATTAGAAAAGATTTTTATGATATTGTAAAAGTAATAAAAAAAAGTTCAGGAATAAATAAAACTGTAATCACTACTAATGGATATAAACTTGATAAATTTGCAGAACAGCTTGTAGAAAGTGGTTTAGATGGAATTAATATAAGTATTGATAGCTTGGATAAAAATAAGTTCCATAAAATTACAGGACATGATCGATTAAATGAAATTTTAAATGGCATTGAAAAACTACAAAAACTTAATTTTAAAAATATTAAAATTAACGCAGTTCTTTTGAAAGGTATAAATAGTAGTGATAAGGATTTTGACAGGTGGTCTAATTACATAAAATCAAATCCAGTAGACTTTAGATATATCGAATTGATGCAAACAGGAGATAATCTAGATTATTTTAAAAAATATCATATATCATCAAAAGTATTCACTAACTATTTAATCAAGAATAATTGGATAATACAAACTCTAGGTAAAGATGCTGGTCCATCTAAAAATTACATAAATCCAGAATTTAAAGGAAAATTTGGAGTTATTGCTCCTTATTCAAAAGATTTTTGCAAATCTTGTAACAGATTAAGAATTACATCTAGAGGAGACTTAAGATTGTGTTTGTTCGGAAATACTGGAATAAATATAAGACACTTAATTCAAAGAGATGACCAAACTGAAGAGTTAAAGGATTTAATTTTGAAACAATTAAATTTTAAAAAAGAATCTCATTACTTAGAACTTGGTGAAACTGGTTTAACTAATAACCTATCAGTAACTGGGGGATAATGAAAAGTTTAAAAATAATAAAAAAGAATGATTTGAAAGATTGGGCTGAGGAATTGTTTCAAAAAAATTCATATAAAATGGTTGATGTGTCCTCAAAGAAAGAAACCTTCAGAAGAGCGCTCGCAACAGGAAAAATTTTTGTAGGTAAAGAAGTTTTTTCATTAATTAAATCAAATCAAATGCCTAAGGGGGATCCTATTTCTTTAGCAGAAGTATCAGCTATATTGGGTGTAAAGAAAACAAGCGAAATTATTCCATTATGCCACCCTCTTTCAATTGATCATATATCTACAAAAATTATATTGGATGATGAAACTTTTTCACTTGAGGTTTTTTGTGTTGTCTCAACATTTTCTAAAACTGGTGTAGAGATGGAAGCAATTATGGGAGTAAATAGTGCTTTAATAACCATTTATGATTTAAGCAAAATAGTAAATCCACATTTAAAAATTTCTGACATAAAATTATTGATAAAAGAAGGTGGAAAAAAAGGATTATGGAAAAATCCAGATGGGTTACCAGATTTTTTAAAAGAAATATTTAATTAATGAAAATATCTGTTGAGTTGTTTGGGGCTGCAAGAGAATTTAGCAAAACAAAGTATTTAGAATTTAATTTTTCAAAATCTTGTAAAATAATTGACATTAAAAAAAAACTTTATGAGCATGTTGATAATAAATTTAATGGAAATTTAAATTATAAAGAGATTATAAAAAGTTCGGCATTTTGCTCAGATAAAGATCAATTAATAAAGGAAAACCAAATTTTGAATAAAAATCAAATTATTGGAATTATTCCACCAATTGGAGGTGGTTAATGCTACATGCAAAAATTATAGACTCCTCAATTGGAAAAATTGAAATTTCCAAAGCAGAACATTTTTTAAAATCAGAAAAATTTGGTGCAGTAATTTATTTTGTTGGAGTTGTTAGAGATAATAATGAAAATAAAAAGGTTAATGGAATTACATACGATGCAAAAGACACAATGGTAATTAAGAGTTTTGAAGAAATTTATAATGAGACAGAGCAAAAACTAGGGATTAAAAATAAGGCTGTTTTTATTGAACATGTAAAGGGTCACCTAAAACTTTCTGAAAAAAGTATACTTATAGGTGTAGCTTGTAAGCATAGAGATGAGGCATATCGACTATCAAGATTTATTGTAGAAGAAATAAAGAAAAGATCACCTATATGGAAAAAGGAACATTATGAAAATGAAGATAGTAAATGGCTTAAAGGTATTTCATTAACAACATGAAATTGAATAAATTTAAATCTTCAGAAATTACTCCTGAAAATTGTTATATAAATAGACGTCAATTTCTTAAAGAAATGGGTATCATAACTGGAACTGCTTTCGCCTCTCAAAATATTATTACATCTGCTTTATCTTATACCCCTGAAACTGAGCGAAAAATAACTCCTTATAAATTTGCAACTACTTACAACAACTATTACGAATTCGGGACAAGTAAGTCTGATCCACATAAAAACTCTAAAGATTTTATAACAAAGCCATGGGATATTAAAATTGATGGCGAAGTTGAAAATGAAATTACTTTGTCAGTTGAGGAAATTAAAAACATGATCCCAAGTGAAGAAAGAATATACAGATTTAGATGTGTTGAAGGTTGGTCGATGGTAGTACCATGGTTAGGTTTTCCGCTCAATAAACTATTAAATAAAGTTAAGCCAACATCTAAGGCTAAATTTGTAAAATTTACATCTGTATATGATCCAGATCAAATGAAAGGACAAAGATTTCCAGTATTGAACTGGCCATATAAAGAAGGTTTGAGAATCGATGAAGCGATGCATCCATTAACAATAATGGTTACTGGTCTTTATGGAAAAGAACTACCAAATCAAAACGGTGCACCTTTAAGATTGATTGTGCCATGGAAATATGGATTTAAAAGCGCCAAGGCAATTGTTAATATAAAATTTGTTGAAAAAATGCCTATCTCATCTTGGATGAATGCTTCGCCAAAAGAATATGGTTTTTATTCAAATGTTAATCCTAATGTATCACACCCAAGATGGTCTCAAGCGACTGAAAGAGTAATTGGTGAGAATATATACTCACCAAGAATTAAAACAGTGATGTTTAATGGTTATGGAGATGAAGTTGCAGGTCTCTATGACGGAATGGATTTAAGAAAAAATTTTTAATTAAATGATAAGAATTTTCAAACCCACAATCTTTGTATTGTGTTTAGTTCCTTTTATAATAATAGCTTATCAAATTTTATTTAATAAACTTGGAGCAGAACCAGTAAAACAAGTAACTCATCATACAGGAGAGTGGACATTAAGATTTATTTTACTGTCTCTGACAATGACACCTCTTAAAAATATTACAAAAATTTTAGCTTGGATAAAATATCGAAGGATGTTGGGATTATTTGCTTTTTTTTACGGAACTTTACATTTGCTGACTTACATTGGTTTAGATTATCAGTTTAATTTAGATCCAATTATTGATGATGTTTTGAATAAAAAATTTATTTTTATAGGATTTGCTGCGTGGATTTTGATGTTACCTCTTGTTGTTACTTCAAATCAAAAAATGGTACTTATCTTAAAACAAAACTGGAAAAAAATTCATAGACTATCTTATTTAATTGGTATTTTTGCTGTTCTACATTTTATCTGGTTATCTAAGACTATTTTTTTTGAGCCATTGATATACTTAATAATTCTAATAACTCTTTTAACCTTAAGATTAGATTTTATTAAATTTTTATTAAAGAAAAAATCTGTTACTTGAAATTTTCTATTCATATTTTTTATTTAAAGACTATACTTATCTAATGGATGATAAAATTAAGAATGAGTTACAATCTGCTACATTTAATAGACTTATAGAACATTTAAGAGAGAGAAAAGATGTTCAAAACATTGATCTTATGAATCTTGCTGGGTTTTGTAGAAATTGCCTTTCTAAATGGTACCGTGAGGAAGCTCAAAAAAAAGGAATAGAGATTTCAGATAATGATGCTAGAGAACATGTTTATGGTATGCCTTATACTGAATGGAAAGAGAAATACCAAAAGTAATTATTTCTCTTTTAATCTTGGAAATAACTCCACAAAATTACATGGTTTGTGTTTGATATTTAGTTGATGAACAAGAATTTTATCCCAAGCGTCTGTTACACCTCCTGAAGAACCTGGAAGTGCAAATACATACTTTCCATTCGCAAGTACTGCACATGCCCTTGATTGAATAGAAGATGTGCCAACTGTAGATAGACTTATATATCTAAATATTTCACCAAACCCTGGTATTTTTTTATCTGCTATATCATCAACAGCTTCTGGAGTAATATCTCTTCCAGTTAATCCTGTTCCACCAGTTGTAATAATTACATCAATTTTTTTAATTTTTATCCAAATCTTTAAAATTTTTTTAATATCTTTTTTACTATCTTTGCAAATTTCTCTCTCAACTAAATTATGACCAGCCTTGTTTATTTTTTTTACAAGAATATTTCCAGATTTATCTGTTTTTAAAGTTCTGGTATCTGTTACAGTTAAGAGTGCTATATTTACTTTCATAATAATTGAATGATTATATTACCTATTTTATTTTTTGTAACTGCTATAATATATTCAAGTGTAGGGTTTGGTGGTGGCTCTACTTATCTTGCATTGTTACTTCTTTGGGGAGTTCCATACTCTATCTTTCCCATAATAGCGTTAACCTGTAATATTATTGTAGTTTCAGGAAATTCAATTAATTATATAAGGGCGGGAAATTTAAATTTTAGGTCACTTATTCCATATTTAATTGGATCTATTCCTTTTGCATTTATAGGAGGTTCTCTAAATATTGAAAAAGATATTTTTGAAATAATATTATTTTTTGTTTTAGGTATTGCGGGAATATTGTTGTTATTTAATTTTAGATCTTACGGAAATAACTCAAAAGCATATAAATCTTTATCTATCTATTTTTCAATTCCTATAGGTATAATCTTAGGGTTTGTTTCTGGTTTAGTGGGTATTGGAGGAGGAATATTTTTAAGTCCTATATTGTATTTATTTCGTGCAGCAAACCCAAAAAATATTACAATAATGGTATCTTTATTTATTTTAATAAATTCAGTTTTAGGAATTTTGGGTCAGATAACAAAAAGTATAGAAATTAGTGAAATCAAAAATTATATTATTTTATTAGTAGCTGTTTTAATTGGTGGTCAAATAGGTAATTTTTTAAATATAAAAATATTTCCAACAAAAATTCTTGCTTTAATTACATCATTGCTGGTTATTTTTGTTGCTTTAAGAATAGGATATAACTTTATGTAATGTTACTTAATAAATTAAAAAAATTTTATCGACCTTTTTTAATCACATACATTTTTTTTAGCATTGCAATTAGTTTTTATCCCTCTTTTGATTTTTACTCATTTAAAGGACAGGTAATTATAATTTCAGTCTCAATATTTAATGGAGTATTAGGAACATTTATTAAGAAATTATAATACGTAAGGCTCGGGTCTTGCATTACTTTGCAAAACTCTCTCAACAGCAAATACGCTGATGTCAATTGTTTGATAACTTCCTGTTGTAATTAATTCTGTTAAAGCTCTTCCTATGCCTGGGGCTTGCATTAATCCTCTTCCGGTAAAACCTGAAGCCATATAAACGTTTTCGTATTTTGGATGCTTTCCAACCACAGCATTATTATCTAATTTATTACAATCATAATACCCTGCCCAACCGCCAGTTAGTTTTAATTCCTCAAAAATGGGAATTCTTTTAGCCAGAGCCGGCCATACTAATTCCTCAAAATCGTTCCAAGCTGGTTCTAGATCATCTGCATCAAAGACTGATATTGGTGATCCAGCTAGATATTCTTTTCCCTCAGGTCGCCAATAAACACCCGTTGTAAGATCTCCTGTTAATGGCATTTCTGGAATATGTTTTGGACATTTAACTCTAAAAACTGTGTGTTTTTGTGGAACTACAGAAAGGGACTTTACTTCCCCTTTGATAAACTCTGCTCCAAGATCAATTGCCTTTGACTTTAGTGCGCTATGAAAAAGAAAAGGATCGATCCACCCTTCGCTTTTATTATCTGTAAAAGTTGCTGTTTCAATTCCTTCATTGTTTATATAAGGAAATACATTAGTAAGTTCTGATCCTTTAGTATTTTTTGTACCTGCATCACAAGCTTTATGATTTTCAAGAGCTCTATATTGTTCTTCGGCATGTTCTGGACCAAACATAAGTAGATATCCATTTGGTACCATACTGGCTGTTGGATTTGGATTTTTTTCAGTTTTTAACAATTCAGGTATACTGAATATGAATTCTTTAGCAAATTTTCCTAGTAAAATATTTTCTTTTTGAAAAAATTGTCTTCTAAATCCTCCGAGTGATAAAGGGAAAGAAGCAGTTTTATAAGTTGGGTCTCTTTCAATAACTTTTACTTTTCTGCCTTCCTTAGATAAAAAGTAAGCAGTTGCAGCACCAATAATACCTCCGCCAATAACGACTACATCATCCATAATTAATTTAAAATCATTAAATTAAAATTTAACAAAAGTGCATAACTACACCACAAAAAATAAGGTATCATTAAATACGCACTGAGCCTGCTTATATCTTTATATTTTAGAAACAAAATTACAATGAATAAAATTATCACAATTAAATTTATTAAAGCTAGTTCTATATTTTTAAACCCAAAAAAAACGATACTCCAAGTTGTGTTAAATATTAGATGAATAAAATATAAGTAAACTAGGTTTAACTTATTGCTTTTTATCCAAATGTTCCAAATTGCTAGAGCCATTAAAAAATACAAGATTGTCCATACTGGTGCAAATATCCAATCTGGTGGATTGAAAAATGGTTTGTTTAATAGAGAATACCAAGGATCTTTGAATTTAATTGTTAAAATACCTCCTGTAAAAGATGCGGTAAATGTAACAATTAAAAATAGAAATAAAGATATAAATTTATTTTTAAGCATTTAAATACTATACAACAGAATATAATGAAAAAAACAATTTGGATCACTGGAGGTAGCACTGGAATTGGAAAAGCATTAGCCATCAAGTTTGCTAATGAAGGATGGAATGTTGCTATATCTGCAAGACGTGAAAATTTACTAAAAGAATTATCAGAAAAGTTTGAAAATATTTATGATTTTAATTTAGATGTAACGAATAAAAATGATTGTAAAATTATTTTTGATCAAATTGTTGAAAAGTTTGGAGGAGTTGATATTTGCTTTTTTTCAACTGGAACATGGGACCCAAAGAAAGAAAAGGATATAGATGTTGAGCAAATTGAAAATGTATTTCGAGTAAACTTTTTTGGAACTGTTAATTCTATTAAAGCTGTTGAACAATATTATAAAGACAAGAAAGATGGTGCAATTGTAATTGTATCTTCTATTGCAGGCTACAGGGGTTTGCCTAATTCAACAGGGTATGGCCCATCAAAATCTGCTTTAAATAATCTTGCTGAAAGTCTTTATTTTGATTTTGGCAGATTTAATGTACGAGTTTGCTTAGTTTCTCCAGGTTTTATAAAGACACCTATGACTGATAAAAATGATTTTAAAATGCCTTTTTTAAAAACTCCTGAGTATGCTGCAGAAAAAATTTATGATGGATTAATAAAGAAAAATAATTTTGAAATACATTTTCCAAAAGAATTAACTTTAACGCTAAAATTTTTTAGTATTTTGCCATACAGAATATATTTTTATTTAGTAAAAAAACTTACTAAGTTTCAAAAAAAATAATTATTCCTTAACAAAAAAAACAGTTAATTCAGCAACTTTAAAACCAAATTTTGTCATTTTTGCTCTGTTGATTGCAACTTTTTCATCTTGCATAAATATCCAATCATCAAAGGTAATTTTTATCTCTTTTCCTTTTACAGGGACTAATAAAACATATTCAAATTTAAAAGCAGGACCATAAGAATATCCTTTTGCTTTTCCAACCACATCAGAAGCTGTGCCTTCATAATTATGCTCGTCTAGTTTTGTGATATGCCATTGTCTATCTTGTACTTCACCATCATCCCAATTAAATTTCTCATCTAATATAAGTTTTTTCCCATCCCAATTTCCATTTAAAGTTGCTGAAAATTGTCTTGTAACTTTACCTGATCTGTTTTGAAGAATACCCCATGCTTTTACATTGCCTGACAAATATTCTTCTATTACAAGTCTTGGTTTTTTATCTTTAAAATCTTGAGGTTTCATAGATTGATTACTTGAACAACTTGTAATCAATCCAAAAAAAATTATCAATAAAATTGATTTAATATTAGAAAAAATAATCATAGGTATCTTATCTGTTTTGTAATGAGAATTGGATCAAATCTATATTTTTTGATTTAAACCCTGCTTCACAATAAGATAAATAAAAGTGCCACATTCTTTTAAATTTATTATCAAATCCTTGCTTAGAGATCTCTTCCCATTTTTTAAAAAATTCATCACGCCAAATTTTAAGTGTATTCGAATAATGTAGTCCATAAGAATTATATTGATTGATAGCTAAACCATTATTTTGTGACAAATCGTATAATTTTTTTTTTGATGGTAAGAAACCACCAGGAAAAATATACTTTTGAATAAAATCTTCTTTAGTTTTATATCTATCAAATAAATTATCATCTATTGTTATAGCTTGTATAGCTGCACTTCCTTCACTAACGAGATTAGTCTTTATTGTTTTAAAATAATTTTCTAAATAATTTTGTCCAACAGCCTCTATCATCTCTATTGATGCAATTGAATTATATTTTTGTTTTACATCTCTGTAATCCTTAAATTGAATATTAATTTTTTCATTTAGACCATTTTTAAATATTCGATTTGATGCATACTCAAATTGTTTTTTTGAAATTGTAATACAATCAAGTTTTACATCATGATTTTTGCCTACATATTCTGCAAAACCGCCCCAACCACATCCTATTTCTAAAATTTTATTTCCTGATTTTGGTTTAATTAATTCAACTAATTTTTTATACTTATTAATTTGTGCCTTCTCCAAATCATTGTCCTTTTGATCAAAAATAGCGCTTGAATAAGTTAAGGTTGGATCAAGCCATAAAGAGAAAAATTCATTTCCCAAATCGTAGTGTTTTGAAATATTTTTTTTACTTCTTGATTTATCATTTTTTAAAAGAAAATTTTTAATTTTATTGAATAATGAAAAGTCTAGTAATCCTGAAAATTTGTACACTAGTTTTATGTTTTTAGCTGTTAATTCAATTAAATTTGTTAAATCATCTGTCTCAAAATCACCTCGCATGTAAGCTTCTGCAAGTCCTGTGCTGCCACTTTTAACAATTTGATAAGTTAATCCAGGTTTGTTTATTTTAATTTTTACTTTAAGTTTTTGACTTGGATCACCAAATAAATATTTCTCGTCATCATAATTTGTCAAAATTAGATGTCCTTTCTTGATTAGTTTAAGTGAGCTAAAAACAATTTTATCTGACCAATTATTTAAATTCATTTACTTTCAATTGTAATATTATTTTTTAATTTAATCTTTTTTGCTATGAGTTTTATTCTTTTTGCCCATAATTTAAATGCTTCATAATGAATAGCTCCAATGATCTTAAAAGTCATTAACGGGTGAGTTAAATAAGATAATATTAAATTTTTATTATTAAAATCCTTCGATATACCATCTTGAGAGGCAAACAAAAGTTTACCATCTTTATCATTCTGGTTAATTACTACTGATAGTTGTTCTCTTGGATTAAGTGTTTTAAAATGGTACTCACAATCCATCTCTATAAATGGCGAAACATAAAATTTTTTTTTACATTTATTTTGAACTGTTTTTTCATCTTGAGCTTTAAAAATATATGTATGTTGCTCACCGAAAGTATTTTTTACCTCATAAAAAATAGAAATTAATTCTGAGTGCTTATTATATATAAAATATGTACTTAAGGGGTTAAATACATAACCAAAGATTCTTGGATAGCATAACAATTTTATACTTATATCCTCTGTCATAATTCCAATATTCCTTAGATTTTTTTTAACCCATAATTTTATCGAGGATCCATCTCTGTCTCCGTGATCTTTGTCATAAAAACTTATAATATTAAATTTATTGTATGAAAAAAATTTTATATATTTGTTAATTTCTTCCAGCTCATTTAAATCTATTAATAGTGAAAATACATTATATTTAAAATAATGTTCTTTAGGTTTGAATCTTTTATGTATTACTTTTCCAGTATAAATTTTTGAATTCTTAATCATCTATGGCTTTTATCATTTCAATGGATGATTTAATTCCATCTTCATGAAAACCATATCCAAAATAACTCCCACAAAAAAGTAAATTTTTTTTATTTTGTAAATTTTTTAATTTATCTTGGTTATCTAGTGCTGATTGATCGAAATATGGATGAGTAAAATTTACTTTTTTTAATATTTTATCTTCATTAATTTTGAAATTTGGATTTAAGGTTAAAAATATATTTTTATTGAAATCTAAATTTTGTAGAAGATTTAACCAATAAGTTATAGAATTATTTTCTACGTTATCTTTATCCACACTTGAATTCCAAGAGCTCCATATATCTTTATTATTAGGCATTATACTTTCATCTGTATGTATGACAGCTATATTTTCTCTGTATTTAAACTTAGATAAAATCTCCTGCTCTTCTTTTGTTGGCTCATCAATTATTGATAATGCTTGATCTGCGTGACTAGCTAAAACCACTTTGTCATAACTAAAGAATTCACTTTTATCACCATAATATAAGTCAATTCCATTTGATCTTCTTATTAATCTATTAACATTATAATTTTTATAATATTCACCACTTATGCTTGAAAGTACTTTTGCAACATAAGTCCGACTTCTTTTAAAACTTTAAAATATCAAAAAACATTTTTAAAAAAGATTTATTAAATAAATTCGATTTATTTGCGAAAATACCTTTCAGACCTCTTCCACAATATTCAAATTTAGTATCTTTAACTGATACAGCAAAAGACATATCACTTTTTTCTATGTGAACTTTATTTTCACCAAAAAATTTAATTAAGTTAGGATAAGTTTTGTGGTTAAAAACTATAAATCCAATATCAACAGATATTTTCTTTTCCTCGATTAATAAATCAATTGTATATGAATGACCCCCAAAATGATCTTCCTTTTCAAATAAATCAACTTGGTGTTTTTTTGAAAGATAGTAAGCTGCGCTAAGACCTGAGATGCCTGATCCAACAACTCCAATTTTCATTAAAACTTATGCAGCATCTTCTTTAAATTCGTCAATACTAGGACAGGTACAAAATATATTTTTATCTCCATAAACATTGTCTACTCTTGCAACTGGAGGCCAAAATTTATTTACTCTCAAAAATTTTGCAGGATAAGCAGCTTGCTCTCTTGAATATTTATGTGTCCATTCATCTGAAGCTAATTCAAAATCGGTGTGTGGAGCATTTTTTATTGGATTATCAACTTTATCAAATTTACCTAATTTGATCATGTCAATTTCTGATTTAATGCTAATCAAGGTATCACAAAATCTATCCAGCTCAGATAAACTCTCACTTTCAGTTGGTTCTATCATCATTGTACCAGCAACTGGCCATGACATTGTTGGTGCATGAAAACCATAATCTATCAATCTTTTAGCAATATCTTCTTCGGTAATACCTGTTTCACTTTTAATTGATCTAATATCAATAATGCATTCATGAGCCACATTACCATTTGAGCCTTTGTAAAGTATTGGATAGTGATCTTTTAACCTATTTGCTATGTAATTTGCATTTAGTATCGCAATTTGTGTTGCAAGTTTTAATCCTTGAGAGCCCATCATTTTAATATACATCCAAGAAATTGATAAAATACTTGAACTTCCCCAAGGTGCTGCAGAGACAGGTCCAATTCCAGTTGAAGGCCCACAATCTTTAACGACCGGGTGATTGGGAAGATAAACCTGTAAATGCCTTTTACATGCAATAGGTCCCATTCCAGGACCTCCTCCACCGTGAGGAATACAAAATGTTTTATGTAGGTTTATATGGCAAACATCAGGACCAAAATTTCCTGGTTTTGCTATACCAACAAGTGCATTTAAGTTTGCACCATCCATGTAAACTTGGCCTCCATGTTTATGAATTAATTCACATATATCTTTTATTTTTTCCTCAAATACGCCATGTGTGGATGGATATGTAACCATTAAAGCTCCGAGATTTTCCGAATGTGTCTCAGCTTTTTTCTTTAAATCTTCAAAATCAACATTTCCCTCTTTATCACAATTAACTACTACCACCTTCATTCCTACCATCTGGGCACTTGCTGGATTAGTTCCATGTGCTGAGCTTGGTATTAAGCATATATTTCTGTTTTGCTCGCCTCTATCTAAATGGTATTTTCTTATCACCATTAATCCAGCATATTCTCCTTGAGCCCCTGCATTAGGCTGAAGTGAGACACCAGAAAAACCAGTAATTGATCTTAGCCAATTTTTAAGATCAGTAAATAAAGCTCTATATCCTTCCATTTGCTCAACAGGAACGAATGGATGGGGCTCAGCTAATTCTCTCCATGAAATAGGAATCATCTCTGCAGTCGCATTTAATTTCATAGTACACGACCCCAGTGCAATCATAGTTCTGTTAAGCGCGATATCCTTATCTTCTAACTTTTTAAGATATCTAAGCATTTCTGTCTCTGAGTGATATGAATTGAAAACAGGATGTTCTAAGTATTTTGAAGTTCTTAATAAATTTTTCGGTAGGTTAGGCAAACTTACTGTAGGATCTTCTTTTTTAATTGATTCCGCTGCATTAAAAATTTTAAGTAATTGATTGACTCTATAAACATTTTTTCTTTCATCAAAAGAAATGGCAAGCATTTCTGAATTTACTTTTCTAATATTTACTTTTTGAGCTAAGGCGTTTTTAAAAATTTGATCAGTCTTTTCTTTAGTGATTATAGTTACAGTATCAAAAAAATAATCTGAGTATAATTCATATCCAGATTGTTTTATTTTATCAGCAAAATTTTTTGCTAACTGAGATACTCTTTCAGAAATTTCTTTTAGTCCCTGTGGTCCATGATATATTGCATAAGCTGCTGATACAATAGCTAGTAATGCTTGTGCTGTACAAATATTGCTTGTTGCTTTATCTCTTCTGATGTGCTGCTCTCTAGTTTGTAGTGATAGCCTGTAAGCTTTATTCCCATGTCTATCAACTGAAACACCAACAATTCTACCAGGCATTGATCTTTTAAATTCATCTTTTGTTGCAAAAAAGGCTGCATGCGGTCCTCCATAACCCATTGGAATACCAAATCTTTGTGAGCTACCAACCGCTATATCTGCACCAAGTTCACCAGGAGTTTTTAGTTTGGCAAGTGCCAACAAATCACAAGCCAAGATCGCTTTACCATTTTTTTTATGAATTTTACTTATATGTTCACTTGGATCTTTAATGTCACCCAAAGTTCCTGGATATTGCAAAATTCCGCAAACAATATCTTCTTTTAGCTGATCTAAAACTTTGTCCTCATTTCCAACAAGAACTTTAAGACCCATAGGTTCTGCTCTAGTTTGAACAACGTCGATTGTTTGTGGATGACAATTCTCTGAAATGAAAACTAAATTACTATCACTTTTATTAAGTCTATGACTTAAGCCCATTGCCTCTGCTGCTGCAGTTCCCTCGTCAAGTAAAGATGCATTTGCAATATCCATTCCTGTAAGATCAACAACCATTTGTTGAAAGTTTAGTAGCATTTCTAATCTTCCTTGTGCTACTTCTGGCTGATAAGGCGTGTATGATGTATACCAGCCCGGATTTTCTAAAATATTTCTTAAAATTACATATGGTGTATAAGTCCCGTAATATCCCATACCAATAAAATTTGAGTAAATTTGATTTTTTTTTGAGATTGCTTTTAATTTTCTAAGTGCTTCATATTCTGAATTTGAATCACCAATATTTAATTCACCTTTAAACTGTATTTTTTCTGGAACAGTACTATTTATAAGATCATCTAATGACTTAAAATTAAGATCTTTAAGCATTTTTTGTTGGTCATTATCTGAAGGACCAATATGTCTTCCTATAAAGTCTTTCTGTGAATTATGTAACATTAACTTGATGTCTCCTTTGCAAATTTTTCATACTCCTCTTTGTTCATTAAAGAATCTAATTCAGAGGCATCTTTTATTTTTAATTTAAAAAACCATGCAGCACCCTCGGGATCTTCATTAATTTTTGCAGGGTCATCTACTATAGTTTGGTTTATATCAATTACTGCTCCACTGATAGGTGTGTAAACGTCACTTGCGGCTTTTGTAGACTCTACAACGCCTGCAG
>LULP01000068.1_pt1 | contig 31775 bp, 29 predicted proteins | sample 728111 | NCBI WGS metagenome assembly LULP01 (sample SAMN03860286, study PRJNA289734) | marine metagenome | biome: seawater column; feature: ocean; material: water; isolation source: Red Sea water column Station 149 - depth 25m | place: Saudi Arabia: Red Sea | collected 2011-10-15 | depth 25 m
AACTGGCAATGGCAGAAGAGAAAGTTATGCTCATTTACCTATGCCAAGAATGACCAATACTTATATGCTAGGCGGATCATCCACCGCGGATGAGATTATTGACAGTGTGAAAGACGGCATTTATGCAGTTAATTTTTCAGGAGGCCAGGTTGATATTACCAGTGGGCAATTTGTTTTCACCGCGTCAGAAGCTTATAAAATAGAGTCAGGGAAAGTCACCAACTCAATAAAAGGAATGACTTTGATAGGTAATGGACCCGATGTTTTGAAAAAAGTATCAATGGTAGCAGATGATATGAAATTAGATGATGGAGTAGGCACTTGTGGTAAAGAAGGCCAGAGCGTACCTGTCGGTGTAGGCCAACCTACACTTAAGATTGATGATATTACTGTAGGCGGGACAGAGGTATAGTATGTCCGAAAATTTCGAAGACATATCACTTAGACTAAAAAATATAATTGATTGTCTCGACAAGAACAAAGAGTATGAATTCCATTTTAATTCTGCAAGCGGCACTGATGTTACATCACGCTTCGGTGATCTAGAGAATATTCAATATCATAATGACGAATCTTTGACAGTGACTTGCATTGATGGAAAGAAAAAGGGAATAGCAAGTACAAACAACCTTTCGGGAGAGAGCATAGATTCTACAATCAAAAAAAGTGAGACAATTGCCTCATTTTTAGAGCCAGATGATTACCAAGGACTACCATGTGAGAATCTAATCAATAAGCTGAATATAGATTGCGATATCAACTTCCCAAAGCAATTCACGTCTGACGAACTAATAAATATGACTGTTGAATGTGAAAAATCAGCTTTAGATTACGATAATAAAATCAAGAACAGTGAAGGGTCAGAGTACGCTTATTCGCAATCTAACAATTTAATTCTCAATTCTCATGGTGCTGTTGGATCTTATTCATCCACTAGTTATACACTGTCTTGTGTTGTGATCGCTGAGGACAAGGGTTTGAAAGAGAGAGATTATGCTTACTCCACAAGAAGGAATTTCGAGAAAACTGATAGCGCTAAAATCATAGGTGAATTAAGTGCTGAAAAAGCCATTTCAAGACTTGGCGCAAAGTCTATTTCAACACAAAAATGTCCTGTTATTTTGACACCTGAATTATCTGTGGGACTTTTTTCTTCTTTTCTATCAGCGATTAATGGAAATAATATATATAAAAAAAATAGTTTCCTAATTGATCGTCTTGGTGAAAAAATATTTTCAGATCATATCAATATTTCTGAAATTCCAATAGTCGAGGAGGGTCTAGGAACAAGGCCTTTTGATGCTGAGGGCGTAAAAACATATTCTAAACAGATTATTAGTGATGGTGTGCTGGATACTTATTTACTGGACACCTACTCTGCAAAACAACTAAACCTTAAATCTACTGCAAACAGCGGTTATTCTAATATACAGATTAGATCATCAAAGCCAATGAGTGAGAATCTAATTGAATCAATCGACAGCGGAGTTTTGATCACTGAGATGATGGGATCTGGAGCTAATCTCCTAACAGGTGACTATTCACGAGGTGCTTTTGGGTATCTCATAGAAAAAGGGAAAATATCTCATCCAGTAACAAATTTCACCATTGCCTCTAATATGTTGGATATGTTCAAAAATATCGATGAGATTGGATGCGATTTTTATGGAAATTCAAAGATTAATTGTGGATCAGTTTTGATAAAAGACATGACCATTGGTGGAAACTAGCAAAATAAATTGTGTAAAGTCGCAATACATGCAATAGTAAAATACATGCTTTCCCTTAAAAAATTATCTGCGATTGTACTAGCTTTTTTTATATCAACTACATATGCATCCGATGGAAGAACAATGACAGATAAACTGACATGTTATAACTATGAGAAACGCATAGTTTTTATACTTGATCTGGAAAAAGATAACGAGAAATTGAATAACATGAATCTAGCAGTTGTCAAAAGAACTAAAGATTCTATCGAACTAGTTGCACCTGACTTGCTAGTGAAGTTTGATTCTCATAACTTCATCATGAATGTGATTCCAACAAGAGCCACAGAAGCTCTTACAATGGATTGCACAACTGACTAATTACTATCCACTATATTTAGATTTAAGGATCAAATAACCTGCAACAGCAGATACGATAGATCCTATGAAGATTCCGAGTTTGCTACTATCAATCAAGTATGTTTCAGTGAATGCGAGACCATTTATAAATAAGCTCATAGTAAATCCAATTCCACATAATAGTGATAGACCAAAAACATCTTTGAGCGTTACATTCTCAGGCAAGCTAAATAGTTTAGTTTTCATGCCTACGTAAGTGAATAGAGTGATTCCTATTGGTTTACCTAGTAATAATCCCAAAATTACACCCATTGAAAGAGGACTATAAATACTGCTCATAGTCACATCAGAAAAATTAATATCACTATTAAAAAAAGCGAACACAGGCAAGACAAAAATACCATATAGATATACATCTTCTGATTGCCTGATAGATTTACAACTACTAATAGTCCAAAAACTATCAATGAATATAATAAATAAACACTACTTATCTCAGCTGTATAGAAAAAAGCAATTATTAGCACTGCACCTAAATCATCAATAATAGCTAAAGATAAGAGGAAAACTTTCAGACTAAGTGGAACACTCTTTCCAATAATTAATAAGACAGCTAATGAAAATGCTATATCAGTTGCAGTTGGTATAGCCCAGCCAGACATGTTCTCTGGGTTATTGATATTAATTAGAATATATATTAATGCCGGAGCTGCCATTCCACCAACAGCAGCAATGGCTGGCAGAACCATTCGATCAAAACTTGATAATTCACCCTCGAGTATTTCTCTTTTAAGCTCTAGGCCAATAACAAAGAAAAAAATTGCCATCAGACCATCATTTACCCAATGAGAAACCGATTTGGTAAAGTTGAAATCACCGAGACTTATTGGAATATCAGTATATTTAATATCATAGTAGAGTGATTGTAATGGACTATTAACAGTTATAAGTGCAAGTGTCGCGAAGAGGAGTAGAAGTATTCCTGATTTTTCTTCTCTAGAAAAAAAGTTCTTAATTGCTTGTGTAATATTAAAGGAATTATCCATTTAGTTTATTATATCAGCTTGTAACATTACCATACAGTCAAACAATAAGCATGGATAAATCTTTTGATTCAATATTTTTCGTTAGATCTCCAATAGATATGTAATGTACACCCTTAATTGCAAATTTATTTATGTTACTTAGATTAATTGAACCGGAAATATCAATTTTTCCTTTTGGATTGCTTGAGATAAAACTTTTTATCATAGCTGGAGTAAAATTATCTAATAGAATTCTCGAGATTTTTAAATTTGAGACCGTTTTTGCAAACTTAAGTGTTTTTGCTTCAACTACAACAATTTTATCTTTTTTGATTGCTTTGGTGATTAAATCGAGTGGTTTTGAAGCCAACTTCAAATGATTTTCTTTTATTAATATAGACGATGACAAATCATATCGGTGAGGAGCACAGCCTGCAGCATTACAAGCTTCTGATAAAGGAAGTCGGTACAAAGGTATAGTTTTTCTTGTGTGAAGTAATTGTATTTTTTTATTAGAAATTTTCTTTCTAAACCTTATACATTTATCATAGGTGCCAGACATAGTTTGAAGGTAATTGAGCGCTACCCTCTCAGAGTTTAAGAGAGCATGATTCGCTCCATATATTTCACCAATTATCTTATTTTTTCTTACAAGATCTCCGTCTTTAACTTTAAGTTTTATTTTTGTAGATTTATTAACGGATTTGAATACATCCGAAAACCATTTTAAACCATATATATGAAATGATTCTTTTGCTTTGATTATGGCTTTGCACTTCTTATCCAGTTGCAAAATCTTTGTCGTAATATCTTTTTTATATTGATCTTCAGTTAAAGCTAATTTTATGTGTTGCTGTCTATCCATTTAGGCCTTGAAACTTCCTATCGATTCACTTGTCTGTCTGAAAATTACGGGCGCTAAAAGAATCAATGCGATCAAATTTGGAATAGACATTAACCCATTCATGATGTCTGCAATCAACCACATTAGATTTAACTCTATAGATGCTGCCACCGGAATAATGACAATCCATAATATTCTATAGTAAATAATAACCGCTGATCCAAATAAAAATTCAACACATTTCTCTCCATAATAACTCCATCCGATTATTGTGCTGAAGGAAAACAGTATTAAACCAAAAATTACAATATATTTTCCATTGGCTAGGAGATTTTCAAAAGATGCGACTGTCAACACTGCGCCATTAATCTCTCCAACCCACTGATTACTCATCAGGATTACAAAAGCAGTTATTGTGCAAACAATGAGCGTGTCAATCAGTGGCTCTAGCATTGATATCATCCCTTGTTTAACAGGATTATTTGTTTTAGCGGCTGCATGAGCTATCGGAGAACTACCGAGTCCTGCTTCATTTGAAAAGACGCCACGTGCCACACCATATCTCAAAGCCATCCAAACTGTAGCGCCAGCAAAACCACCAGTAGCAGCAGTTGTAGTAAATGCCGAGGTTACGATTAAATTAAATACATATCCAACCTGATTGGCATTTAAAATAATAATCAGCAAGCCACCAAGAATATAGACAAGAGACATTAGAGGTACTAACTTCGATGTGATGTTTCCAATTGATTTAATTCCACCAAGAATTACAAGTGCTACTAATATAGCGATAACAATTCCAATTGAAAACGTTGAAAAACCAAATTCATTATTGATTACTTGTGATACAGAATTAACTTGAACACCGTTGCCAATTCCTAGTGCCGCAATCATACCTGCTGCAGCAAACAGGTAAGCAAAAACCATAAATTTAGAAGTCAGGCCATTCTTGATGTAATACATTGGTCCACCGATAGTCTCACCAAGTTCATTTTTCTCTCTATACTTAATCGCAAGAAATGCCTCAGCAAATTTTGTAGCCATTCCAAATACTGCAGAAACCCACATCCAAAAAATTGCACCTGGCCCACCGACGAATATTGCTGTTGCCACGCCTGCAATATTACCTGTTCCAACTGTTGCAGAAAGTGCGGTTGTGAGTGATTGAAATGAGGAGATTTCCCCACTTGATGAATCTTCCTCTTTTGAAAATAATTGTTTGAAAGCAACAGCTATATAAGTGAGAGTAAAACCTTTTAGACCAAGACTTAAAAATATACCTGTCCCAAGAATCAAAACCAGCGTAAAAGGACCCCAAATAAAACCACTAACATAATTTAAAATGTCATACATTATCTTTTTTGTGAATTACTTGAACTGCAGTAGCTCTATTTTCGTTTTCTTCTTGGAGTTCTTTGAAGATGAGATCCGAATAGTGAGGTATGTCGTATCCTTCTTTTAACTGGGTGCCGACAGTATGAGAGTGATGCTTAGATTTATAATCATTATCTATATGTCTATTAACTAGAATAATAAACCCATCCCCAGTTAGAGCACTTAATGACTTATCAATAAGTTGAGCACTCATTTTTTCATCAAAATACTTTTCATCAATCAATATAACATTATGTAATTTATTTAAATCAAAATTATTAATATCTGTAAGTATTTGCTTGTAATCTGATGGAATCGATTTTGGAAGATACTCGCGATACATTGGACTATCAACACGATTATCCGAGTAAACCTCGACATTTTTTATATTCATATAATCACTACAAGATAGCTCCATTCCAAGAAGAGCGCTATCACTTATTACACCTAAGTGAACTTTTTTATTCCTACCATGATGATCAAGTATAATCTTTTCAATAACAGCACTAAGCCTCATATTTTCAACCTGATTACTTATTTCATTCTCAATTAAATCTTTATCATTAGTGTCAAAAAGTATGGGAAGTTTCTTATCAATAAAATAAGTAAATGTACTGTTTCTTACTTTAGGCTCCTTTTTTCCAATTCGCATTGACATCACGCCATCGTTTTCTGCCCAGATGTTACTCATTCCCCACCATTTTTGACGACTTTGGAAAGCTACTTCGAGAATGCTCCTTGACCAGTAATTTTTTTCGACACCTTGTCTTTCTGCATAGACTGGAAAAATAACTGCACCATCTTTTTTAATAATGTACATCAGGTATCTTAAAAACTCTGCACCCCAGTTGTTTGCATATAGAGGAAAACTTATACCTAGATAAATCCTATCAAGAGAATGTTTTGGAAATGGATAAAATAGTGAGGGTAATTCCGATTGATTGTCGAAGTTAAATGAGTCTAACGAATAGCTTTTTATATTTTTACTTGGCTTGACTGCACCATGCTTATCGCGAGTGTCTGATGCATAATAATCAATGTCATCTTCAATGTATTTGCTTGATTTATGGAATATTATATCTGTCATATATCTGATATTATGAAAATAAATATTATCATGAACTTGATTATTACTGTAGTACAATTCTGATTCCATAAATGATTATTCCATTTCTATTCGTTACACTAATAACTATCTTGATAGCATCTTATGTAGGTGCTCCTATGTCACTCCTCCCAGTGATCATAGTTTTCTATATCTTGATGTATCTTTTAGGTTCGAGAAAAAAGGATGAGGAGAAAAAGTTTGTGGTGAAGTTAGATAATCAGGCAAGAAGGCAGAACTTCTTTTTCTCAGACAAGGATAAAAGCATCTTCAATCAAAATACATTTCCAATGATTGTTTTAGATAAAAGCTATACAATTACTTTATCTAATGTTGCTTTTAACTCGTATGTTGGAAAAGATGCAAACGGACTAAACCTCTCACTTTGTCTAAGATCAAATGAACTCAATACCGCATTGAATGAGGCGTTGTCGAATGAAAAAAAGAGCGATATTAATTTTATGATATATGACCAGGTTCATAAATATATTCGAGCGCAAATATTTCCACTAAAGGTTAAAAAAGAGACTTTTGCATTGGTAATGATGATTGATGAGACATCTCAAAAAATTGCTGAAAAACTAAAATCTGATTTTGTCTCTAATGTTAGTCATGAGCTTAAAACGCCTCTGACAGCTATCATGGGGTTTATTGAAACAATCAATGGACCAGCTAAAGATGATGCAAAACAGCAAGAAAAGTTTTTAAATATCATACAAACTGAAGCTGAGAGAATGCAAAGGTTAGTTAATGATACACTCTCACTTGCTCGAGTCGAGGAATCTGAGTATCAAATCCCAAACGAAAAGGTCGACCTATGGAGATGTGCAAATGCTGCACGTGACTCTATTATAAATTTAGCTAATAACAAAAAAATTGAAATATTAGTTGATGATGACTACAAAAAAGAGAGTTTTGTTGTCAAAGGTAACGAAGATCAAATAACTGAGATTTTTGAGAATCTATTGGACAACGCTATTACCTACAGTGATAAAAATACACAAATCAAAATTGTGTTTATAGAAAAAGAAAATAGCATTGAATTTAAAATCATTGATCAAGGTCACGGAATACCTAAAGATGATATAGTTAGAGTTTCTGAGAGATTTTTCCGTTCGAAATTTGCAAATTCATACAAGAAAAACAGCTCAGGATTGGGTCTTGCGATAGTAAAGCATATAGTCAATAGACATGCTGGGAATCTGTATATAGAAAGTATCGAGGGAGAGGGAAGTACTTTTACTGTGGATATCCCAAAATTTGACACCAGTTCATAAATCTGTAACAAAAGTTTAATTTCTACTTCATGACTATCTTGTGTAATCACAATACTAAATCAATTATGGAGACAACATGAAAAATCTTTCAATAGCGTTGACACTTTTGGCCGCATTTGGTCTATCAAGTGTTGAGGCAAGAGATACAATTAAGATCGTTGGATCCTCAACCGTTTATCCTTTTGCGACTGTTGTAGCTGAAGAATTCGGAAGAGCTGACAATGGTTTCAAAGCGCCTATTATAGAATCGACTGGTTCTGGAGGCGGTCTTAAATTATTCTGTGCTGGTAAAGGTCCTTCTACACCTGATGTCACCAATGCATCAAGAAGAATTAAGATGAAAGAAGTAAAGCTGTGTGCAAAAAACGGCATCACAGATATAACTGAAATGAAAATTGGTTTTGACGGCATTGTTGTTGCGAATGCAAAAAGCGGTCCAACAGTCCAACTTACAAGAAAGGACTTATACCTAGCATTAGCTAAAGAAGTGCCAATTGGTATCATGGATGGTGTTACTGGTCCAAATCCATACAAAACCTGGAACCAAGTAAGGGCAGGACTTCCAAATATACCTATCGTGGTATACGGACCTCCACCTACATCTGGAACAAGAGATGCATTTGCTGAAATAGCTTTGAGCGGTGGATGCAATGAGATCCCATGGATCAAAAAAATGAAGAAGAAAGACAAAAAAGCATGGAAAAAACTATGCCGTACAGTTCGTGAAGACGGTCCATATGTTGAAGCAGGTGAAAATGATAACCTTATCATTCAGAAACTTACATCTAATAAAGATTCCTTTGGTGTCTTTGGTTTTAGTTTCTTAGACCAAAACAAAGACAAGGTAAAAGGAGCTGTAATAGATGGCGTAGCTCCAACATTCGATGCTATTGCATCTGGCGACTATAAAGTATCACGTTCACTTTTCTTCTACGTCAAAAATGACCACGTGGGCGTTATACCAGGTGTTCAAGAATATATGGAATTCTTTATGAAAGATGACGCAGTTGGCGATGATGGCTATTTAGTCGATAAGGGTCTTATACCCCTACCTGCTGCTACACGCGCTAAGTTTCAAGGTGATGCAAAATCACTTGCAAAACTTGTTCGTTAATTGACTCCATACAAACTATGAGTATCACCTGATAAAATCAGGTGATACTTTTTTACAATTATGAAGAAAATAATATCAGAGTTTCTCGGCATGATGATTCTTACTATGGGTGTAGTAGGAAGCGGAATCATGGCTGAAAATATCAGTCAAGGCCTTGAGGGTCTTACCCTACTAATTAACTCTCTAGCGACGGTTGGAATTCTTATAGTTATCATAATGACTTTCAGGAGCATATCAGGAGCTCATTTTAATCCAGCTGTTTCACTTAGTTTTTACATGCAGGGAACACTCAATAAAACAGACTTTTTTAATTATGTTGTCACCCACATTATCGCTGGCATCACAGGCGTTATTTTGGTTCATACCATGTTTGATATGCCTCTCATTGAGATGAGTACAAAAAACAGGGCCGGTCTAAATATCATGTTCTCAGAAGTTATAGCATCTTTTCTACTAGTATTTATAATCTGCATGTCTCAAAAAAGAGACGATGTTTCGATGGGAGTGTTGGTAGGAGTTTATATAGGTGCAGGCTACTTTTTTACATCATCAACATCATTCGCCAACCCAGCTATATCAATTGCAAGATCATTAAGTGACACTTATACAGGCATTTACTTTATGAATGTCCCTCAATTTATCATTTCTCAGTTGATAGGAGCTTTTATAGCTACAAAATTATACGAATACATCAGAAGTTAAGACATTTTTAACATAACTGTAACATTGACACCCTATGATTTAGTACAGATAAATCATGATCGAATTTCTATTAATAACTATTCTATCACTTGCACTATATGGCTTTGTTCTTAATAAGAAGAAAGCGAAGGTTTTATCAGAAATAAATATCTTGCACTCTCAACCCCATTATCATGGCCTTTACACAGCTTTCCTAACGATTGTTCCAGCGATCATTTTACTGATTTCTTGGTCATTTATCATGAATATCATTATGGGCGCTAACCTTAAAGATTACTTTTCAGATATCACAGATGCAGGATTGGTTGAGTTTTACACAAACGGTGTAATTGATTATGTTGAAGGCACAACAGACGCAATAATCGACCATGTTGGCTTTATTCCAGCAGTCGAGTACTATCAATCACTTCAAAAAACAAGCTCGATACTCCAGTTTATTGTCACCTTGACTTTAGCATTGATACTTTTTAGATATTCTATGAAGTTTGTTGAGGTTCAATTCAAAGCAAGAGATCACATTGAACGAGTAGTTGTATTTATTATGCGAGCTTCGGCAGTAGTTGCAATTTTTGTAACGTTAGGAATTGTTCTATCACTGCTATTTGAAACTCTAAGATTTTTTGATTCCGTGAATGTGTTTGATTTTTTATTCGGGCTGCATTGGAGCCCCCAGATGGCGATAAGAGCTGACCAAGTTGGTTCATCTGGAAGTTTTGGAGCCGTCCCTGTATTCACTGGAACACTCCTCATATCATTTATTGCGATGGCAGTGGCTGGACCAATAGGAATGTATTCCGCTATATATTTATCTCAATACGCTTCTGATAGAGTTAGAAGCTATGCAAAACCAATCATTGAGATACTCGCTGGTATTCCAACAGTAGTCTATGGTTTTTTTGCTGTTATAACAGTTGCTCCTTTTTTCCGTGATTTAGGAGCATTTTTAACTTTTACAAACATGAGTTCTGAAAGCGCGTTGATTGCAGGATCGGTCCTTGGGATCATGATAATACCATTCGTAGCGTCACTGACAGATGACGCCCTGACTGCTGTTCCTAAGTCTCTTAAAGAAGGCTCACTTGCAATGGGAGCTACACTGTCTGAGACAACTAAGAAAGTAATTATACCAGCGTCTTTTCATGGCATTGTTGGAAGTTTTCTTTTGGCATTCTCACGTGCGATAGGGGAAACAATGATAGTGGTGATGGCTGCAGGATTTGCAGCAAATTTAACTTTTAATCCATTTGATAGTGTGAGCACGGTAACTGTTCAAATTGTTGGACTTCTTACAGGTGACCAAGAGTTTGATAGTCCTAAGACACTCTCAGCATTCGCATTGGCGTTTGTACTATTCTTTATAACATTAATTTTGAACGTGATTTCTCTTAGTATAGTCAAGAGATACAGGGAGCAGTATGAATAACATCTCTTCAAGAAATCACTCTGAGAAAAGATTTCAATTCTATGGGAAAGTTGCCGTTACTCTAGCAATTAGTTTTCTAGTAATATTGTTATATAATATATTTTCCACTGGAATTTCAGCTTTTCAACAAACCTATGTGGCAGTCAAATTAGATATTCCTGCATCCGTTGATAAAAAATCAATAAACCCAAGATCTTATTTGAATAAAAGTTTCCTTGAAATGTTTCCTCCTGAGGTCAAATCAAGAAATGAAAGAAAGGCAGTGTTATCACTTTTGAGCAAAGGAGCAAAATATGAATTTCAAGAATTATTAGAGGATAATGAATCCTCCTCTCTACAAGGTTATTTCTGGTTCTTAGCCTCAGCAGACTTAGATATGTACATCAAAGGGACTGTAAAAAGACAAGGAGACACTGCTGGACGATTAGATGAAGTGCAAATGCAGTATGTAGATATTCTAGAATCGAAAAATTTAGTTGAATTACAAAGCAATAAATACCTATTTTCTGCTGCAGACAGTAGAGAACCCGAAATGGCTGGCATTAGAGGAGCAATAATAGGCTCACTTTACGCAATTTTAATTGCATTTTTAGTATCATTTCCGATAGCTGTGTTGTCAGCAGTTTATCTCGAAAAAATTGCATCCAAAAATAAATTTTCTGATCTTATTGAGACAAACATTAATAACCTAGCGGCTGTGCCATCAATCGTTTTTGGCCTTTTAGGATTAGCGATATTTCTTAACTTTTTTAATCTTCCTAGGTCTGCCCCATTAGTTGGTGGACTCACCTTGGCGCTCATGACTCTGCCTACGATTGTAATTGCATCCAGAGCAGCTATCAAATCTGTACCTCCCTCTATAGAAGAGGCGGCTATAGGACTGGGTGCAAGTAAGGTTCAAACTATATTTGGATTCACTCTCCCACTTGCAATGCCAGGTATTTTGACCGGAACTATCATAGGAATTGCACAGGCAATTGGTGAGACAGCGCCACTACTGATGATTGGAATGGTAGCATTCGTTGTCGATATACCGGGAGGACCAATGGAGCCATCTACGGCATTACCAGTACAAATATTTTTATGGGCAGATAGTCCTGAAAGGGCATTTACGGAGAGAACATCCGCAGCCATAATGGTTTTATTAGTTTTCCTCGTCCTCCTCAATTTGACAGCTATTTATTTAAGAAAAAAATTAGAAAAAAAATGGTGAAATATTTATGTCTGAGCAATTAAAACTATCAATCAAGAATCTTAACGTCTTCTATGGCGATAAACAGGCTTTATACAATATAAATCTTAATATTATGGAAAAAGAAGTTACATCGCTAATTGGTCCATCTGGATGTGGAAAATCTACATTACTTAAATGTATTAATAGAATGAACGACCTAGTTGAAATATGTAAAACTGATGGTCAAGTGTTATTGGATTCTAAAGACATTAATGATGCATCACAAGATCCAGTTCTTTTGAGAATGAAAGTGGGAATGGTGTTTCAAAAACCTAATCCTTTTCCAAAATCAATATATGATAATGTAGCTTTTGGACCAACGTTGCATGGAATGACCAATTCAAAGGATGAGCTTGATCATGTAGTGATAGAAAGTCTAAGTAAATCAGGATTGTATGATGAGGTAAAAGATCGGTTGTTTGATCCAGGCACCGGTTTATCTGGAGGCCAACAACAAAGACTTTGTATTGCAAGAGCTCTCGCAGTTAATCCTGAGATTCTCTTGATGGATGAGCCATGCTCTGCTTTGGATCCAATCGCGACTGCAAAGATTGAGGATTTGATTGCTGAGCTTAAAGAGCAATACACAATCGTAATTGTTACTCACTCTATGCAACAAGCAGCTAGAGTATCTGATAGAACGGCTTACATGCATATGGGAGAACTGATTGAGTCAGGATTAACCAAGACAATTTTCTCTAATCCACAGCATCAGAAAACTCAAGACTATATTACGGGAAGGATCGGATAATTATTTACAGATAAGCTATAATAAAAAATATGACAGATTACAGAGAACATATTGTTAAATCCTTTGATGATGAAATAGCTAATGTAATTCATTTAGTTACTCAAATGGCAACACTTGTTGAAGAGCAATATAAATTACTTTATCACGTGGTGGATACTGGATCTCCAGCGACCACAGAGGATATTCTAGAAAATGAACCTAAACTTGATAATTATGATGCAGAGATAAGAGATGCTGTAATTACCCTTATTACACTTCGTTCACCTGTAGCAGTAGATCTTAGAGATATTTTAACATCTCTTAGGATTTCAACAGATCTTGAGAGGCTTGGTGATTACGCCAAAAACATAGCAATGAGAGTTGCAACCCTTGAAGAAATTCCTGAGACTAGCGTAAAAAATGACATACTTAGATTGCTCAATCTTGTTCAAGTACAGCTTAAAAAAGTAATTGATGCCTACGTATCAAAAGATCTTACAAAAGCAAAAGAGGTGATAAAAAATGATGTTGAGATTGATAAAACATACAATGCTATATACGAGAAAATTGTCGATCTAATTAAAGGTAAAGTTTCCAAACTGAGACTGCTGACATACACTAAATTGTTGTTTGCTATCAAAACTCTTGAGAGAGCAGGGGATCACATAGAAAACGTAGCAGAAGAAATACACTTTATAGTAACCGGTGAACATATAGATTTAAAGGATGAAAAAAAAGACAGTAAGCTTGAACATGCTATTGAGGAATCAAATAAATGACGACCATTTTTTCAATTGAAGATGAAGATGCGCTTGTATCGCTTCTAGAATATAATATAAAGGCATCAGGTTTTAAATTTGAACATTCCACTAATGGCTATGATGCCATGATGAAACTTCAAAAATCGAATCCAGACTTAATCTTACTTGATTGGATGTTGCCGGATATTGCAGGAACAGAAGTTTGTAAGTTTGTAAGAAGTAACAAAGACTTGAAAAATACACCCATAATAATGCTAACAGCTAAAGGGGAAGAGCAAGATCTATTGTCAGGGTTTGAAATGGGCTGTGATGACTATATTACCAAACCCTTTAGTCCAGCTGAACTTATCGCAAGAATCAAAGCGCTTCTGAGACGAAGTAGTGATGACAGTAAGGAAATGATTTTATCTTACGGAAATATTAAATTGGATACCGGTAGCCACAGGGTTTACTGTTGTGATGAAGAGGCAAAGTTAGGCCCGAGAGAGTACAGAATTTTGGAATTTTTGATGAAAAATCCAGGAAGGGTCTATTCTAGGCAACAGATCTTAGATAATGTTTGGGGTACTAATGTATATGTTACCGATAGAACTATCGATGTTCACATACGTAGATTAAGAAAAGCTTTGAGTAATACGGAAGAGTGTAAAGTAATTAGGACAATACGATCTTCAGGATATAGTTTAGATACAAATTCATAACTTGAGTCATATGCTGGATGCACGATAACAACTTTTTCATAAGAGAGTTGAGCTTACTGGAGTTCAACAAAAGAGTCATCGAACAAGCCTCAGATAAGTCCGTTCCAATTCTGGAGAGATTGAAGTACTTATGCATTGCAGATAGCAATCTAGATGAGTTCTTTGAAATTAAAGTAGCGTTTTTAAGAAAAAAATTAAAACTTTCAGATAAACGTTTCTTATCTGAGAGAGAGAATAATCTTCAGCTGTTGAAAGACATAAGAAGGAAAGTGAATGCAATTATTAAGCTTCAATACGATCTATTGCAAAAAAGTGTTTTCAGAGCTCTAAGAACCAAAAATATAGTTTTTCTAAGAAGAAGGGAATTAAATAGCGCTCAAAGAGATTGGGCAAGTAAATATTTCGATACACATATTTTGCCAATTATTAACCCCATGATTCTAGAAGGGAATTCTCCAGATATAATTGGAAGTCACCCCTTTCCTAAAATTCAAAATAAAAGTTTGAATTTCATGGTAAAGTTAAAAGGGTCAGATGTATTTGGCAATTCACCTAAGCTTGCCGTAGTGCCTGCACCGAGGATCTTACCGAGGTATATAAAACTTCCTAAAAAGATCTCTCAAGATAAGGATACCTATATTTTCCTCTCTTCTCTAATACATGAAAATGTTGACAAGCTTTTCCCTGGGCTGAAAGTTTGGGGGTGTCATCAATTTAGGGTTACTATGAACAGTAATCTTGTTTTTGATGACGAGGACTTAAATGATATTAAAAAGTCTCTCACACGATTACTACCAGAGAGGAAATTTAACGAAGCAGTAAGACTCGAGGTTGTCAAAGATTGCCCAAAAGATATTTTGAAATTTCTTAAAGCTCAATACAAATTGAATGATATTGATATCTATAAAATAAATGGCCCAGTAAATCTGAATAGATTTTATTCTATTTATGATGACATAAAAAAGAAAGAACTAAAATTTCCAGTATATAAACCAAATAACAACAGTATACAGAAGGCGAAGGGCAACAAGTTTTTTGAAGATTTAAAAAAAAGAGATATACTTTTACATCACCCTTATAATGATTTCAAAATAGTCACCAATTTTCTTAAGCTAGCTGTTTTTGACAAGAATACTGTTGCCATTAAACAAACTATCTATAGGACATCTCTAGATTCTGAAATAATTAAATTACTTATCAAAGCTGCCAAGCGTAATATTGCCGTTACTGTAGTTATAGAATTAAGGGCAAAGTTTGATGAGGAGAATAACATCAAGATCGCAAAAAAGCTTGAGGATGTTGGTGTTCAGGTGACCTATGGAATTAGAAAATATAAGACTCATGCTAAGGCTTTACTTATAGTCAGAAAAGAAAATAATCAATTAGTTAATTACTTCCATTTAGCAACAGGCAACTATAATTCGAAAACAGCCAGTCTATATACTGATTTTGGGCTAATCTCATCAAATAAACAGATTGGGCATGATATTCATAAATTCTTTTTACAACTTACTGGATCAAACAAAGATATGAAATACAAGCATCTATTCTTATCACCATTAAATAGTTATAAAAAAATTTTTAAGTTTATCTCAAACGAAATCAATAACAAAAAAAATGGCAAAGATGCTTTTATCAGAGCGAAAATGAATCAACTAACGGAGCGTAAAATTATTTCAAAGCTCTATGAGGCGTCTAAGGCAGGAGTCAAGATTGAACTTTTTGTCCGCGGTGAATGTATATTGATGCCAGGCATAAAGGGTCTCTCGGAAAATATTAAAGTTTACTCAACAATCGGGAGATACTTGGAGCATTCTAGAGCGTTCTTTTTTTGTAATAATAATAATCCAAAATTGTATTTATCCAGTGCAGATCTAATGACTAGAAACATTCATAACAGAGTGGAAATATTTTTCCCAATTATCAATAAAGAACATCGTGAAAGAATATGTTTTGAAGCATTTGATCTTCAAAAAACAGATAATTTCAAACTATGGAAATTAGATTCTACCGGAAAGTATTATAGAAAATCACCCTCAAAAGGACATAAAAGATTACATTCACAAGATGAATTATGCAAGATACACGGAGTTATGAATGCAAGTTAAGATTGAGAGAAAAGTAGGTGTTTTAGACCTTGGGTCAAATACTTTCAATATTAAGTTTGTTACTTTTAAAAACCGAGAAGTTCGAAGCATTTTCAAGTATAAAAAATACATAAACATAATTGCATCAACTAATTCTGATGGCAATATTCAAAAAAATAAAGAGAGAGAACTTTTTCAAACATTCGATGAATTCAAAAGTATCATTGATATTCAGAAACCGGATGCATTAAAAGTTATTGCTACTAACTCTTTTAGAAGAATCAAAGATAAAGCATTCGTAAGTAACGCCGAGACCATCCTTGGGTATAAAATTGATATTATTTCTTCCGATCAAGAGGGTGAATTTGTTTTCAAAGGCGTGTCATCTAGCAATCAGATAGGTGAAAGAAAATACTTTATCCTCGACATTGGAGGATCAAGTACAGAAATTATTAAAGTTAGTGAAGATAAAATTTCAAAAATTGTCAGTTTGCAGGTTGGGAGTGTATTTCTATCAAACAAATTTATCAAAGGCAAAAAGTTCCTATATGAAAAAGCTTCAGAGTATGTAGCTAAAGAACTTGAAAGAGAGGGTATATCAGAAATGTCATTTAAAAATAAAAAGCCTTTGTACGGTACATCTGGATCATTCAAAACAGCATATCGTGCTTGTCAAATTTTAATGAATGCGGAAAGCTCAAGTATAAAGGAGAATGTTGCAAATATTTTATCTAATACTGATAAACTTGATTCGAGTAAAAGTGAATTGAAAAATTATATCAATCCATACCGCATCAATATTTTGCCATCATGTCTTATAATACTCGATTGTATACTCCATAATCTTGGTGTGTCAGATGTTTATAAGTCTAGTGGAGGTTTGCGAGAAGGAGTTATTGATGAGCTCATCCAGCAAGATTAAAGTTTTATTCATCTGTACAGGAAATTCAGCTAGATCTATCATGGGTGAGATGGCAGCCAATATTTTGATGGGCGATAAGTTCGTTGGATACTCAGCAGGCTCAAAGCCTACCGGTAGTGTCAACAATGCTGCTTTGGATATAGCGAGAGAAATTGGCTATCCATTGAGTAAACTTCATTCAAAAAGCATCACACCATTTATGTCTTGCGAAAATCATAGTTTTGATTACGCCATCACAGTCTGTGATAATGCGAAAGACAGCTGTCCTATTTTTACGAATTGCTCCAAGATCCTTCACTGGGGGTATTCTGACCCCGCAGATATAGATGATTTTGATGACAGAAAACAAGAGCTATTGCGAATCTATAACGATATTGGAAGAAAGCTCAATGATTTATTAAAGAAAAATTAAATAAGTCTACTTTCATAAAACTGACATATTTCATATATAAATCTTTCATATTTCTTTATCAAAACTTTGTACTTATGTTTTGTATCATCAGCTTTATCCGTTTAAGGAAACATTAATTAACGTTATTAAACAAGAGGAAATAATGAAACAATTACAAAAATATCTTGTACTTGCTTTACTTGCAGTTCCTTTAGTCGGTTTCACGGGTGGTGCTGTGACAAATTCTGTCATCAAACCAAACGAGGCAGTCGCATCTCCAGCTCTTAAAAAAGGCTCAAGTGCGAAACTTTATGGACGACTCTGGGCTCAGTACAGTAATGAGAAGACTGATGGAAGTAATGCTCAAACTGCAATCTTTGATGATGAAGGTATGGGGCGTATCGGTTTTAAAGGCAAAAACGCTATTGGAAATGGCTATGCCGTCAACTATAAAGTTGAATGGGCTATAGATATTGGTGATGGCGATGCTGCTGGTCTTAAAGTTAGTAATTCTGAAAAATCAAATCCATTTAGTCTGAAACAAGGTTGGCTGGGAATGTTAACCCCTTATGGTCAATTTAAGTTTGGATCAATGGAGTCACCATATAAATATTTGGCTAAACATGACATTTTGCATGATTCACTTGCACAAATGAGGGATACAAACGGTATCTCAGCAGGTTCTATGTCTCACTCTAGTTACTGGAGAGGTTCTGGTTTCTACGAGCTAAAAGCAGGCAACTTACGATTTGCAGTCATTAAAGGCTTCACTGCTCATGATGGCGATGCAAAAGTTAATTCTAAAGGTGACATCGGATATGGTGTCGAATACAAAAACTTTTTAATTAAAGGTTTTGATGTTGTGCATGCCTATAATCATGATGAATCAGCTGATGAAATGAACAGAAAATATACACTTACTTACAATACCAAACTTGGTGATAACAAGGTAAAAGTATGGTACATGCATGAAGATGTTGAACTTGATACAAGTATGTTCAAGACAACCGGTAATGGTGAAGTCGATTGGTATGGAATAACTTATAAGACCGGACCAATGACCTTGATGTATACAATATCTGAATCTGATCATGACACAATTGCTAATGCAGGCGGCGAGGCATACAGTTTAGGTATGCAGTACAAACTGTCTAAAACTAGTAGACTTTATGCGGGTCTTTCTGATTACGATGGAGAATCTGCAGCAGGTGATACAGACTACCGTACATATATACTTGGTCTAAGACATGACTTCTAATCCTTAATGGATGGGTGGTAGCTAGCTCCCTATTAATTTGACGTTAACAATCAATTAATTTTCTCAGCTAGCTACTACCAGAATTGATTCTCATATATATATAACCCCGAGGGACAGGTTAACAACCTAGTCCCTTTTGTGGTATCTTATAGGCAGGAATATGTAATAAATCAACTAAACAAGAGAGGTCAGTTAAAATGCCTGCAGAAAGCATTCACAAAGATAATACTGTCACTCTCGATCAACTCTCAGAAGTTCTTGATAGCGGTGCTGTCATCCAAGCTAAAAATTTATTAAATTCTCTCTATCCATCTGAGATTGCAGATGTAATTGAAAGTACGCCAAGAAACAGAAGAGATCTTCTGTGGACATTAGTAAGTGACGAAAATAAAGGTGAGACTCTTGCTGAGCTCAATGATGAAGTAAGAGAGTATCTTATTGATGAACTTATTGATAGAGATGGAACAGAAGGACTTGTCAAAATAGCTGAGAAATTAGACACCGATGATTTAGCAGATATCATTCAATCACTTCCTGATCACTTAACAAGAAAAGCATTAAAAAGTCTAACTAAGCAAAATCAAGAAAGGCTTGAAAAGGTATTGTCCTTTGAAGATGGCACAGCAGGCGGGCTAATGAATACTGATACAATTACAATTAGAAGTAATGTCACAGTTGATGTCCTTCTCCACTATCTAAGACGTATGAAAAGCTTGCCAGATCAAACTGATAAAATTTTTGTGACTGACAGAATTAATATGTATCATGGTTTTGTGTCTCTAAAAGATGTTCTCGTGGCCGACCCATCAAAATATGTTTTTCAAATCATGCAAAAGGATGATGATCCAATAGATCCAGATCTTGGAGAACATGAAGTATCGAGAAGATTTGAAAATGCCGATCTTGTCTCAGCAGCCGTAGTAGATAGTCAAGGGTTCTTACTTGGTAGGATCACAGTCGATGATGTTGTTGATGTCATCAGAGAAGAGGTTGATGAAAGTGTATTGAATATGGCGGGTCTAAAAAAAGACGATGATATATTTGCACCAGTCATACAAAGTACTAAAAGACGTACACTTTGGCTCGGTGCTAATTTTTTAACAGCACTACTTGCAGCTGCAGCGATTGGAATTTTTGAAGCAACGATTGAGAAAGTTGTAGCACTTGCGATATTGATGCCAATTGTTGCTAGCATGGGAGGTATAGCTGGAAGTCAAAGTCTTGCACTCGTTATCAGGGCACAAGCACTTGATCAAATAGGTTCATCTAACTCAAAACTTTTAATCCTTAAAGAATCTGCAATCGGATTACTGAATGGAATAATTTGGTCTGGCGTTATTGCAGCCATTGTCTATTTTTGGTTTGACAGTGTCTTCCTCGGAGGTGTAATTGCAGCTGCTATTATGATCAATCTTATCATTGGCGCTATCAGCGGGGTGAGTCTTCCACTTATTTTAGAGAAACTAGATATCGATCCTGCCCTCGCCGGAGGTGTGATCTTGACAACTATTACAGATGTTGTCGGATTCGTATCTTTACTGGGAATTGCAACTTTTCTTATGTAAGCATTAGTATATTTCAATAATCTTATATACAAGTGAATTCAACAAATTCACAAGTTATCCACAACCAAATCACAGACTTAAACACAACATATAGTGTTTTTATTGTTATTAAACCACTACATTTGGTGATATAATCATGTCATAGCTCTCACACCAGAGAAAAATTATGTCAAAAAAAGTAGAAGAACTTAATATAGAAACGCCTTTAAACGCCACAGTAGCTGATGAACCGTTGCATGTTGAGCCAGTGCCAGGCAGATATAGAGTGATGAGAAGAAATGGAAAGGTTACAGCTTACGATCCGCATAAGATTGTTGTAGCTATGACCAAGGCTTTCTTAAGTGTCGAAGGCAGCAGTGCTGCTGCATCATCCAGAATTCACAATGAAGTTGAAAATCTTACTGATAAAGTCGATCAAACCATAAGAAGAAGATTTCCAAACGGAGGTGTTGTCCATATCGAAGATATACAAGATCAAGTTGAGTTGGCAATTATGCGCGCTGGCTACCAAGATGTTGCAAGGGCATACGTTATATATAGAGAAGACAGAGCAAAAGCAAGAAAGCTTGGCGTTGAACAAACAGATGACACGCCGATATCGAAAAATATGATACTCGATGATGGCTCATCAACACCAATCGATTTTACCAAACTAAGAAATCTCATTTCTGAGAGCTGTTTAGATATTAAAGATGTCTCGGAAGAATTAATTTTTGAGACAATAGATAAAAATATTTATGATGGAATAAAAAAATCTGATCTCTCTGACTCTATTTTAATTTCTGTACGACCACTCATTGAAAAAGATCCTAACTATTCTTATGTCCTCGCAAGATTATTATCCAATTCTATGGCGGAAGAGGCTTATGGATTTCTTGGGCTTGACATAAATGATCTAAGTATGAATGCAATGAATAAATCATACTCTGAATATTTTACTAGTTATATTAAAAAAGGCGTTGAACTCAAGCATCTCGATCCTGAATTACTCAATTATGATATCGAGCTACTGGCAAAGAATATTGACCTAACAAGAGATATGCAGTTTACCTATCTTGGGCTTCAAACACTTTATGACAGATACTTCATTCATCATAACGAAACAAGATTTGAATTGTCTCAGGCTTTCTTTATGAGAGTAGCAATGGGTCTAGCAATCAATGAAGATGACCGTGAAGCAAGAACAATCGAATTTTATAAATTATTGTCCTCGTTTGATTTTATGTCTAGTACTCCTACGTTGTTTAACTCAGCTACACTGAAACCTCAATTGTCATCATGCTATCTTTCTACTATCCCCGATGATCTACGAGGAATATTTGAGGGAATAAGCGACGATGCTATGCTTTCAAAGTTTGCAGGCGGTTTAGGAAACGACTGGTCACAGGTGAGGGCTCTTGGTTCTTACATCGAAGGCACTAACGGAAAAAGTCAGGGAGTCATTCCATTTCTTAAAGTTGCTAATGACACTGCTGTAGCTGTCAATCAAGGCGGCAAAAGAAAAGGTGCGATGTGCGCTTATTTAGAAACTTGGCACTTAGACATAGAACAGTTTCTAGAGCTTAGAAAAAATACAGGTGATGAGAGAAGAAGAACTCATGACATGAACACTGCTAATTGGATTCCAGATCTATTTATGAAACGTGTTCACGCTAATGAAGAATGGACCCTGTTTTCACCTTCAGATACACCTGATTTACATGATTTGTACGGACTAGAATTTGAGGAAAAATATACCGAATATGAAGATTTAGCTAAAACTGGTGGCATAAAAAACTTTAAAACTGTTAATGCAGTAGATATATGGAGAAAAATCTTGAGCATGCTCTTTGAGACAGGGCACCCATGGATTACATTCAAAGACCCATGCAATATTAGATCGCCACAACAGCACAAAGGCGTAGTTCATTCCTCTAATCTGTGTACTGAGATAACACTCAATACATCTAAAGACGAAATAGCAGTATGCAATTTAGGCTCTGTTAATTTAGCCGCTCACATCACTGACGATGGAAAAATAAATACTAAAAAATTAAAGACAACAATCTCTACTGCAATGAGAATGCTTGATAATGTTATTGAATATAATTATTACAGTGTTGATAAAGCAAAAAACTCAAACCTAAAGCATCGACCAGTTGGCATGGGCATTATGGGATTCCAGGATGCTCTTTATAAAATTCGTGTTCCATATGAATCCGAAGAGGCAGTTGATTTTGCTGATAAGAGCATGGAGTACGTTAGTTACTTTGCAATCGAAGCATCAATGGAACTTGCAAAAGAGCGAGGTGCATATGAATCATTTGATGGTTCATTATGGAGCCAGGGAATACTGCCGATAGATAGTCTTAAGAAACTTAAGAAGATTCGTGGTAAATATTTAGATGTTAATCTAGATGAAAGTCTTAAATGGGATGAACTAAGAGACAAAATAAAAGCTAATGGCATGAGAAATTCTAATACACTTGCCATAGCTCCTACTGCAACTATCTCAAATATTTGTGGTGTCTCACAATCGATAGAGCCAACTTATCAAAACTTATATGTTAAATCTAATCTATCGGGAGAATTTACTGTGATCAATCCTTACTTAATTAATGATTTGAAATCACGTGATTTATGGGATGAAGTTATGATAAAAGATCTGAAATATTTTGATGGACAACTACAACCTATCAACAGAGTTCCAGACGATTTAAAAGCTATCTATTCAACATGCTTTGAGATAGATACTAGATGGTTGGTTGAAGCAGCCGCTCGAAGACAAAAGTGGATCGATCAATCACAATCACTAAATTTATATATACCTGATTCTGATGGTAAAAAACTTGATAGCGCATATAAGCTTGCTTGGATAAGAGGGCTTAAAACTACATATTACCTACGCTCGTTGGGTGCGACTCATGTAGAGAAAAGCACGTCAGATACTAGCGGCTCAAACTTAAATGCTGTTAAGTCAAATGATGATGAAGTTAAACAGTGTCTAATAGATGATCCAGATTGTGAGGCATGTCAATAATGAATATATATATACCAGATTTTGTAATCTATTTAATTGCAGTTACTGCGACCATATTGGTGATTATGAAACTTAAACAATATGAAAACGAAAGAATTGAAGCTTTAAGAGAAGCTGAGAAAAATTAAAAGGAGATAATTATGTATAACTGGGACGACCCAATAAATGACGCACTAAGTAAACCAGACATAGTGCCAGAGAAAAAAGTGCATGAAGCACAAAATATAGAATCAATCAGTAATGACCACACAGCTGATTCAAATGTTGACCATATGCCTGAGCCTAAATCAACTGGCGTTGGTTCAACAGGAATGGAAAACATCGAACATGGTGCTAAGCGAATACAAGTTGATGATAAGGCGATTATTAATTGTCGAGCTGACTTAAATCAACTCGTACCCTTTAAGTATAAGTGGGCATGGCAAAAATATTTAGATGGCTCAGCGAATCACTGGATGCCTGAAGAGATACCTATGCATGATGACATCAAATGTTGGAACGATCCTCAAGCGCTTAGACCAGAAGAAAGAGAAATGGTTGAGAGAAACCTTGGATTCTTCTCAACAGCTGACTCTTTGGTTGCAAATAATCTAGTCTTAGCAGTTTACAAACATATAACCAATCCTGAGTGTAGACAATATTTATTGAGACAAGCATTCGAAGAGGCAATACATACACACGCCTATCAATACTGTGTTCAATCATTAGGATTAGATGAAGCAAGGATATTTAATATGTATCGAGAGCTTCCAGCAGTTGCAACTAAAGCAGAGTGGGCTCTTCCATTTACTCAGAGTCTTGGTGACCCTACATTTAAGACAGGGACACATAAAGATAATCAGAGACTCTTAAGAGACTTAATTGCTTTTTATGTCGTCTTCGAAGGCATCTTCTTCTATGTAGGATTCACACAGATCTTGTCGCTTGGAAGGAGAAATAAATTAACAGGTGTGTCGCAACAGTTTCAATATATTTTAAGAGACGAGTCTATGCATATGAACTTTGGAATTGATGTAATTAATCAGATCAAAAACGAAAATCCAACCTTATGGACTGAGGAGTTTCAACAAGAAATGATTAATCTGATCACCAAAGGAGTTGAGCTGGAGACTCAATACGGTCGAGATACTATGCCAAAACCTATGTTAGGGATGGACGCTCAAAAGTTTGAGGAATATATCAAGTTCATTGCAAACAGAAGGTTTGAGAGTATTGGGCTGCCTCATCAATATCCAGGCGCAACAAATCCTTTCGAATGGATGTCTGAAATGATGGACTTAAATAAAGAGAAAAATTTCTTTGAGACACGTGTTACTGAATATAAAACCGGTGGTCAACTCAAGTTCTAGGCTCTCCCCTCGTACTCCTTGACTTTACTAGCTGTTTTCTGCTGACAGCTAGTAAGGCATGGAAGATTATGATAAAAACAATCGTTGAGAGTAGCAGATTAATACCGAACAATAATCCTCGACTGTAAGTCTCAGCTATAAGACTAATGGTATACACACTATTATATGCTAAGTAGTGACCGAAGTTAGTGACAACAAAAAATATTACGTTAGCTTGCAGCCCATACAACATACTTTTGGTTAGTGAGTATATTACTTCGTTCCTATAGATAACTAAAACTATAATGAAGTAAGACAGATAGATTGATAAATTAGATACATGTAAGCCATAGACTAAATCAGAGAAAAGTTGTGCGGCAAAGATCATCAACAACAATCTATACTTGTTATGAATAAAATACGATCCGATTATAATCACTGCTAAGAAAGGCGATATGTTTATGAAAGTACTTGATAATTTACTTACTATGAGAAGTAAGAATATCGATAATTCAGTAAAGATAGTTCTATTCATTTAGATGCCATTCTATCAATAATCTAACGTATATGTAACAAAGAGTGACCTATCTAGAGTATGATATCCGTGAGCTGTCCTGTAAGGTCTATCGAAAATATTCTTCATGCTTAAAGAGATTGTACTTGTATCAAGTCGTGTCCTATAGTTCACATTGGCTATGTAATATGAGCCTAAATTTATATCTGCAAATGCTGACGCTTTTCTGGTACCTTCAGCTAAAATATTAAATCTTAGAGAACTATTTGGTTTAAAATTATAAATTACATCTGCATTCATCTTATGTTTGCTTCGTTTTGTTAAGGGTTGATTATTTTTTGTATCTTCTGGATTCATATATGTGTAACCAATATCATATATGAAAGGACGTATGTTTGATTGTACTCTCATTTCTAAACCCGTTATCAATGCATCAGATAGATATATCTGGGAATTAATGTCCGCCTCAATTAGATTTTTCAATCTCGTTTTAAAAGCCGTTCCTCTGATAAATGTATTCTCATTTACATATCTTTTGACTCCAAATTCATAAGAAAACGACTCTTCAGGTTTATGTGTTGCATCACCAGATCCATCAGTCGCATAAAGGTCTGTTGCATCTGCTGGTCTATAGGATTTGGTAATATTAAATGAATATACATTATTATCTGAAAGTAAAGATACTCCAAAGTTCCCAGAAGTAAAATGTCCAGCTTGTGAGTGATCTGTATGTCTTGCCCCGAAGTTCAATCGATATGATGGGTATGACATTTCATTCTGATAAAAATATTCTTTATTATTGTGTTGTGCAGTGAATCGACTTTCATAGGCTGTTCCACCATATACAAGTTCACTCATATGCTCTTTTGTATAAATAAGTCCAATTTTTTGTACAACATTACTCCCTACATTTGTGTAGGAAAAATCATAAATATCCCTGAGAGTATCCGTGAAGTCATTTGAACCTACTTTTTTTTGGATAATCCTATTTTGAGAGCCTATAATTTTTATTTCAAAAATGTCTTCATTAATAAATTTCTTAAGGCCAAAGTTGTAAAAGTAATCATCATGATCCTGATTCTCATTAGTACCAAAGCTGTCGTATTGAGTATTTCCATTCGAGTTGTATAGCTTTGTAGAAAAAAAATAATCATTTATCTCCTTGGTCAAACCGATACTTATGTTGTCTGTATTATATGCATGCCTTTTACTAGAATAACGACCCGCGGTCTTAGATTTCGATTCTTTTCTGTTAGCATTAATATTCATCTTGAATCCATTTAGATTATAATTTTGACTCAACGATGTAGTATTGGTCGACCATGATCCAGTCGATATTTTTATTGAATTTGAATTCTCTTTAGTCTTTATGTTGATAATACCACCAATAGTTCTAGCTCCATGAAGCGCTGATGATGATCCTTTTATAATTTCTATCCTGTCAATAGAGTCAATTGAAATGTTTTGTATTGGTGCTAGAGCAAGTGTACCTGGATTTAGCTCAACACCATCAAGTATAATCTTTGTATGATTACTCTCAGTACCTCTTGTAAAAATAGATGTTAATTGTCCAATTCCTCCGTTAGAAGTTATATTTATAGAGCTTATAGAGCTCAATAATTCTTGCATGTCAGCGAAGCCTCTCGTTTCGATATCTGAGCTAGTGAACACTTCCATAGATGCAGGCGAAGTATGGATATCTATTGGTGAGATTGAATTGCCTACTACAATTGGGTTTAATGTTTCACTTGCCTGTGTGAGACTGAAAAATGTAAATAGGACGTTTAATAAAATAATTTTTCTAAAGTTCATAATATATCCTCATCTAGATTAAAAAATTAGGGCAACAGCGTCATCCTAAAGCTATATATTCATTACCCAAAGCGCATGGAATATAAATGCACAACGTACTTCATATTTTGAATAGGTCATTATTACTTAAATAAGATACGACAATGCATCTGCTAAAAAACAGTAAAGCGTTTAAGTAAAAGTTTATATGACTATATGATCAAGATTTCTTTCATAGCACCACCGCTAAAGTAGGTCTCACCTCGTTGGCATTCGGACTGTTGTTCACCGTTGCGGGGGCAGTGTCAGATTATGTATTCACTGACTTTCCCAACCTCGTGAGAGTTAGTTTTTTACTCCAATACCTCTATTTAAAAGGTATATAGCTAAAGAATACATGAAAAAGATTAATATGAACATCATTACTATCGCATTAAATGTATTCATTTCTTCTATGCCAATAAATGCATACCTAAATGCGCTTACCATATAAGCTATAGGATTAAACAATGATACTGTTTGCCAAGCTTCAGGAAGGTTATATATTGAGTAGAAGGTTCCACCTAGATATGTAAGCGGAGTTAAAACAAACGTTGGAATAATATTTATATCATCAAAACTTTTTGCATAAACAGCATTAATAAATCCAAGGATGGAAAATAAAAAACTAACAAGAAGTGTTAGAAAAATAGCAAGATATACATTATGTATTGGTATATTTGTGAAACTTAGTGAGACTAGATATACCGCGAAGCCCACTACAAAAGCTCTTGATACACCACCCAATACATACCCGATCAAAATTACGTGACTTGAAAGTGGGGATACAAATAATTCCTCAACACTTTTTTGAAACCTACCACTATAAAAAGAACCAACGACGTTCATGTATGAATTTGAAATGATAGGCATTATGATTAAACCTGGCAGTATGAATTGTATATAAGGCAGCCCACTGATATCCCCCAAACGTGATCCAATGAAATTCCCAAAAATAGTTATGTATAAAAAAATTGTAATTACTGATGGTAAGATAGTCTGTATCCAAATACGTGACCATCGAAAGAATTCTTTTCTGAAGATCGTTGTCAGTTGTGTTATGTATAGCTGTTTTATCATTCTTGAGTAAGCTCCATAAATAGTTCCTCTAGTTTATTTCGTTTACTTAGTATTTCAATTACATTTATTTTGTTGTTATTAAATGAATTAATTATTTCCGAAATTGAAACTTTATTATCTACAGTCAATTCATATGAATTATTATCTATACTTATAATGTTGTCACCAAATACATCTATATCATCAATTGTTGAGTCTGTTCGTATGATATAGGTATGCTTTCTCTTTGAAGCAATTATATCTCTCATTGGTGAGTTCTGAACAATTTCTCCTTTATGAACGATTGATAAATTTTTACATAAACGCTCTGCCTCTTCTAGATAATGAGTTGTTAATATAATTGTGACACCATCATTATTTATTTTTTTGAAAAAGTCCCACATTGTAAGTCTAAGTTCCGTATCAACTCCTGCAGTAGGCTCATCTAGAATTAGAAGTTTGGGACTATGTATTAAAGCTCTGGCTATCAGAAGTCTTCTTTTCATTCCACCAGATAATTCTCTCGGTGTACATTCTCTCTTATGCCATATACCAAGGTCTTCAAAAAGCTCTTGAGTTTTATTCATAGATTGTTTTTTTGTTAAACCGAAATATCCACCAATATTAATCATTGTCTCTTGAATCGGAATAAACTGATTAAGATTATACTCTTGTGGGACAACCCCAATCATTTTTTTTGTTGCTTCAGGAAATTGACGAATGTCTTTTCCATATACTTTTACTGTACCTGATGTGATGTTGACAAGTGTTGTAATAATACCGATAACTGTAGACTTACCAGCTCCATTTGGGCCAAGGAATGCAAATAAATCTCCGTCCTCGACATTGAGATTTATGTCTTTTAGTGCCTTTACACCATTCCTATAAGTTTTATTAAGTTGTTCAATTTCTAGAGCATATTTGGTCATCTCTCTACATCCATGTATTTTGCATATTTTAAAATTATCATATATACTTCCTCAAAACTTATCGAGTTATAGCGAATATATAGGGGTATATCAAGTCAAATTATAATAGATTATGAGTCACACATCATATAAAAGCGCAAAAACAAGATTACAAAGAAGCGAATTGGCCGTACCTGGTTCCTCACCGAAAATGTTCGAAAAAGCTCTGAATTCAGATGCTGATTATATTTTCTTAGACTTGGAGGATGCCGTATCTCCTAACGATAAAGTAACTGCTAGGGAAAATGTAATAAACGCTCTCAAGGATTTAGATTGGCGAGGTCACGGTAAAACTATTTCTGTTCGAATTAATGGCTTAGATACGCATTACATGTATCGAGATGTAGTTGAGTTGATGATTCAAGCGGGTGAATTTATCGATACACTTCTAATACCGAAGGTTGGTGTCAGAGATGATGTCTATATGGTTGATTGTATGGTCACTCAAATCGAACAAGAAAGAGAGTTAAAGAATAAAGTTGGCCTTGAGTGTCTAATTGAGAGTGCACTTGGCATGGTAAATATTGAGGATATTGCTCAATCATCTGACAGGCTGGAAGCGCTTCACTTTGGTGTAGCCGATTACGCAGCTAGCCTTAGAGCGAGAACAGTTGTAATTGGCGGTTTGAATCCAGATTACCCAGGTGACCAATGGCATCATGGATTTGGATTGTCAAAGTTAGTAGCAACATGTCGAGCTTATGGTCTTAGACCAATAGATGGTCCATTCGGAGATATAAAAGACCCCGAAGGATATATCAAAGCTGCAAAACGAGGAGCTGCAATTGGAATAGAGGGCAAGTGGGCAATTCATCCATCACAAATCGAGCATGCAAATGATGTATTCTCTCCTCCTCAAGCTGAAGTTGATAAAGCAAAAAGAATTATTGAAGAACTTGCAAAAGCTGCTGCTGAGGGAAAAGGAGCAGCTCAATTGGATGGTAGAATGATCGATGCCGCATCTGAGAGAATGGCGGAAAATATTGTCAACATAAACAACCTTATACAATCTAAAAAATAATGAATATTCACGAGTATCAGGCAAAAGAAATACTATCTAGATTTGGCGTATCAATACCTAAAGGTGGAGTTGCATATAGCCCAGAGAATGCAAAAGATAGGGCGACTGAACTTGGAGGAGATCTATGGGTAGTCAAAGCACAAATACACTCCGGAGCTAGAGGGAAAGCTGGCGGTATAATTGTTTGTAAATCAGAACAAGAAGTATCTGATGCAGCTAATAAACTGCTTGGAAAGACGCTCGTAACCCATCAGACAGGTCCTGAAGGCAAAACAGTTCAAAGAATCTATGTTGAAGAGGGCACAGATATCAAAAAAGAATTTTATCTTGGATTAGTTTTTGACAGAAGCACAGAGAGCATCATGGTTGTTGCATCCTCTGAGGGAGGAATGAGTGTTGAAGAGATCGCAGAAGAAAAGCCTGAATCACTTATTAAGACAAGGATTGAAGCTGCAGTGGGAATGCAAGCCTATCAGGCAAGGGAGATTGCTTTTGCACTAGGTTTGGAATCGAAAGCGATTAATAGATGTGCTCAAGCTATCTTGGGTGCGTATAAAGCTTTCAGTACATCTGACGCTACTATGGTTGAGATAAATCCTTTAGTTCTAACTGGGGATGATCATGTACTTGCCTTAGACTGCAAGATGTCATTTGATGACAATGCATTATACAGAAATCCTGAACTGGCTGAACTTAGAGATAAATCTCAAGAAGATCCAAAAGAAACTTATGCTGCAGATCGAGGTCTTAACTATATTCCACTTGATGGCGACATTGGCAACATAATAAACGGGGCCGGTCTAGCTATGGCTTCGATGGATATGATTCAGCTAGCTGGCGGACAACCTGCAAACTTCCTTGATGTAGGTGGAGGCGCGACTCCTGAAAAGTTTGTTAAAGCCTTTAAGCTGATTTCAGGTGACCCCAAAGTAAAAGTAATATTAATAAATATCTTTGCTGGAATAAATAGATGTGATTGGGTAGCTCAAGGAATTGTTGATGCACTTAATCAAATAACAATCAATCAACCATTAGTAATCAGGTTGGCTGGCACAAATGTTGATGAAGGTATAAAAATACTTAAAGACAGTAAAATTACCTATACAGAAGCCTTCACTCTGGAAGATGCAGCAAATAAAGCTGTAAAAGCACTAAAAGAGCTTGGAGCATAAATTTCCATGGCAATACTAATCACTAAAGAATCTAAAATAATTATTCAAGGATTTACCGGCAAGATAGGTACTTTTCATGCAGAGGAAATGATTGAGTACGGAACAAATGTCGTTGGCGGAGTCACACCTGGCAAAGGTGGCCAAACACATTTAGATCGTCCAGTTTTCAACACAGTAAAGGACGCTGTCAGAGAGACTGGAGCCGATGCAAGTATTCTATTTGTGCCGCCAGCATTTGCTGCTGATTCTGCAATGGAAGCTGCAGACGCTGGAATTAAAACT
>LULP01000735.1_pt1 | contig 31249 bp, 27 predicted proteins | sample 728111 | NCBI WGS metagenome assembly LULP01 (sample SAMN03860286, study PRJNA289734) | marine metagenome | biome: seawater column; feature: ocean; material: water; isolation source: Red Sea water column Station 149 - depth 25m | place: Saudi Arabia: Red Sea | collected 2011-10-15 | depth 25 m
TGGAAGAATAGTCGAATGTGCAACAACCACCTGAAAATGAGTCTGTCCAGTTTCTGGAAGAGACTACCAGTTCAGAGAAAGAGTTGGCTTCCGATTCGTGTTCCTCCAATGAATTGTGAGATGCCATAATTTGAGAAAGCATGAGCAGAGTAGAAATGAGGAGGGTTGCTAGATACTCTGATTTCCTTTTTTCGGGTGTCATCTTGGCACCTCTCTCAAGTTCCGAAGATTATTCGGGAGCCAGAGAAGTCAATTTCTAAGGGGAACATCCGATGGCCTGCCCCTAGTTCCCTTTGTAAAATGCCTCGGAGCTGCTGATTTCCACATACCAAGAGGAAGCCTCCATTTCCAGCTCCTAGTAGCTTGGCTCCTATTGCCCCGGAGGATATCGCACTCTCATACAAATCATCGATTTGTGTATTAGTAATCATTGAGGAGACTCCTCGCTTAGATATCCATGTCTGATTTAGGATGGCCCCTAGTGAATCAAGATCTCCTTGCTGTATAAAGGAAGCTGCCTCATCAGCGTGCTTCCTAATTTCCCTCATCCTATTGTTCTTGTCAGACTCATCATCAGATTGCTTAGACAAGACCTTGCTTGCACTTCTAGTCATTCCTGTGAAAACGAGGGTGAAATTCTCGGAGAATTTCTTGGACAATCCTTCTGAAACCTCGATGGGTTCAACTTGGACTCCATTCTTTCCGAACCTGATTGAGTTGACTCCTCCGAAAGAGGCTGCGTACTGGTCCTGTCTGCCAATCGGTGCACCCAAGGTGTCTATCTCGATCTGGCAAGCCTCTTCAGCGAGTTGATCCTTAGATGCCTCCCTTCCCTGGAAAGCATGCATCGCATTGAGTAGACCTACAGTGACCGAAGAGGAGGACCCGAGTCCGGTTCCTTGTCCTGGGATATCAGCAATAGTGGTAATCTCTACGCCCGACTCTATTCCAGTTAGTCTCAATGCCTCCCTAACCAGACCGTGTTGAATGTTTTCTAGAGAACCTACATCCTCCATGGATGAGTAAGAGACTCGAATCCGATCATCGAACCTCCTGTTTATGGTAACATACACGTATCTGGACAGTGCAGCTGAAACTACCCTGCCCCCCTTTGGTTCTGACATCGAGAAGTCATCAATATCCGTTCCACCTCCACAGAACGAAACTCTGAGAGGGGTTCGGCTGATTATCATCGAAACTTCGAGGCAGCGCTTCACACATCAAGACGCCGGTTTGGAGAAATTGAGCATTTTATGCAATGACAAGGCATATGAGAGGGCTGCTTCCGCGATAGTCAGATAACGATGGGCGACATAGTCACTATGGACGACCTAACCAACCAGGAAATCGTTGCCGTTCTGGACGATGCCGAGAGACTAGTTCCGGTTGCCAGAGGAGATGTTTACCTCCCCCTCCTCCAGGGAAAGGTGCTGGCAAATATGTTCTTCGAAAACTCAACTAGGACCAGAATGTCATTTGAGACTGCCATGAAGAGGCTCGGTGGTTCCGTCCTGAACTTTACTTCTATTGGCACATCAGTAGCGAAGGGTGAGACCCTCTATGACACAATGCAGATGATTGACGGATATGCTGATGTGGCAGCGATTAGGCATCCAAGACAAGGTGCAGCCCAATACAGCGCAGATGCAGTGGAAATTCCTATTCTGAATGCTGGTGATGGTGCTGGAAATCATCCCACCCAGACAATGCTTGATCTCTTCACTATCAGACAGGCGCATGGTACTCTAGAAGGACTTAATGTGGTCCTTGTCGGAGATTTGAGATATGGTAGAACGGTTCACAGCCTTTCCCATGCATTAGTTCGGTTCGGTGCCAAACTTACTCTGGTATCGCCATCAACGCTGAAAATGCCAGTAGAGATAGTTTCGGATCTCAGAGAACACGGTTCAGAAATCATGGAGACAGAGTCATTGGAGGATCAAATCGCAGGGGCGGATGTGATCTACGTAACTAGGATCCAGAAGGAGAGGTTCCCCGACGAGGACGAGTACGCCAAGGTAGCTGGGATATACAAAATCGGGGTATCGAATCTTTCCGGTGCCATGAAGGGGATGATTATCATGCACCCTCTACCAAGGGTGGACGAGATAGACCCAGGCGTGGACTCCACCGAGTTCGCTAGATACTTCGAGCAGGCTTTCAATGGCGTCCCCACCAGGATGGCGCTTCTGTGCAGGAGTCTAGGGATAGATGTGCCCAAGGAGGTGAATTGATGAGTGAGATGAGGAGAGTAACCGCAATTAGAAACGGCACGGTAGTGGATCACATCCCCTCAGGCAATGCAATGCAGGTAATCAGGATTCTAAGGATAGATACTGACAGAGCTACTCCGGTTTCACTAGTAATGAATGTGCCCAGTGATAAGTTGGGAAGGAAGGATGTCCTAAAAATTGAGGATAGAGAGCTAGACCAAGAAGACCTGGACAGGCTTGCTCTGATAGCACCTGCTGCCAGTATAGCGATTAAATATCGCCAAGTGCTCCTTTTGGAACTGTATCACGAAGAACGACCGAGAACCATTGCCACAAAGGATGCGTGTGACATCGAGGAACCCATTACAAGTTAGGTGCTATTACTGTGGACGTGATCAAGAAATCAATGAGTTAATTGAAAACGTCCTCTAAGTGAATCTGTATCAGGAGGCCTCAGATAGCCAGTTTCTCATCGTGCATGACTGGCAGACCTCTCGACTGGTAATCTCACCACATTCTTTGCAATTTTTTACATCCTGAGTAAGGTCTGGATTCGCCATCAAATGCATCTCTCTTATTCTATCAAGGGAGTGGAGTAGGCCGTGTCTTGCTCCGGGAGTCAGTGACTCGAGATTAGCAACAACTGACCTACTCTGCTGACGCATAGCACCGGGGGCATGAGGACAGTCTCCATGGTGAATGGGGAGTCCCGTAAACAGGGCATGAGCATGGATCTCTTGCTCGGGTATCCATCGAAGTGGGACAATCCTAGGAACCAATCCATCGATCTTGGAATGGGTATGTGGAGCTAGCCTGACCGACCTTTCAATCTCACCCTTTTGGAGGTTCATAAGAATGGACTGAGCCATATCATCCAGATTATGACCTAATGCCATGACATCGGCACCCACTCTCTCGGCCAGAGCATTCAGACCCTGCCTACGGAAGACCCCGCAGTATGAACATGGCATGAGTCCCTTTGCCTCAACATGACTCTGCCCCATTGCAGGCATGAGTTTGACCACCTCGTCCATTTTTCCGTACCCCATCTCCTCATAGCTAAGAGTCTCGAATCTAAGGGAAAGTGAGTCGGCCAGCTCTCTCGCAAATTCCATCGATGGAGCGCGATATCCATCGATTCCTTCGTCAACGCAACCCGCCACCAATTCCACATCCCTTCGGCCTCCGATTATGTCAGCCATCATCGATAATAGGACTGCAGAGTCCTTTCCGCCTGAAACAGCTATCAGGATTATGAAGGGTGATCCATCTGCCTTGGTGGCGTTCTTTGGAAGACTTAGCTGTGCCCTCAGTTCCCTTGAGGTTCTCTTTCGAATTGAGGAAGAAAGGTGCCTCCCACACAGATGTTGCCCACTGTACTCCTGGAAGACGATAGCATCGGAGCGACACCTGCTGCAAGTCTGAACCTCGATGGCTCCTGTCATATAGCTTCGTCGGGCAACATAGGCTTCAAACCATCCTCCGGTGATTTGATTGGTTGACTATCCACCGGAAGGCCATGGGCAGTTCTGAAATCCTACCGGATAGGAGCGAGATTGGAGACAAGAGTTTCTCCCCCACGATTGACAGGCTTTCGCTGTTTGCTCTGTCATTTTTGGGAATTGTTGCCTTTCCAGAAATAGAAGAGGCTCTAGAGCCGAGTATGGGTGCTATCTCTAGCGTGATGACCGTTTGTGGACTGGTTACAGTGATTCCTTTAATCGCGACGGCTATTGGAAAGATGTACGTTAGAATTAGGGCCTAATTAGAGCGAAGCCTCGAAATTCCCGATTCCACGTAGCCAGAAACAATCTGCCACGGGACCACGAATCTTAGTCCGGCGACTGCTATGATGAAGAGGCCTGCAGAGATTACTTTGCCGTATGTCATCTGTAGTTCCAGCGATTCCTTTACTTGACCAGTCCACTGAGTACCCTCCAGTATTCCAACTATAGATATCATCAGGTCATCGAATGCCAGAGCGAGAGCCGTGGTAACTCCTACCAAGGATACTACCACTAGTAATTGGATTAGATGAGAGTTGACCACGTTATTGAACTGCCTGATATACTCAGGATCTCTCTTGGACTCCTCAGGTAGCGAGGCTGCGTATTCCATGTGAGATATGGCAGCAGACCCAGACTCCAAGAAAATAAGCATCAGTATGGCTACCCCAATTAGAGAGCCTGCAAGCGGGGAAACCAGGCCACCGAACATGGAGCCCTCTCCTATCTGGGTTGGAAGCGCACGTAGTCCTACGTCAACCTCAGAGACTATGGGTTCGAAGGTAAGGACTGCGTGGAATGCGATTACGATAATGTAGTATCCTACCACCCAGGTAATCAATCTCTTCGAAAGACCCCATATCCCGATTAGTCCTACCAAGACTGGTGCGAATACAATTCCTAGGAACACGAGTTCTCCCATGAGTCCCAATGGATGGAACAGTTCCCCTATGTGATTCATTGAGTCGTTGCTGTTCCAAGGGAAGTGGAAGCCATTGGAGAATGTTGCTAAAATCCAAGAGAATAGGAATGGTAGGATTACCCAGGCACCAAGCAATGCTCCAGCCACCTGCTTGATTCTGTTCTGCAGCTCCTGTGAGGATGACCAGAATCTTTCTATCCCGAAAGTTGCGAATAGGCACAAGACCAAAGGTCCAATCATGGACATCGTGCCTGTCTGCCCCACACCCAAAAGGAAATCCGGTATTAGGAGTCCATTGGCGTTTTCCATCCACATTAGGCCTCTGGTGTGTTCGTATGAGGGACACCAGGTATCCGCGTTATTGTTCAAAATGAAATCATCGCTACAATGGCCATAGATATCGCTCATCCTCTTGAGTAAGAGCAAAAGCGAAACGGTGGAGGTTATTTGTAGGACTAATATCTGCCATTTCTTTCTCAGTACAGGAATATGCAGGGTCTCAGTTATTTCCTCCTTCTTCTCAGATAGTTCCAATTTCTCACCCCCTCGACTGTACCAGAGCCTGCGACAGCTCGACATCGGGCATCCAATCCACGACTTTGGCCCCGTATCCCGATACGGCAGTCAATCGATTCTGTCTCTCCAACTTGAGGACCTCGTAGGCCATTCGGGGGATGCGGCTTACTAGTCTCTCGAGGTCAACGCTACTGGGTGACAGGATGATTATCTCGTGCCCGTTTCCAGACAAGTTCCTGATTGCAGGAAGAGTGGTGCCATCGCCCTCTAGACTGCTGATTATGAAGACAGGAGAGCCGCGACTGATTCTCGGAGAAAGTGCATTTGTTACCGCCTGGAGAGGCATCGATCCGGAGGGGGAAACAGAAGCCAAGCGACTCAACACCTTGTACTGCTGCTTATCGCCAGAATCAGGCGGTAGGAAGTCCATCCTGCTCCCATAGGTCACCATGGCAACGGAGTCCTTCCTTTTCAGGAAATGGCTGGCTAGAGATGCCGCTGCAGATGCGCCCATCTCGAGAGGATTCTTCAGGACGGTCCCAATTCTACTGACCTCTCTTGTGTCGAGAATTACGAAGACATCAGTAACTGCGTCCCTAGTCTTCTGATTTACCATCATTTCACCTGAGTGTAGTGGCTCCCGTATACATCTTCGGGACGTCCGCTCTCAGCATTGCGTCCTCCACGTCCCTTACCTGTGGGAAGACGGTTATGTCACACAGATCCTCTATCTTCGACTCGTTCACGAACAAACCGAAGGCATTACGGTGTCTTACAGAAATAGGTCCTATCGAGAAGTGCCCCCTAAGCGGGCACCTGAGCATGTAATCTAGTTTGGTTGACTGCCCCGGTCCCAGGTTTATCCTAATCTGGTTGATACCTCGTCTTATCTTCATCTCATGGGGCACGTTGTCAAAGATTTCCAGTAGCTGTGTTCTCCTGTAGGACTTGTTCGTGATTGTTAGCGAAACCTCGATCAGGTCTCCCTTGTATACATTCGAATGAGGCACGAATCGTGTTATCTCTAGTTCAGACTGACCTACTATCCACCCATTTAGAGATATGAAAGCGATGAAGGTTAGACCGATTATCATCATCTGGAAGTTGGAGATCATCATTCCGACCAAGATTAGGCTTACACCTCCTGCTAACATAATTGCTGCTTTCCTAGTCCACAACTTTCGTCACACCCCCAGACTCTCCCCATTGTTTTATTCTCCTAACAATACCAACCAATTCATCTGGCCTGTAGTTCCTCTCCTCGAAAAGGAAGCGAACAAGAACGGGATCACGGATCATTCCCTGAAGTTCGGAGGCCGGCATTGCATCAAACTCCTCCATTGTTAGGGCATTGAGATTCCTTACCCTAGTGAGAAGAACTTGTCTGATTTTCTCTGGCCTCTGGTAGTACTTGTATCTCTCAGCATCTCCGAATCCATAGTAAACAACTCTGAAAACGTGTCTCCAGTCCTCTGGGTCCTCTTTCCTGATCAGTACAGCCTCTAGCAGAATGAACAGGAAAAGGAATAGTATCAGCATGGCCATCCAATCATTAGTGAAATAGATCAGTAGGTAGTAGACTAGGTTGTACGTGTCACCGAATATTGTGGGCTGTTGGTGCCTGCTCTCGTCGAAGATAACTAATGCGTTTTCTCCTGGAGAAGTTCCATTATCGTTCAGTATCAGAGCCTCTGCTACTACATCTAGAATCCATTTCCTATTGTCGTTTTCTGGTACCATGCCGGAGTATATCGAAGCGAATTCCGGATCGTACAATGAGTTAATCAGAACTGATCCATCAGATATGAAATGGACTCTCCCGGTCTCTGATCCTGAGTGGTTTTTGAGATGACATAGCGTCTCTCCGCAGGATTGTATGAGGTAGTCTTCTCGAACGCCGATGGAGTATTGGTGAGTATGCTGTAATCCTGTGACCAATCCCATCTGGGCTGATTTGTTGATGGATCTGTGCCTAGGAACCGGTGTGCGCAAAGACCGGAGTCTTGGACTGTTACGAATGGTGCTCCGATTTCTGGGTCACTGGGATCTTGATCGAGAACGTCGACAACTCCATCTCCATCGATATCTCTGATACATGGATTAACCGTGGTCTGTGTTCCTTGTGACGAAGTGAAGTTGAATGCTGAGGTGGTATTTACCCATACGAAATCAGACCCAAGGTCGTTGTCGTAGCTATAGTCCGCATACAAGCGATGGTTAGTGAATTGGAGACCAAACTCCGAGGCAAGGTTACTCGAATATCCAAAGTCGTCCATGAGAATCAGCGTACCGCCCCTCGAGACAAATTCTCTGATTGCAACAATCTCTGAAGAAGTGTACCCGTCTCCCTCAGAAAATTGTATCAGGTCATCTTCGCCGGTGAAGCGTGGGAGTGAAATTGTATCCCTCTCCACACCGGATATCACAAAGATGGTCTGCTCAGGATGATCAATGTCACTCAAAAGCAGCGGACTGGATACCAGCGCTGTTGTCTCCACTCCCTTATTGTTCAGTTCCTCACGAAATGATCCAAGATCGTTCCACTCGTCCCCATATGCGGACTGTTGAGTCTGTCCAGGGACTACATAAGTAATTGCGATTGATACGATTAGAAGCAGGAGCACGGCCCAGAAGGAGGCTTGCAAGGCTATCCTCTTGTTCCTTCGGGTATTGAGAAAACCGCCTATCTTTCTCCAATCCACCGTCCGGCCACCTCAAATATGATTATTGAGCCTGAAGAACGTTTTATGACCGTTATGTGACCATGAACAATGCTGCATCGACTTATCTGGAGAGTTCCACAGCATTACCGACGCTAGCTACTTCCTCGACAGGGATTGTGAGGAGGCCGTCGGTTGTTGGCCACGGAAGCTCGGAAGGATCGATTCCCTGTTCAGTCACGACCAGGATTGCAACAATGTTTCCAGTGTCAACATCTACTGAGAAGTCGGTCAGATGGCCAAGAAGATCGCCTGCAGCATCTAAGACTTGCCTGGTCATTATTTCTTGGGTGAATGTGGTCTTCATTATATTCCTCAAATTAATTCAATTCCGGAGATCGTGCCGGAGGAGCGCTTCACAGACTCAAGACCACTGGTTAGTGTATCTTCCAGCTTTGAGTAGTATTGCATCATTTCATCGTTAACTGTCGGCCTGACTCTTTCCACTGCGGTCTCAAAGTGCTTCCTAGTTACTGTCTTCTTCTCATCTCTCATTGAAATTAGGGCTGCTTCTCTACAGACTGCCTCTATATCAGCACCCGTGTAATTCTCCATACTAGCAGCCAGATCGTCAATCTTGAACTTCCCGAGGGGCATGTCCTTTGTGTGAATCTTCAAAATTGCGGACCTAGAGTCTCTATCAGGTGGGGGAATATGTAGAACTCGTTCGAATCGCCCACTTCGCATCAGTGCTGGATCGATCATTTCAGGTCTGTTGGTTGCCGCGACTACGATTACTCCTTCCATTCCTTCCACCCCATCAAGACTGCTCAGAAGTTGGTTCACTACTCTGTTCATGACATCTGAACCCTCTCCGGAATGGCTCCTTCTCATTCCAGCAATGCTCTCAAACTCATCAAGGAAGACAATCGAAGGACTGGATTGCTTCGCTTTTTTGAACACCTCTCTGACTGCTTTCTCGGATTCTCCAACCCACTTAGAAATTAGTTCTGGTCCTTTTATGGATATGAAATTGGCCTTGGCCTCGTTAGCAATCGCCTTTGCAATGAGGGTCTTGCCCGTACCAGGTGCGCCAAACAGCATTATACCTCTTGGCGGAGTTATTCCGAAATGTTCGAATTTCTCGGGCATGTTCAATGGCCATTCTACGCTCTCCTTCAGTCGTTCCTTGACATCATGGAGACCGCCTACCTCTTCCCAGGTAACTTCTGGCACCTGTACGTATATCTCCCTGAGAGCGCTTGGCTCGATTTCTCTTACTGCCTCTTGGAAGTCTGACATCCTGACTTCCATCTTCTCGATTACCTCAGGAGCAATCTCTTCCTCGTCCAGATCTATCTCTGGGAGATAACGTCGAAGAGCCTTCATCGCTGCTTCCCTTACCAAGGCTGAGATATCGGCTCCTACGAAACCATGGGTATGGTCAAGTAGCCACTCCAAATTGTAATCATCACTGATTGGCATATCCCTAGTGTGAATCTCCAGTATCTCTCCCCTGCCTGCCTTGTCTGGGACACCAATCTCCAATTCTCTATCGAATCTTCCAGGCCTCCTTAGGGCCTGGTCAATTGCATCCCTTCTGTTGGTGGCCCCTATTACAACGACATTGTCCCTGCCACCCATCCCATCCAGAAGTGTAAGCAGTTGTGCGACTACCCGCCTCTCTACTTCTCCAGTGACGTCCTCTCTCTTTGGAGCGATGCTATCTAGTTCGTCGATGAATATGATTGCTGGCGCGTTTGCTGCGGCCTCGTCAAAAATCTCACGGAGTTGCTTCTCACTCTCGCCGTAGTACTTCGAGATTATCTCCGGACCATTTATGGATGTGAAATGGGCTTTTGTCTCTGACGCCACTGCCTTTGCAATCAGTGTCTTTCCAGTGCCTGGAGGTCCATGCAAAAGAACCCCTCGCGGAGGGTCGATCCCGAGCCTTCGGAATAGAATAGGATGCTTTAGAGGTAGCTCTATCATCTCTCTAACCTTTTGGAGTTGGTTTCCAATTCCTCCGATATCCTCGTAGGAGATGGTCTGAACCATATTCTCCTCTTCTTGATCAACGCCATCCTCCTTGATCACGATCTCAGTATCGGGAAGCACCTGCACTATCCCCTTGGGACTGGTCTGGACTATAGCAAAAGGCAATGCTTCGGCGAAGAGTGTCATCCCTGGGATGAATATTCTGTCTCCTGCAACTACTGGCCTCTTGTTCAGGCCTCGTCTTGCGAATCCTTCGATTCCGGGCCCAAACCTAACTTTCTGTTGCTTCGCCATTACTGGGCTCAGAACCAATTTGGTGCAAGGCTCGACCTCGACTTTGCGAATCTCGGCTCTGTCTCCAAGACTTACTCCAGAGTTTTTCCTAATTATTCCGTCAATCCGAATAACTCCAAGATTAGCATCTTCTGGTCTGCATCTCCAAACAATAGCCGCAGTCTTCCTCTCTCCTTCAATCTCGACGATGTCTCCGGGTTTTAGGTTCAGGTCATTGTCGAATGGGACTCTCGCTCGTCCGTGGCCCACGTCACTTGGTATCGCCTTCGCCACTCTCAAAGTTAATGATTCGTTAGAGTCTGGTGACATTTCTTACTCCCTACCATCACTTCTCGTGCATAGGGGGTTGTTAAACCCTGCAACCTAGGATTCTCCACAGTGTAAAATGATTGCCGGAACAAGGCATAGCGATGCGCATAATTCATTTCAGAAGTAGTATCCGCCGTATACATGGCACACGTACTTGAGACGGGGTTCGAGATATCAAACAGAGAAAACCCCAACGGCAGTCCCACCGTAATGGGCTACAACATAATCAACGGAGAGTTGCGTCCAGCATGGTTGGATGACTGCGTGGGAGTGTTTCCATTGTCTACAAAGGAAGACGTTCACGAGGCACTGATTTCAGCTAGGGATGCCTTCGCTCAATGGTCACAGACGCCCGCTCCGACTAGGGGCCAGATTATTGGAAACATGGGAAGGTTGCTAATGCAGCACAAAGACGATATTGTCAGAGTGGAATCTAGGGAAATAGGAAAGACTCTGAAAGAGAGCGCAGGTGAGGTTCAGGAAGCAATCGACACATGCCTATTTTTCCAATCGGAGGGAAGGAGATTGTATGGTCAGACGGTTAACTCAGAGTTACCTGACAAGGAGCTGTTCACCTACCGGAGACCGCTCGGCGTATGTGGAATCATAAATGCTAGTAATTTCCCTTCAGCGGTGCCCTTCTGGAAGATGATTCCTGCAATAATGTGCGGAAACACTTGCGTTTGGAAAAGTCCCCAAGACTCTCCCCTGTTATCATTCATGCTTACTAGAATAATGCACGAGGCAGGGCTACCCAATGGAGTGGTCAATTTGATTCATGGCAAAGGAAGTGGAGCGGGGCAGTTCCTTGTTGATTCGGTTGACGAGGGACTAGTGAATAAAATCAGTTTCACCGGTTCAACACCCGTTGGAAAGATGATCGGAGAGGTATGTGGAAGGAACCTAGTCTCGTGTTCACTGGAGTTGGGAGGTAAGAATCCCCTAGTTGTGATGCCATCGGCGAACATCGAAAATGCGGTAGAAGGTGCGTATTGGGCTGCTTTCGGAACAGCTGGTCAACGTTGCACTAGCTTGGGGAATCTGATACTTCACAAGGACATATACGAGGAGTTCATGGATAAATTCATGGCAAAGGTGAAGGAAACTAAAATCGGAGACTCACTGAGAAATGACGATGTATTGTATGGTTCTATGATATCGGAAAAGTATGCCAGTGATTTCCTAAGGGACCTAGGGATATGTGAAACAGACGGGGCTACCAAACTATGGGGAGAAGGCAGAATTACCAATGAAAACAAGCCGGAGAATTTCCAAGGTGACGCTTCGGAGGGTTCGTACATGTGCGATGATTTCGAAAATGCCCTCCATCTAGCCAACGCATCTCCATTTGGATTATCCAGTGCTTGCTACACTAACGATAGGCTTGAAGCATACCGTTTCAAGACCGGAATAAAGGCTGGAATGACGGGCATAAACAACTCCACCACAGGGGCTGAGGCGCATCTGCCATTTGGTGGGGTTAAGGACAGTGGAAATGGAACCAGAGAGTCAGGAATATGGGTGATAGAAGCTTACTCATACTGGCATGCTGTGAACGACGAGCTATCTGGAAAACTCCAGCTCGCTCAAATGGATGTGGATGAGATACATGTCAAAGAGGCAGAAGCAGACTATGCCTCACTGGCTTAGAGCATCGGTTCTCCACATTCAGGACACCTGACCCCGGGAAGCCATGCTCCTGGCATGTAATTGCAATTCGGGCAGATGGAAGTGACAAGGTCATCACCCTGCATAATACTACCAAATTAAATCATATCGTGAACATTTCCCATTTTTGATGGCCAATTTCTTGTTTCTTCTCTCTGGAGTCGTTTCAGGTACAAAATCAAGAAACTGTCATCTGGTAAGTTTTGCAATGCTTGTTCAAACGCAGTGTTGTACAAACTTGGATTAAAATGGGAGTTCCTCGTGGGATGCACTGGGTGTCCCGCGGGACGATAATGAGTTGGACTAATGGCTACTAGTTTCAAACTTCCAATTAGCCAAGGCTTCGGCGAGACAAATAGAATTGATCGGTGGTGGATGGAACCCCTGTGGATGGGAGCCGCCCTTACGGCTGCCTTGGTTTACACATTTCTAAGATTGATTTTTTTTGATGGAGCGATTCATTACGACGATCATAGAGTAACTAGCCCAATCTTCTCTCCCGATATAATCCACCTGTGGAGTCTGGAAGTCCCTGCCTGGGCTAATTCTGCTATGTTGATACTCTGGATACCATTTGGTTTCAGAGGCACTTGTTACTATATGCGGCGCGTCTATTACAGAACATTCTTTGCTAGTCCGGTGGCGTGTGTGGTGGCAGAACCAAAGATTTCCAAATCTCTGGGCTATAGAGGGGAAGGAGGATTATTTATTTTCAACAACATTCACAGAATAATGCTTTACCTTGCCATCATTATTCTCTTCATGAAGTACATCGACGTATTCCACACACTAAGATTTCATGATGTTGATGGAACTAATACGTATGGCCTGTCTGTTGGAACATTTGTCTTGGCTGCAGAGTCTTTTCTGTTGACAATGTATGTTACCTCTTGTCACGCATTTAGGCACTTGGTTGGAGGCGGTAATAAAAGATGGAGTTTAGGATTTGAGAAAATCCAGGGAAATATCTTCAGGTTTGTTTCCAAAACAAATGTCCACCATGGATTCTGGTTCTGGACAAGCCTGGGTATGGTTTTCTTGGGGGACTTATTTGTCTGGGCAGTAGCGGAAGGGATTCTAAACGATCCTAGCTTCAAAATTTAGGTGATTGTATGGACAAATCTTACTCGGAATGGGACTTCGATGTTGTCGTTATAGGAGCAGGCGGAGCAGGATTGAGAGCCGCTATAGAGGCAAGTTCGAACGGTGCCAAAGTTGGCATGATTAGCAAATCTATGCTCGGAAAGGCACACACAGTAATGGCAGAAGGAGGTGCCGCCGCCGCATTAGCTAACAAAGACCACAGAGATTCATGGAAGATACATTTCAGAGACACTATGAAGGGCGGAAAGTACCTTTCAGACTGGAGGATGGCGAAGGTCCATGCACAACAGGCTCCGGACAGAATAAGGGAGTTGGAACAATGGGGTGCGGTGTTTGACCGAACATCAGAGGGGAAGACAAGTCAGAGGAATTTCGGAGGTCACACATATCCCAGGCTGGCCCATATCGGGGATGCGACCGGTTTAGAGCTTATCAGAACTCTACAACAGAGGGGTATCCATACGGGAATGGAGGTCTTCATGGAATACACTGTCCGTCATTTGTTCAAGAAGGATGGTAGAGTTGTGGGTTGCTTTGCTTACAATAGGTCGGACGGTTCGTTGCATCTTTTCAGGGCTAAATCGATCGTGCTAGCAACTGGAGGGATTACTCGGTGTTGGGAGGTATGCTCCGGATCTTGGGAGTACACCGGAGAAGGTCATGCTCTTGCATATTGGACAGGAGCGGAGATGGGAGATATGGAATTCGTTCAATTTCATCCAACCGGCATGATTTGGCCTCCGTCTGTAAAGGGTATTTTGGTCACAGAAGGAGTAAGGGGGGAGGGCGGCATGCTAACGAATTCTGAAGGTGATAGGTTCATGTTCGATTATGTACCAGGTATGTACCGAGAAGAGTTCGCAGATACTGAGGTCGAATCAAGTGAATGGGTGAAAGAAGTAGTCGCTGGAAAACTTGCTACAAAAAGAAGGCCTCCGGAGTTGCTAACAAGGGATGTAGTTGCGAAGGCTATCAACAGTGAGAAGGCTGCAGGCAGGGCTTCTGAACACGGAGGAGCCTACTTGGACATCTCTTGGAGAAAGTCTGAGGAGATCAAGAAGAAGCTTCCGGGAATGTACCATCAGTTCATGGAGCTTGCGGCAGTTGATATTACGAAGGAGCCGATGGAGGTTGGCCCCACAGCACACTACGTCATGGGAGGAGTGCGCGTAGACCCCATCACTCAGGAGACATCGGTTCCAGGACTTTTTGCAGCGGGTGAAGCTGCAACTGGACTTCACGGAGCGAATCGTCTGGGTGGGAATTCTTTGTCTGACCTCATTACTTTCGGGAAGATTGCTGGAGAGTATGCAGCGAAGTCTGCGAGACATGTGGATAATTTCGAAGAGATAGATGAGCAGGAAATTGACAGCGTGATAACGGAGATGCTTGAACCGCTCAGGAGGGAAGATGGAGAAAATCCTGCAAAGGTGGTAGATGATCTCAGGGTAATGATGCAGAATAAAGTAGGAATTATCCGAACACGCAAGCTTCTGGAAGAAGCTCTGGAGGACCTAGATGATCTGGAGGCTAGGGGCAGGAACACTACGTCTCCAGGCGGGAGAGTCTACAATCCTGGCTGGCACCAAGCATTAGAGATAGCAGCTATGATAGATGTAAGCAGGATGTGTGCTCTGTCTGCGCTGATGAGGGAGGAAAGTAGGGGAGGTCATACTAGGGATGATTTCCCATCCCCTGATAATGCAAAATGGGGCAAGGTAAATAGTAGAATAAAACAAGTAGATGGGAAGATGGAAATCGACTATACTTCCTATCCTCCCATACCTGATGATTTGAGGGATCTATTAGACTCAGAAGACTTGTTAGAGGAGGAGGAGTAGTATGGATAAAATTACATTCAGTGTTTTCAGAGGACATCCGGATGATTCTGGTTCTCCAATTGGAGAAATGAAAGAATATACAGTGGATCTAGATGAGGGCATGGTTGTACTGGATGTGATTCATAGAATTCAGGCAGAAGAAGCCCCGGACCTAGCTTGTCGCTGGAACTGTAAAGCGGGTAAGTGTGGTTCTTGTAGTGCAGAAGTTAATGGTAAGCCAAGACTAATGTGCATGACAAGAATGGATGACATAAAGGAAGAAATGGGCGACTACGAAGGCCCCGTGGATATTCGACCGATGCAGTCATTCCCATTGGTTCGGGATTTGGTAACGGATACTTCCTGGGCCTACGAGGTTGATAGGAAAATTAAGCCGATAAACGGGCCAGAAGACCCTGATTGGGTATTCAATCAATATGAGGCTGACAGAATTCAAGAGTTTAGGTCTTGTATTGAGTGTATGCTTTGTGTAAACACATGTCACGTTATGAGGGAGCACCAGAAATTCGATGAGTTTGCAGGACCGCGTTTCTTTGTTAGACTCGCAAGTTTAGAGATGCACCCGTTGGATACTGAGAATAGGATTCCAGAGATTAAAGATGACTTTGGAATAAGCTATTGCAATATCACGAGGTGTTGCACTGAAGTGTGTCCTGCAGGAATACAAATTACGGATAATGCCCTGATTCCACTGAAAGAAAGGGTAGTAACAGAATATTTCGACCCATTGGTAAAACCAATTAAAGCCGTAGGAAACCTAACATCTGGAGTTTTAAGCTATTTTTCGGAAGATTTCGTGCAGACAGCTGATCCCGGGAACAATAAGCAGGCTACTACAGCTCAAGATTCCGAGAGAGCTAGAATGAATTTCTCTGGTTCGAGAATCCTTAGCCTCCGCTACTTGTACACGAAAACCAAGTGTAAAAGTGGACTCAGACTATGCTCACATACGGTCGATTCGCAACTTCTTCACGTTGGCCTTGTTTATCATGTCAGGTAGCCAGTCTGGTGCGTTCGCTCCCTTAGGGACCTTACTCTTTGATCCAGAGAACACGTGAACTCTATTTGTTCCTCTTTCCCTTAGATGGATGTCGGTGACACCTCTTGAAGCTGCCTTCAGAGCTGCCCCTCTGGGCTGCTTGCTGTGGAACACTTGAGCAGTGTCCTTGCCGTTCTGCATTAACACGAAATATTTCTTGTCTGCCATTCTTGGATTCCTCCGATTATCTGTGGTACTACATAGATAATAAACTTGAGCCGGAATATCGGCATACTGAGGCAAAGTGGGCAGATTTCGTGTAGATACGAAGGCTATAATTCTGCACAAGCTAGGGTTTTCGTGTTGGTTACCCCCTCAATAGAACGTACTGAGTCGACAACCAGTTTTGCAATTTCTCCCATACTATCTGCTTCTATTTTCAATATCATGTCATGGTCTCCGAACAGAACTTGGGCATCACAAACGAAGGCCAGTGAAGAGGCTTTTTCGAACACCGAATACTCTGTTCCTGGCTCAACATCTAGGAGTACGTATCCGGTTGACATGACTGTGGGAGGGGGTTCGTGGCGATTAAAGTTCCCTAGTCTACCCGGAAATGCCTACGATGGATACATATCCGATGGCCTCCCTTCGTTCTCTTGTGGCTGATGTTGTAATCGTGAGAGAATGTACGCACGGACAAGTACGGGTTCTCTACGGAGACATAGTCGGCGTTGAGGGAGATATCATGGTAATTCCCGCGAATAGTAGACTAGCCGGAAGAGAAGGTTTGGATGAGAGGATGCACCAAGCCGCTGGAGACGGCCTCAGGGAGGCATGTGCCAATATTGCAAAAGAGAGGAGGAAATTGAACTTGCAGCCATGTGGAGTCGGGGAGGCAGTGACTACGGATGCTTTCGATCTCCCGGTATCCAAACTTGTGCATGTAGTCGGTCCAGACTGTAGGAGGCCCACGCAGGACAACTTCAGAAGGGAACTTCTGAGAAACTCATACGGCGCTCTATTCGAGACGGTAGAGACTCTCAAGCCAAGGAAGACTCTCGTCCTCCCCCCTCTAGGAATGGATGTTTTCGCATACCCGCACAGAGAGGGAGCTAGGATGACCATGGAAATAATTCTCCCATGGATGGATGGAGAGGATGATCCTGGGGTTGACATGGTTCTCATTGTAACCAATGAAGACAACTTCTTGAATAACATGAAAACTGTTTACAGAGAAAGTGAGGATCAATTCCCGGGCGTAGACAGGACCAGAGATTACAGAAAGGGAAAGATTCAGTGATTTGGACCGGTGTCCTCAATAACCCTGAGAATCGGATAGCACCATGGGAACCAGTTACGAAAGAGAGTTGCGTTCGGTTCTCGCTGGAGAAATGAAGGGAGTTCGCGCTGTTACGAGATCTTGTTCTGAAGTTGAGCGCGCGAAAGCAATGAGGGTCGTAAAAAGGCCTTTTCTGGTAGTCAGGGCCCCAGGAAGCGGTTCAGAGGGGACCGGTGACCTTCTTGCTCTTAGGGGGGACATGTGCTTCCCCATAGAGGTGAAGACCTCCAAGAGCGAGAGGATATACCTTTCAGGTAGAACCATCGACCAGTACAATTCCCTGAAATCTACTGGTGAGAAATGTGGACTTCTCCCGCTTTACGCTTTCAGATTGAAGGGAGTAAGGGGAGATAGTTGGAGAATAATGAAAGTAGAAGTTGAAGGATTGACTGGAAAGCTCAGACACCTATCCAGAAGTATCCCCCCACTTCCACTAACAAGCAGAGGTACCCCTCACTTAGACTGGAATGCTGGGATGCCAGTGCATAGGTTTCTGTCATTAATTTGTAGCTCAGAAGGAGCGATTGGAGTGAGGTCCAATTCAGGAAATTCGTCAGCTCAAGAGAGAGTAGTTAGTTAATTTCTCGTACCACAAAGAAGCTCTTCTATCTGTTCTAGTGATTGCCTGACAGATTCTATTTCTTGCCTGACGCCATGAAGTTCAGCTTGGACCAGGATTCGTCCGATACTGTCCCTCTCCCTGGCTAATGAGTCGATTCTGCGATTGGTGCTCCTGGTGGAGCCTCCGAATGCCTTTGACATAGCTACGCGAATCAGTCGGGGGTATTCTCACTTTTGTTTTAGAGCAGGTTGAAGAGACAAGGACGATTGTAATCATCATGGCGGAACAGGGGGAGAATAGGAGCATCCTAATCCCATTGTTCCTGCTATTCCTAGTGTATAACCTAGGTGCACCGATTTGGTTAGTAGCTCTTCTCGCAATTTGGTATTCGGGTTTGTTGTACGCGGAGTCGACAGGCCTCCTTGACAAGATGGATGCAACTAGAGCTTTAGGAATAATACTGATGATCAGAACAAGAAGAGGCATGCGGCTTCTGGAATCAGTATCCAAACCTAGGAGATTCTGGAGAGGATTCGGAGAGGTCTCAATCTGGCTGTGCTTTTTTGTAATGTTCATGGTTGTACTGCTTCTTCTCCTTAGTGCAGTCGCGGCAGCGATAAGTCCTCCTGAGGAATCCATTCCTGCAAGCGACCTACTGCTAATCCCAGGAGTTACCAGCTTCGTGCCACTATGGTGGCCAGCCCTGGCGCTCATAATTGCGATAGTGATTCACGAATACAGTCACGGAATTCAAGCTAGGGCCCATGGAATGAGGTTGAGGAGCTTCGGCCTGCTTCAACTGGGGCCTCTGCCCATCGGGGCCTTCGCAGAGCCCGAAGAGAAGGAGATGGAGAGGGCCCCCCGGAGAGACAGACTGAGGCTTTTCGCAGCGGGACCGTCGATTAACATCTTCGTAACTTACGTGGTTTTGGTTCTCCTTTGTTCTGTTGCCAGTGGGATGGCTGCAGAAAACAAGGGCGTTCATGCAAGAGGAATTGTAGTTGGAGGAGGAGCAGAAGAAGCCGGCTTAATGCCATTCGAGACAATAACACACATCGATGGTAACGAGATTTCTGATTACTCCGATTTCTCGGATGAGATGGTCGGACTCTCCGCTGGAGAAGTTGCCCAACTAACCGTACTATCCAGGGATGATTCCACTGAAAAGTGGTCAGAGAGGAGTATAACTGTCACTATGGGAGATCGCTACCAGTACTACATCGAAGACTGTGAGAAAGATAGTGATTGCATTATTGAAGATAGAGTAGAACTACTGGAATTACTGGAAATTGAGCCTGGTGATGCTTTCCTAGGTGTTTCCGATCTTGTTTCATCAACAGCGGGAGTGGATGTTTATGCCAACATCATCGACGGGGAATACTCAGCATCAGGTACAGCAATACTCACTGTGATTCGCCCTCTTCTAATGCTGAATGTCCCAATTTCAAACGAAGGCCAGACGATGATTCTCCAAGAAAGGGAGATGCTGGTTGCTGGAAGCGGCACCATGGGCTCGGTCCTCGGAACCGATGGGATGCTGATGCTGTTCGACTTCCTATTTTGGCTCGTATGGATCAACTTCCTGCTTGGTTTCGCAAACCTGATTCCCATGATTCCCTTCGATGGTGGTCACCTTGTTAGAGACGGAGTCCACTCGGTACTGAGAAAGATCAGTCGGTCTTCTCATCCGATACGAATTGAGAACATATCGAATAGAATCAGCAGCCTGAGTAGTATCTTCATCCTATTGATTCTGCTAATACCTGTTATCATTCCGAGAATAATTTAGTTACTCTTCTTCTATCTGCCTTGGCTCGTGAACCTCTCGGAAGATTACTTTGGCGACTCCTACATTCTCCCTCAGAGTAGTAACCAGAGAGAACTTCGTGAATGCCCAGTTCTGATCGTAAGCCATTTCCTCCGGGAGAGTCATTGTGAGGTCGTCACCTTCGAAGTCGATTTCGAAGTCGTCTCTTCCGGTGTTCATCTTCATCAGAGTCTGAACCTTCTCATCCCTGTCCTCAACGACCTTAACAATCTGGTAGTTGTACCTCAGAGTGACACCTGCCAATGGGTGGTTGTAATCTATCCTAGCCCTGCCAGCGCTCATGAACTGGAGAATTCCTTGTCTCCCACCAATCTCAACTGGAGCCCCTATTGCTAGTGTGTTCGGGTCTCTTACGCTCCTTAGGAGGACGTTCTGTGAGATAGTCTCGACCTTGTTCTGGTCCCTATCCCCATAGGCCTGGGTTGGCTCGATATCGAACTCGTAATCCTTTCCAGCCTCGGCTCCTGCTAGGTGAGACTCAAAACCGGGGATTAGTCTACCATCTCCGACGGTTGTAATCATTGGGGAGTACTCTCTGTTTTCGTCATGGATATCGTGTTCCTTGGCTACCTCCTCCCTCGTTGTTTCTATCAGCTTGTCATTGCTAGCATTGTACAAATCATAGTCTACATGAACGATTGAGCCATTATCCATCATAGCACCTCAGGAGCCTCGCGACCGGCTCCCCCTTTTTCATTCAAACGGTAAGGGGCGATGAGGGCCTTTACTCGTCCTGGGATGGTTCAGTCACTCTTCTTGGGAGGGAGGCCAAGGCGCTCCCAGTAACCACCATTAGCCAACCCGCCCAAACGAGATGGCTGCCCTGTAGGTGGTGTACGGTTACCCTGACCTCGCTGACATCGTCAGTCTGGCCCAGTATCATCGATGACAAGAGCTCGTTTGACTGTAGTAGGTCCAGGATTACTATCGTGTCCCCTGTCGCCCCCGTAAGCCTATCCACCTCCGATCTGGCGGACACCATGCCGGAGGGAGAGTCAAAGCGGAGCATTCCGGGCGTGATATTCCCGAGCAGTGAGCCGCCAACGTCCCTAGCCTCGATGACGACTCCAACATAGCCGTCTCCTATTCGGTACCCATAGCCTTGCTCATCTGCGGATAAGACCTCTACCCCTGTGAACACGAGCTCCATCCCCTGATGCTGTGTCGGAACGTCTCTCTCCAGGGTGACGAAGTTAGATGGATCCGTCCTATCAACAAGAGTGGTGGTGAGGACATGCCCCACCAACAGGATCAGAATACCAGCATGGGCGATATGTGTGCCCAGCAACCTTGCTCGAGCAGATCGAGTCGTTATGCCACAGCGGATTATTTTGGGAATTGTCTTTCTCGAGCTCCTCCATAGTTTCAGCAGCGTTGGTGGGATGGCCAGTGCCAGCCAGGTCAGGATGAACATGGAGACAGCGCCTCGAGAAACGCTATCGGTGATTGCTCCGTCTTGATTGCCAGGCAGTTCCAGCCTCTCCGAGAAAGCGGCTAGAACAACTGAGAGGACCAAGGTCACCGAGAGCGCGATTGCGCCTGTTCTGCCGCTTACCCTGATGCCCCAAGCGTACAGTGCTAGCCCCACTGCGAGCAAAGACAGTAGAGGGGCACCGTAGTACTCGTGCGCTTCGATGCTTGTGCCTTCTATCTCTACAGTCAGTAGAACCCAGGTTAACAGCAGGAATACCACGGACAAGTACCATGGAAAAGACCGAGCCATGATGGCCCTCTTTTTGGGATCGACAATTGAGTCGGTTATCCGGGAGAAGTCGTCCTTCTGTTCATCGGGGATGACCCAGACTAGGAGGAAAGGCGCGATCCCAGCCAGTGACTGGTACCACTCGGAGATCCACGCCCATCCCGAGAAGAGCATCAGGAGGACCCCAAGGGAGACCCAATGGACCGGGGGTTCGTCCCGATCTCCGAAGATCAGCAGTGTAAGGATGGCCAATCCGAAGAAGAGGACCGCGGTTGAGCCAATCCAGAGGCCAACAGCAGCGAAGTAGAATAGAAGGAAGACTGCTAGAGCCCGGTTCTTCTCAAACAAAGTCTGGGATCCTTTCGAGAGCACCGTGGCTCTCTGCTCCCTCAGGGCATGGGCTACAGAAAGACCGAGAAGGGCAACAAATGACGTCATGTAGGCCGTGATCTCGAATCCAATTGCGCTGAAATCGATGATCTCCAGGATTCGCACATATGGATCCCTCGGGAGAGAATTCTCCCCATCGCCCACGAAGGCATGGACAGAGGCCCAGACCCCGTTGGCCCTTGTGACCAGGGTGGCATGCATCACCAAAGCCCCGGTTACCATCCCGAGCGCGGGCGATAATGCGTAGGGGTTGGATGATTTCGGCCTGGCTCTTGAGTGTAATATAGCCAGAAGTGCGAGCCATGGGAGAAGTGATCCGGTCTCGACCGGGTCCCATGCCCAATACCCCCCCCAATCGAGAACCGTGTAGGCCCAGAGACCACCAAGCCCTATGCCAATTGTCCCCGCTAGGAATGAGTATCTGGCCCATGGAATCATCGAGGCGTGAATCTCATTCGAGGGCCTTGACCTAATCAGTCCGGATACCGCAACGCTAGCCGTCGCAAGGCACAGCGAGTAGTATACGAAGACCACAGGCGGGTGGATCACCATCAGATCTGTCTGTAACAATGGACTGATCTCCCCCGCAGAGCCTGGTACAGCAGGGGAGAAGGGACGCAGTCCTGCTGAGATTAATAGGAGCAGTAAAGTCCAGAAGTGCAAGACCCTTATTGTGGTACTATCAGTCGTTTCGTCCTTGGACATCAGCCATGCGATTACGCTCATCATCGAGGCCCACATAAGAAGAGGTCCGGACCTGCTTCCCCATACCGCTGAAATGCGGTAGAAGAGAGGTAGTCCTTCGCCGACGTAACTTGAGACGAGACCCAGCGACGTTGCTTCGAAAATGAATGATAATGACAGAAGCAGGAAGGGAGAGGACCACCATCCGTAGTACTTGGCCCTGCTGTATCCGAACGCTAGCATCGCTGGTACGATTCGCTTGAAGTACAACGTTGGTTTTCTGAGTAAAAGTCTGAGCCCGACCATAGCCTTACCGGTAATTCCCATTCCCGACATCTCATCCGGAAAGCATGTTGCCATGACCGACATCTCATCATCTGATAGTTCGAAGAGGGCTGTCTTCCCCCTCAGAATTTTGCCATAAGGTGGGAACTCTGCCTTCCATAGTCTAGTATACTCTGATAGTCTCTCTGAGGTGAGGTCTCCTTCTGAAATTGCGTTTGCAGCGGTATGTGCTGCGAAAACGGCTGATTTCAATGCCAGGTGGGAGCCACCCTCGAACAGTGGAGAGGTGAATCCTGCAGCATCTCCCACTAGAATCAGCCCGTCATAGTGGGTCCGCTCGAAGGGCCCCGAGATTGGGATAGTCCCGCCGAAGGCCGGGCTCCCCTTTTCTTTCCACGGAGGCAGCGTTTGTTCAGATTCACTAAAATGTGTGTTTGAAATGAATTCATCGAGAGCCTTTTTTGTCCTGGGCTTGTCCTCAGTTACGAGTCCGACGTTTGCCCTGCCATCGCACTTGGGAATCATCCACAGGTACCCTTTCTCAGCATAGCTAGGCCATATGTAGAAATCCAGGTAACCATCAGTGGGCACCTCCAGAAGCTCGTACTGCATCCCTGCGACCACCTTGCCCTTTTGATTCAGAGGGTTCTCTCCATCGGGCTTGACCAAACGGGAGCAGACCGCTGCAACCCCTGAGGCATCAATTACTACCTTGGCCATTATGGGGAATTGATCCCCCTTGCCATCGCAGACCCATCCTGAAAACGGCTCTCCCTCGGCTCTATTCATAGAAAGTAGTTTGTGGCCTAGGTTAAGCGTGGCGCCTGCTGAGACTGCCTCATCCGTTATCCACCTCTCAAAGAGGTGTTTTTCCAGAACGTACCCCTCCTCGGTAAGTCGCTTTTCGGTACCATCAGGGAATATGACCCTGATTCCGTGCACCCTCTTGCTGATTACCTCCTCCGGGAGGGTAAGCTCTAGGTTCTGACAAGCTATCTCAGAGATGCACTCTCCACAGTGGACAGGGGTTCCTATCTCAGGGTGATCCTCGATGATTATCGTTGATAGCCCCTTGCGTGAGCATTGCAGAGCGGCATTTCCTCCTCCGGGGCCAGCCCCCACAACAAGAACGTCGCACACCGTCACTTCGCCGCCCACGTGGGGTACGGTAAAGGCACCATCAAAGAAACCCTCGGTTTGATATCCTCCAAAACAGACAAACCTTCTCATGCCAAGAGCGCTGCGTAATGTTGTGGGTTGGAGGAGTCTAGAGGAATTTATACTGGCTCTGGAACAGAGAGGCGAATTGCTGAGAGTGAGCCATCCAGTCGATGTTGAGCTAGAAGCGGGTTGTATCGCAGACCTGTTGGTAAAGAGGAACGGCCCAGCAGTTATCTTCGATCAGCCCAGGTTGGGAGATGGAAGTATCAGCAGGTACCCTCTTGCCATGAACCTCTTCGGGACCCGTGATAGGACCAATCTCGCGCTAGGTGTGGTGGAGCCTAAGGAGATCGGTGAAATGATGACTGGGCTCATGAAGCCGGATATAGGGGGAATTCTAAGGAGGCCATGGACAGGTCTTGGGTTGCTTAGACAAGGAATTTCAATGGCTCCTAGGAAGGTCTCAAGGGGGAATTGTCAGCAGGTTAGGATGGACAATCCTGATGTGACTAGGCTCCCCATCCCAACGAGTTGGCCCCAAGATGGCGGGCCCTTCATGACGCTTCCACTCGTTGTCACATCAGATCCAGAAACCGGAGTTCACAACTTAGGGATGTACAGGAGTCAGGTTTTCGGCCCTGATGAGGTCGGCCTTCACTGGCAGAAACACAAGCATGGTGCGGATCATGCTGAGGCATCAGAGGATAGGATGCCTGTCGCGATTTGCCTTGGAGGCCCCCCTCAGGTTATCTTCAGCGCGATCTCCCCCCTTCCAGACAACCTCTCAGAGTATGAGTTTGCAGGACTTCTGAGCGGTAGAAGGCTCAAGATCACAAAATGCCTGACCAATGATTTGTGGGTCCCGGCAGACTGCGATTTCGTAATTGAAGGGTACACGCTGCCTTCAGAGAGAAGGATGGAGGGCCCATTCGGTGACCACTTCGGTCATTACTCCCTAGAGGACGAGTATCCAGTAATGCACGTTACAGCAATCACTCACAGGAAGGACCCAACTGTACCAATGACGATAGTCGGTATTCCCCCGATGGAGGACGGTTACTTAGGCGAGGCTATTGGTGATGCCCTGCTGCCAGTGCTGAAGTTCCAGCACAGGGATGTCATCGATACTTTCCTGCCTCTCGAGACGGGTTTCCACAATCTTGCTGTTGTCTCCTCGAAGCAGAGGTTTCCACGTCAGGCAAGGAAGACTGCTCTTGGGCTTCTAGGAGCTGGACAGATGATGTTCCTGAAAGTAATCATAGTTGTCGATGAGGAGCATCAAGTCAAAGATCTCGAGAATCTTCTTGACGCTCTCCATAACAAGGTCAACATTCCCGATGATCTGGTAATACTGGAAGGAATGGTCGCTGATTCTCTGGCTCACACTTCTCCCTGGGAGAATGTCCATGACAAGTTGATCATCGATGCGACCACGCCATCAGAGGGGGATCCTATTTCTCGACCAGAAGAGAGCATCGTTGGTGAATCTCTGGCAATCTCAGCATCCGCTATCGAAGGCGTTGTCCAGGCTAGGATGTTACGACCCTCGATGATGGTGGTAACAACCGAAGTCGAAGGCAGCCCCAGTCCGGAGGAGAGGGGGGAAGTAACAAATAATCACCTGGCGCGTCAACAAAGAGAGAAGATTTCAGCAATCAGAGATTCTATCTGGAGCCTTAATTCTTCGAGGGGACTTAAGTGGCTGTTCATCACAGACTCGGATGCGAACCTGGAACATGAAGATTGGAAGAGGAGGCTCCTTTGGCAGCTTTTCTGCAGATTTGATGTAGGCAGGGATCTTCACTTCGATGAAACTGGTACGAGAGTGGCTTGGGATGCCACGGTCCCAATACCGTCTGATGACGGTCCCCTTCCCGTTCGAAGATGGCCTGCTGTCACCCTCCATGATCCAGAGATGGTTAGTCGAGTTGATGCGTGGCTTTCCCAGAGGATTTGAAATGGGCGCTCGGGAAGTTCTGGAGTTCGTCAAGGTCGAACACACACTATTTTCACTTCCGTTCGTCCTAATTGGTTTTGTACTTGCGGACAAAGAGTTTGGTTGCGATATCTCAGATGGTTTTTGGATTATTTTTGCTGCTGTTGGAGCACGTGGGCTCGCAATGGTACTTAACCGGATTATAGACAGGGATATCGACGCGGAGAACCCAAGAACCGCATCAAGGCACCTTCCGTCGGGGACAATATCGATACAATCGTCTTGGGTTCTCGCGGGATTGTTCCTTGGTATGCTACTCTTTTCTGCATGGAGGCTGAATGAAGTAGCGCTGAAGATGTCATGGCTACCTGTAGTGGCATTTGTGATATACCCATACACAAAGAGGGTCACATGGTTGTGTCACTTTTGGATTGGCTTCTGCCTCGCTCTTGCACCAGCTGGTGCATGGGTTGCGATCGCTGCTGATCACCATGGGTGGGAAGCAATTTTCGGAATAGGACAAGAGCAATTGGAGTTTCTCTGGTTCCCGGAGGTGTTCTTCATTTCGCTGGGTGTAGCCCTTTGGATTACTGCATTTGATGTTAATTACGCCCTGATGGACAAGGAAGTTGACAGGGAGCAGGGGATCAAGTCCTTCCCAGCAGCCTTCGGATCTAAAAAGACCAGGAATCTTAGCGTTATACTTACAATAGGATGGGTGATATGCTTCCTACTTGCGGGAATGCACGAATTCAACGAATCGGGTCGTTTTAGTTCACCTGTTTGGATTCTGTCCGCCATCAGCATGGGCGTGGTAAACCTGTATGTGATGACTAAAAGGGCCGATTTATCCTCTGATTCTGCACAACTAATGGAGGCGTATCAGAGTACGCTATTCCTTTCTTCAATGCTGACTGGCTGGGTCCTTCTGGGGAGTATGATTTACGTAGGTTAATCGCTGACAGAGACAATAACGAGGTCTAAAGATGTTCATCCTTCAATCGGAATATGACAGTGCGGGTGATCAGCAACAAGCGATTGATGTGTTGGTAAGACAAATCGAAGAGGGCCAGGAAAGATGTGTACTACTCGGTGTCACCGGGTCAGGTAAAACGTTCGCCATGGCTAAGATAATCGAAAGGATGCAGTTACCAACGCTAATCCTATCACACAATAAAACACTGGCACGTCAAATTTGGCAGGAGATGTCAGGATTGTTCCCAGATAACGCTGTTGAGTACTTTGTTAGCTATTACGACTATTATCAGCCGGAGGCATACATACCCGGACGGGACCTCTACATTGACAAGGAGCTGCAGATGAATGAGAGGATAGAGCAAGAGAGGTTCTCTACAGTGGCTTCCCTAGTTTCCCGTCCAGATGTGATAACAATAGGGACCGTTTCCACAATCTATGGTCTAAACCCACCAGAGGTTTTCCAGCAGAATCACCTGAGGCTCCATGTCGGACAAAATGCTGATCCTCAGGATGTGGTTAGGAGTCTGGTGGAACTTCAATATCGGAGAACTACAAGAGAGATAACCAGGGGGGACGTCCGGCTCAGAGGAGAGGTTCTCGATGTGTGGATGCCAAGCAGGGATGATCCGATTAGAGTCAAATTTGGATGGGAAGGAATAGAGAGAATTCAGGTCTGCGAAGCAGTGTCCTGGGAGCCTCTAGATGAGTTCGAAGAAGCTTGGATCCATCCGAGAGAATTCTACATGACGAGTGAAGATAGGTTCAAGCAAGCTCTGGAGGATATCGAGGGAGAGTTGGGCGATCGGTTGGACTGGTTCGAGTCTAAAGATCGGGGTCTTGAGGCCCATAGACTAGAGCAGAGGACCAGATTTGATCTAGAGATGCTGGATGAAGTGGGCTCTTGCAAGGGGGTCGAGAACTATTCGATGCACTTTGATGGCCGAAGTAGGGGGGAAAGATCATACTGCCTTCTGGACTGGGATGTTCGGAGGGGATTTCTCAAGAAAGAAGAACCTAGTCGACCATGGATTCAGACTTCCGTCCGCGTATGACAACCGTCCACTTAGGATAGACGAGTTCCAAACCCTAGTCCCTCAGATGGTCTACGTTAGTGCCACTCCGGGGGAGAGGGAGCTGAGGCACCTTGCAGAGGTGACAGGGCAAAACATCCCCTCGGGACTGATGCATGTGGACAGTGAGGGCGGTGCCAGAAAGTCCGAAGTCGGGAAGCCGGAGACTAAGCAGAGTATGGAGGAATTACTGGAAAATATAGATGGCATAGCTAAAATGGAGATAAGGCCTACTGGACTGCTGGATCCGGAGATAGAGGTTAGAAGTACAGAGGGACAGGTACAGGATCTGCTGAGCGAGATTGGTGAAAGGGTTAGTCGTGATGAACGAGTCCTAGTTACAGTCATGACCATCAAGTTCGCGGAGGAGGTCGCCGAGTACCTAGAAGGGATGGGTGTCAAGGCACACTACCTCCACAGTGAGATAGATACACTGGAGAGAACCGAGATAATCAAGGCACTCAGATTGGGCCTGATTGATGTGATTGTGGGAATTAATCTACTCAGAGAAGGTCTGGATATTCCCGAGGTTTCGCTAGTGGCAATCTTTGATGCTGACAAGCAGGGCTTCCTGAGGAACGAAAGGTCCCTTCTACAGACCATTGGAAGAGCGTCGAGAAACGTAAATGGCTCTGTAATTCTGTATGCTGATTCCGTCTCTGCCTCAATGGAAGCTGCCATCAGTCAGACGGTGAGGAGAAGAGCCATGCAAGGGGAGCATAACGAAAAGAACGGGATAGTCCCAAAAACCATCGAAAAGGCCTTGCCCGTAATGGGGTCAGAGATTGAGGACCTAGTCTCTGGAGTTGCTGGTAGGGGGAGTGAAGGCGGTAGGAGAATGGTCGCCAAGCCTCCGGGCAAAAAGGGTCTGGAGGGACTAGCAAAGAGATTTGGACTAGGTGCGGGCGTCTGGAATAACTCCGATTCAGTTCTAGAGAACGTAAGTCAGCCCGAGTGGATAGGTGAAGGAGGAAGGGATCTCGAAGATAATGATGGAGAGGCAGATGTTATCTCCAGGCTTGAGATGGAGATGAGGCAGGCTGCAGATAGGCTGGACTTCGAGAGAGCAGCAGAACTGAGAGACAGAATATACCGAATTCGGAATACCACCAATTGAAGCCCAGAGGGTTGTGCGGGTACCATGGTAGGATACTCCCGTGACGATTTCGAAGTCCCTGTAGAGGACTATGATTTTTCGAGTGTTACCGATGTTGGATCTCTGATTGATCAAATGTCTAGAGCTGGTGGTTTCACTGCTTCGAAGTTGGCTAGAGCCAGAGATATCTTGAGAGAAGCAATTTCAAGATCCGATGGAGAAGGGGTCCTCAACTGGCTATCATTCCCCGCCTGTCTATGCGCTACAGGAACCAGAGGTTTCTTCATTGAGGCACTGAAGAGGAGAGCATACAACGTAGTCATAACCACATGTGGAACCCTAGATCATGACATAGCCAGAGTATACAGGAGTTACTTCCATGGAGACTTCAGTCTAGATGACGTTGCCTTGGCTGAGGAGGGGCTGAACAGGCTTGGCAATGTGGTGATTCCAAATGAGTGCTACGGCGAGATTTTGGAGAGAGTCCTGCTACCTTGGCTGGAAGAAATTGAGGATGAGAGGAAGTCTATAGACGATTCAAACCCGTGGAGAGGCTTTGGTTCAGTGGAACTATGTTGGGCGATAGGTGACAGGATTGATGACCCTAGTTCTCTTCTTTACTGGGTTGCTAAGAATAGGATCCCGATGGTTATTCCAGGAATTACCGATGGCTCGATAGGTTCGCAATTATTCATGCATAGACAAAAGAGCCCGGATTTCATGATTGATGTGCTAGCAGACGAACAGATTCTCTCCGACTTGATTTGGACGGCAGACGAAAGCCATGGTCTGATGGTAGGAGGGGGGATTTCCAAGCATCACGTGATCTGGTGGAACCAGTTCAGACAAGAGGCAGGCATGGATTCAGCAGTTTCGATCACAACCGCCCCAGAGTTCGACGGTTCCCTCTCTGGGGCTAGACTGAAGGAGGCTATTTCATGGGGCAAGATTCGCCCCAATGCCGACCAGATAGTCGTTGAGGGCGAAGCAAGCCTGATTCTTCCCATCCTCGGTTCTGACTTATTTGCTGGGAAGTGAGATATGTGCCGTAGAAACGGCTATTAGTTCACATTTTCCGGTTTGGGGTATGACAGTCAGAGAAATGATTCAGGACATGATAAATGAATTGACGGAAGCTATTGCAGATGCTGAGAAGCACGACTCTGGGAACAATGCTGCTGGAACCAGAGTTAGGAAAGTGATGCAAACCTGCAAGAACCTTGCTCAGGATGTTAGAGTTAAGGTTCAGGGAGACAAGAATTCTCGCTAATCGGTATGGGCAATCATTTCCATTATTGAGACTCTCAATGGTACCATAGGATGCCAACCCTCGCCCCCTATTCCAATCAGAGCTCGATGGATGCTACCTAGGTCTACAGATTCGGATCTTTCGGAATAAATCCCTCTCACAGGACTGGGGACTTCGGATAGAGACTCGATGGTGTGGGAGTGATTGATTGCATTGTTGTAACGTTCCCAGAGGATTCTTATCTCGTCGATAACGTGCTCCGATGACCATGCCCTTCTACCGCACATTCTGAAGTTCCCGGATAGATTGGATTCCTTCTCGTTCATGCATAAACAGGAAATTGCGTCAGTTACATCCCTGACATTGACCCAGAACCTATCCCTAGGTTCGGTTTTTGGTTCTCCTCCACCCTTAATTTGCCGTATCCAATCTATCATTATCTCGTTTCCCCAGTTCCTCCCACCATTCGGAATGACTACATCCTTCAGCTCTAGAACAATCGTTGATTTCGGAGGGTTTGAGCCCATAGGAATAATCGCAATATCGCAATCCTCTTGTTGATCAATTCCTACAACCAGTTCAGAGTCAGATGGATCTTCCACTATCGAGGCTCCTGCTCTTTGCAGCCTCTCTTCCAGTGCTTCCCTAAGACCGTCCAATTTTCCGAAAACATGCACGTTGCTGAGCATGATAACGCATCAATTAGTTTGCCTCAATAGACTTGGAGGTGAATGCAAGGAGGGCGTCCCTCAGGATTCCAATTATCATATCTATCTCCTCGGTTGTAATTGCAAAGTGAGGAGCGAACCTCAGAGCATTCTGACCTCCATGAATGACCCCGAGTCCGTTCTTCCTACACCATTCCTCTACACAGCCAAAACCGACTACTGGAAGCTTCTGCGGATCTAGTTCAGCGCAAAGCAACAGCCCAGTCCCCTGAACTTCAGTGATTGTCCC
>LULP01000089.1_pt1 | contig 30097 bp, 34 predicted proteins | sample 728111 | NCBI WGS metagenome assembly LULP01 (sample SAMN03860286, study PRJNA289734) | marine metagenome | biome: seawater column; feature: ocean; material: water; isolation source: Red Sea water column Station 149 - depth 25m | place: Saudi Arabia: Red Sea | collected 2011-10-15 | depth 25 m
ATATAGATAAATAATTGAATAATTAATGCTAATCATTTTTAAAGAATTAACAAAACAATTTGAACAATCTCTTTTAGATAGTCTTGAAAAAAATGATAAAAAAGGAGAATTCGCAATTCTTAGCAAGAATTTAATTACACAATCATCAAAAGAGGAATTTGGTGATTATCAATGTAATGTTTGTTTAAGTTTATCTAAAATATATAAAAAGAACCCAAGAGATATTTCTAATGATTTTATTAACCTTTTAAATAAAAATAAAAGCATAGCAAAATTATGTAAGAGTCTAGAAATAGCTGGACCTGGATTTATAAATATAAAATTAAAAGATGAGGTTCTAATAAATGAAATTAAGTCAAATATTCAATGCAATAGGGCTGGCATACCTCTAATTAGAAAAGATTTAGATAGTGGTTTGTCCAATAAAGTTATTGTAGATTTTTCTAGCCCTAATATTGCTAAAGAAATGCATGTAGGGCATTTAAGATCAACAATAATAGGTGACTCAATATCTAGAATTTTCGAGTTAAGAGGTTATGAAGTATTAAGACTCAATCATGTTGGTGATTGGGGAACACAATTTGGCATGCTTATTACTCAGCTCAAAGATTTATATTCAAATGATCTAGAAGAAATAGGAAAGATCAAGATAAGTGATTTAGTTGAATTTTATAAAGAATCAAAAAAAAGATTTGATAACGAATCTGAATTCCAAAAAAGATCTAGAGAGGAAGTAGTTAAGTTACAAAGTGGAGATATTAAATCGATTAAAGCTTGGAAATTATTATGTGATCAATCAAGGAAAGAATTTGATGAAATCTATAAAAATTTAAAAATAAAAATAGAAGAAAGAGGTGAATCTTTTTATAATCCCTTCTTAAAATCAGTTATTGATGATTTGAATTTAGAAAAAATATTAGTAGAAGATCAAGGAGCAAAATGTGTATTTTTAGATGGGATGACTAATAAAGAAGGCAAACCTTTACCGCTAATTATTCAAAAAAAAGATGGGGGTTTTAATTATGCCACTACAGATCTTGCTGCTATAAGATACAGATTCAATAAACCTCCTAATGGCGATGATGCTTCAAGAATTATTTATGTAACTGATCATGGGCAAGCAAATCATTTTGCTGGAGTTTTTCAAGTTGCAAAAAAAGCAAAATGGATCCCAGAAAATTGTCAAGTAGACCATGTCCCTTTTGGGTTAGTTCAAGGAATTGATGGCAAAAAACTAAAGACAAGAGAAGGTGAAACAATACGCCTAAAAGATTTATTAAATGAAGCAGTTAGAAGAGCAAAAGAAGATTTATTGAAAAGATTAGAAGATGAAGATCGTTATGAGACCGAAGAGTTTATAGCAAATACTTCAAGAATTATTGGATTAGGAGCTGTTAAGTATGCAGATTTAAGTCAAAATAGGATTACCAATTATCAATTTAGTTTTGATAAAATGCTTTCCCTAAATGGTAATACTGCTCCTTATTTGTTATATACACTTGTAAGAATTTTAGGAATTAAAAGAAAAAATAATTTTGTTTATGACTCTAAAGATTTTCAGTACGTAAATTATGAACATAAATCTGAGTGGAAACTTATCAGAAAATTACTTAAGTTCGATGAAGTCATAATTTCTATTGAAAAAGACTTAATGCCAAATAGATTATGCAATTATCTGTTCGAGCTATGTCAGACTTTTAATAGATTCTATGATCAAGTTCCAATCCTCAAAGAAGAAAAAAATATAAAAATTTCTAGGCTTAATTTATGTGACCTAACTGCAAAAACACTAAAATTAAGCTTAGAGCTTTTAGGAATTGAAACTTTAGAAAGAATGTAATGAATGATTTTGATCCATTAAATAATCTTTTCCCAAAACCAAGAGAAGAAATAATAAATATGCAGTCTTACTCTGCACCTTTAGAAAATAGAAGAAATTTACTCCGCTTAGACTTTAATGAAAATACTTTAGGTCCAAGTCCTAAGGTTTTAGAGGCATTACAAGCGATAAAATTAGATGAGATTTCAATTTATCCAGAATATAATTTTTTAAAAAAATTTTTATGTGATAAATATCTTGATTCAAGAAAATTTGGTAATGATGAAATCGGAATTTTCAATGGAGCAGATGCAGCAATAAATGCAATTTTCAATTGCTTTGGAGAAAAAGATCAAATATTTCTAACCACAAATCCAACTTTTGGTTACTATTCTCCTTGTGCAGAAATCCGAGGAATGAAAAAAATAAGTTGTTCTTACATTGGAGAAAATTTTCTATTCCCCATCGAAGAATTTAGGGAAAAAATAATAAAGCATAATCCAAAGTTAATATTTATTTGCAATCCAAATAATCCAACAGGAACTGTTCTAAGCTCTCATGAAATAATTAATTTAGCCAATATCAATAAAGATTCATTAATAGTTGTTGATGAACTATATGAAAAATTTAATGGAGATAGTCTTCTTGAATCGATAGATTTTGAAAAGAATAAAAATATACTAATAATCCAATCTCTTTCAAAAACTGCAGGTCTAGCTGGTTTAAGAATAGGTTTTACTTTTGGCAATAAAAGTTTAATTCAGTACATTAATAAAGTTACAGGACCATATGATGTAAACAGCTTTGCTATAACAGCTGCATTAGCAGCACTTAAAGACAAATCATATATTGATAATTATGTTTTAGAAGTAAAAAAGGCGAGGGAATGGATTTTAAATAAATTTAAATCAACAAAAATCAGAACTCACTTTAGTGGAGGTAATTATTTCTTAATTTGGCCAAAAAAAGATCCTAAAATCTTAATACAACAGATGAGAGAAAAAGGTATTCTTATTAGAAGTATGGAAAACAAAAAAGATATCGGTAATTCTATAAGGGTTAGTATTGGAACTAAAGAACAAATGATTTTTTTCTGGGACAATTACAAGATATTAGATTTAAAAAATTAATTACTGAAAATATAAATTGTATTTTGATCGATTCTTTTAGGTTTTATTTGAAAATCTTTTCCAACATATTTTACTTTAAAATCTTTCATATTTTCGATAAATAAATCAGCATTTGAGAAATCACATTCTTTATTAATTTTTTTGCCGCGTTCAAAGTGAACAGGAATAACTACATTAGGTTTTAGAAGCTTAACTATTTTTGAGGCTTCTTTACCATTGTAAGATTTTATTCCTCCTCCAATTGAAATAAACAATATATCTGGACTAGACAAAATAATTTGACTGTTTATATCAATATCACCAGCAGCTCCTCCCATATGAACAATTTTAAGATCATTCTGCTCCCAACTCCAAACAGTTGCCATCCCAAATCTTCTTCCATCTACTCTGTCATGTGGTACAGAAATTCCATTTAATAAAATATCCTCAAATTGATAGATTCCTGGCTCAACGAACATTAATTGATCATTAGGGTTATATCCTTCATCTGGAAGCCTAGAACTAGCCAAAATAAAATCTACGTTGACTTCTTTTGGCTCCTTTAAATTACTTGCACAACCTATTGCTTTAAAGGGATTTATAAGAATAGATTTATCTGCACTAGTAATTAAAAAACTACTATGTCCCAAACTTTTTATTCCTAAGTTCCTTGCCAATAATGAGGTAGGTAAAAAAGAGCTAACTAATATCAAAAATAAAAAGTTTTTAATTTGAGAAATCATAATATTATTTTTTTTTATTTTACTTTTGTTCAGCCATTTTTAGAAAATTACTAATTAATTTATGACCAAATTGCGTCAACACACTTTCAGGATGGAACTGTACCCCATGTAAATGTTTATATTCTTTATGAGAGATAGCCATAATTGTTGAGTCTTCTAAAGTCGCAGTTATGTCGAAACAAGATGGTAAAGAACTTGAATCAACTATAAGACTATGGTATCTAGTAGCCACAAATGGAGTCTCGATATCTTTAAACAATCCTTTTTGATTATGAAATATTTTGGATGTCTTACCATGCATAAGTTCTTTCCCAACTATAACCTTACCTCCAAAAGCTTGGGCCAAAGCTTGATGACCTAAACAAACTCCCAAGGTCGGAATATTTTTAGATAATTTTTTTAGAATTGGCAGACAAATTCCAGATTGATCTGGATTACCTGGACCTGGAGATAAGAGAATTCCACCAGGATTTAGTTTGATAATTTCTTCTAAAGTAATTTCATCATTTCTTTTAACTATTAATTCTTTAGTTATTTCATGCTCAACTGAAAGTTCTCCTAAATATTGAACAAGGTTATAAGTAAAACTATCGTAATTATCAATAACAAGAAACATATTTATATGGATTTAAAATAACAACTTTATTTTAGGAACAAAGATATATACAGCAATAATAACAGAATTAATGGAAGCTAATAATACTGCTCCTGCAGAAGTATCTTTTGAAATTTTAGCCAAAATACTAAATTCTTTTTTCACTACTAAATCAACGATTGATTCAATAGATGTGTTCAATATTTCTAATATTAAAACAGACATTATTGTTGCAATCAAAATAACATAATTACTTAGACTAATTTTGAGTAAAAAACCAATTATTAAACTTGTAACTGCAAAAATTAATTGAATTTTAAAATTTCTTGAAGTTTTTAATACATAACTAATACCACTGAAAGCATACTTAAAACTTATAAATACATTACTAGAAGTTTTGTATGATTCTTTTCTATTTTCTAAATAGTTTATTTTTTTTTCCATTTATTTTTAATCTAATCGAGTAATTAAATATTCTTGGAAATTTAACATATTTTCTAAATCATGCTCATTATTATGTTCCCATCCCAAAAGATGTAAAAATCCATGACTAGCCAACCAGATCATCTCTCTATAGATTGAATGTTTATATTCATAAGATTGCTCAAGTGCCATCTCTAATGATATAAAAATATCTCCCAACTCTATATGATCTAAATTATTTAGAGATTCATCAGAAATAATTGGAAAAGATAGAACATCAGTTGGACCATTTTTTTGCATCCATTTCTTATTCAAAGAAGCAATTTCTTGATTAGATATTATCTGTAAGCCTAATGAAAAAGATTTTTTTTCAAAAATATAATTTGGTAATTCATAATCCTCTTTTTTTAATATAGTATTTATCCAAGATAAAAAAACTTTCTCCCAAAAAATAGATTCAAAAATAAGATGAGTTTTAGTATCTTTTAACTTATTTGAAAATTGAGAGAAATCATTACATTGAAAAACCAAATCTAAATTTATTTCAGAAATAATTTTTTCTTTCATACATTCTTAAACTGGAATATTGGGCTTACCTATTGTGGCCACAAGTATTAATATCCCAATTAAAACTAGAAAGGTTATTGAAAAATGAGAAATACTTTTTGAGCCTTTCCTTACCATATTTCTCATAGCAAGCTTTATAAAGCTTGGAGGAGAAACTTTTTTTTCTAAAATTTCGTTTTTATTTTCCATTAGTTATTCAATAGATTCATTAGAAGAAATATTCATACGTAATAATTCATGAATAAATGGGTCAAGTCCACCATCTAAAACACTATCTAACTCGTTAGTCTCCTGCATAGTCCTAAGATCTTTTACCATTTGATAGGGATGGAAAACATAATTTCTTATTTGATTGCCCCATGCAGCTTCCACAATATCACCTTTAATATCAGCGACTTCAGCAGCTCGTTGTTCTTTAGCAATCACTAATAGTTTAGACTTTAAAAGTAACATAGCTTTTTCTTTATTTTGTAATTGAGATCTTTCTTGAGTACATCTTACTGAAATCCCTGAAGGCAAATGAACAATTCTCACTGCTGTTTCTACTTTATTAACATTTTGTCCTCCAGCTCCACCGGATCTACTCGTTGTAATTTCTAAATCTTTTTCAGGTATATCAAGTGAAATATTATCATCTAATTTTGGCATAACCTCTACCCCAGCAAAGCTGGTTTGTCTTTTGCCATTGGCATTAAAAGGAGAAATTCTTACTAATCTATGAGTTCCTTTTTCATGTTGCAGATAGCCATATGCATATTTTCCATCAATTTCGAACGTTACACTTTTAATACCTGCTTCTTCTCCTTGAGATAATTCATTAATGACAAGGCTCATTTGATTATTATCGGCCCATCTTGAGTACATTCTTAATAATATCTCTACCCAATCCTGCGCATCTGTTCCACCCGCACCTGCGTTAATAGAAACTACTGCTCCTTCCTTATCGTATTCACCACATAACAATCTTTCAAATTCCCATTTATCCAAATTCTCTCTTAATTTCTTTAATCCCAGCTGCGATTCTAAAATCATTTCCTCTTCGGGTTCTAGAGAATAAAGCTCAAGAGAGGCATTAGCATCAGAAATAAAAGTTTTCCATTTATCTAACAATTCGAGTTGTGCTTTGACATCATCAAGGATTAACATTTGCTTTTTAGCTTCTTCTTGATTTTCCCAAAATTCAGGCTGAGCAGAAATTTGCTCTAACTCTTTCCTTTTCGCTTTTAATCTTGGAACGTCAAAGACAATCCTGAGCATTACCCAGGCGCTCTGTTAGTTCCGAAAGATCTTTTTTGAAATCTGTAATATCTATCAAAATAGAATTTAATCGTTATTTATAATCTAACAAGCACTTTTGTTTAATAGTATAAACTAAGTATTATTTTAAAAAAATGTCCAAAGTTGAAATTTATACTTGGCAATATTGCCCATTCTGTATTCGAGCAAAATCACTACTCAAGAAAAAAAATGTAAATTTTACAGAATATAAAATAGATGGCGACGAAGATGCCAGAGCATTGATGATTGAAAGAGCTGATGGTAGAAGAACATTACCACAAATATTTATAGATAATGAGGGTATCGGAGGCTGCGATGATCTCTACGCATTAGAAAATGAAAATAAATTAGAAGCATTATTAAACTAGATCTTATGAAATTTCTATTCGTAATAGATCCAATTAAAAATATAAATCCCTTAAAAGATTCAACTGCTGCTTTAATGCAAGCATCATCAAAAAAAAATATTGAAATCTGGAGTTGTACTCCTCAAGACCTGGAAGCTAGAGGTGATGAAGTATGGGCATCTTCCGTAAAAGTTGAAGTAATTCCATGGATTTCTTTCAAAGAGAATGATTGCATACCTCTCGCCGAATTTAATTGCATTTGGATGAGAAAAGATCCTCCTGTAAATGAGGCTTATTTATATGCAACCCATCTTTTAGAAGTTGCCGAAAGAAAAGGAGTAAAAGTAATTAACAAACCCTCATCGTTAAGAGCGTGGAATGAAAAGCTAGGTGCTTTAAGATACAGCCACTTAATGGCACCTACAATAGTTGCGAGTAAGGTAAAAGATCTTATTAATTTTGCAAATATAAATAATGAAGTAGTCATAAAACCTCTTGGAGGAAAAGGTGGTCAAGGTGTTATAAGGATAAATAAAAATTCTCCAGGAATTAAATCAATCATTGAATTAATCACTTCTCAAGAAGAATTACCCGTTATGATGCAAAAATTTATTCCTGAAGTCATAGAGGGTGATAAAAGAATAATTATCGTAAACGGAGAAGCAATTGGATCAATAAATAGGATTCCTCAAGGAGGCGATTTTAGGAGTAATTTAGCGATGGGAGGCAAGGCTGAACCCACATTATTAACAGAAAAAGAAAAAAGTATCTGCTCAGAATTATCTCAACACTTCAAAGATGAGGGTTTATTTTTTGTAGGTATTGATGTAATAAATGGAATGCTTAGCGAGATTAATGTAACCAGTCCAACAGGTTTAAGAGAAATAGAAAATTTATCCAATAAAAATGTTTCAGAGGAAGTTATTGAAAAATTAGTAGAAATTATCTAGGATTTTTAGCGCAAAATATCTGTTTTACTATAGATTCAAATTTTAATTTAATCTCATCTATTTCTTTCTCTAAAACGGAGCCAGAAACTATACCTGAACCTGCAGTAAATTCAATATTTTCTTCAATACATCTTGCGCCTCTTATTGCCAAAAGAAATGAAGCATTGCCTGATGAATCAACCCAACCCATTGGAGAAGCATAATTTCCTCTAGGAAAAGACTCAAGAGTGTTTATCCAATCCAATGCTGCATTTTTTGGGTATCCACAAACAGCTGGAGATGGATGTAAGTTTTTAAGCAATTCAAAAGGACAAATATTTTCAACTTTAGAGAAAATGAGTGTTTGCAAATGAGAAATATCTCCAAATGAATTTACCTTGATATCACTTTTTTTAAAGTTTGTTATTTTTGAAACTTCTAAAGATTTAATCAAATGTTGTATTACATAATTATGTTCCTTTAAGTCTTTAGTACTTTTTAGGAGTTTCTTAAAATTTGAATTAGTAGAGATAGTTCCAGCAAGAGCCTCTAAAGTTAAATTAGGTTTAGAGAAAGAAAATAATTTTTCTGGAGATGCTCCAAACAAAATATCCTTACTATTCCTTTTCCAAACGTATCTACATGTATTTGGTTGCTTCTTTTTAAATCTTTTTAAAATTTCTACTAAATCTAATTTATTTTTAAGTTTTATTTTAATCCTATTCGCTAAAACTATCTTTTCGAGGATATCTTTCTCTACTAATTGAATTCCTCTATTTACTACTTTTTTCATGTTTGTTTTAGAAGTTTCTAAGGAGCGTGAGAAATCATCAATAAAAGGGGAATCAAAACTAGTTTTTAAGCCAGATGATTTTATTAATTCTGAGCCAGAATTAATAACTTGATTTCTAATTGTCCATATTTCTTCAATTAATGTTCTTAATGATGATTTACCTTCAACATGACCATTGATTCTTAACCAGCAATTCTTGCCACTTTTAGTAATTAATATTTTTGGCAAAATGGCTTCCAAACTAGGGATATCTGAAGGTAAATTCTTATTATTCAAATTTTCAGAGAAAGAAAATAAATAAATTATTTTTGAAAGTGCAGAATTATGCGATTCATTAGTTAAGTTAATTAAATTTTTAAAATTCTCAGAATTAAACTCTTTTGCTACCTCAAATCTTTTTGGGCCATCCAGAGTAACATATTTACACTTCTCGAAAGCTATATATGAAATGCCATCAGATTCCTCCCAAAATGAAGAAAACGGATATTGATTTATTAACAATTCATAAACTTGAAATAAATCAATACAAGGAATCTCAACACAAATACTTACTAATCCAGAATTTTCAACTTTCTTATCGAAAGAGGAAAATACATCTTTTAAAAAATCTGTTAAGTTTAAATCATTTTTCATTACTTATTGAAAATAACTAAAAATGATGCAATAAAGTAAAAAATGTAACTCAATTTATAAACTACATTCAATAATTATCTAATTTTGCGTGTTAATTAAAAATGGACGAAGATAAAAAAAAATTATGGAAAAAAGCAATAAAATGGCCTCTTTATTCTGTTGCCATACTTCCAGTTTTAATAACAGGGGCTTACTTGCTCAATCAATATGAAGAGGTAAAAATTTATAATTTGATTTCATTTACTTTAGCTGCAATTTTGATATTACTTTGGGAAAATCTAACTAATGATTTATACGACGCAGAAACAGGAATCGATGAATTTAAATTCCATTCAATTGTAAATCTTGTAAAAAATAAAAAAATAATTTCATTTATTGCATATACATCTTTAGTTATTGGTTTATTAATAATTTTAATTATTTCAGTATCAACAAGTATAAACATTTTTATTTTGGTGGCAGCTTGCTGCTTCTTAGGATATTTATATCAAGGTCCTCCTTTTAGATTGGGCTATCAAGGTTTAGGAGAACCATTATGCTGGCTTGCATTTGGACCTTTTGCGTACTCTGCAGTCTTAATTGCGTTAAATCCGTCTAATATTTACTTCGAAGATATTCCATGGAAAGTTTCTTTATTACTTGGTTCAGGACCTTCCTTGGCAACAACTCTTGTATTATTTTGTTCTCATTTTCATCAAATTTCTGAAGATAAAAAGCATGGGAAAAATTCACCTTTAGTTCGCTTAGGGGCAAAAAAAGGTTCTCAATTTGTGCCTTGGATAATTTTTACAATATATATTTTTCAACTTTTCACAATAGTTTATGGATTTATTCCAGTGTTTTGCATCCTTTATTTGCTTAGTTTCCCTCAAGCAATAAGACTTATAAATTTATTAAAATCTTCGTATGCAAAACCTTCTGCAATAAAAAATTGCAAATTCGTCGCAATAAAATTTCAAACTCTTAATGGAATTGGTTTAATCACAGGATTAATATTTAATTACTTGCTAAATAAATGAACTTAATATTTCAAAAAAAATCTTATAGCTTTAAGTTATCGGCCAAAGTAGAAAATTCTAAAACCAATTACCATACAAAATCGGGTTGGATAATTAAATTAATAAGTAATGATAAAAAAATAGGGTTTGGAGAAGTTTCACCGCTACATAAAAAAGACTTAAAAAAGTGTGCGAAACAACTAGATATGATCCCTGAGTATATAGAGGAATTTAATTTATCTGAGCAAATAAATATTTTTCACCCATGCATTCAATCTGCAATAAATTCTGCATTAGCTGAGATCAATGGAAAAATAATTTTTAAAGAAAACTACTACTTTGATGAAATTGGTAAAACAGCCATATTGTTAAATCATGAAAATGTAGTTTCAGATCTAAATGATATTAAAAAAAGACATTGTGATATTGGAAAATCATTAACCTTAAAATGGAAAGTAGCACTAAAAAATAACCATGAGGAAGAAGCAAAATTAGAAGAAATTTTAAGCAAAATAGGTAATAATATTAAGTTAAGAATAGATGCTAATGGTTCTTGGGGAAGAGAGATAGCTAATAGATGGGCTGATATTTTGAAAGATAATAAAAATATAGATTGGTTAGAACAACCTCTCTGTGTTGATGATATTGATGGACTGACAGAACTAAACAAAAAAATTCCAATAGCTTTAGACGAATCACTTTTAAAATTTCCAACTTTGATTGATGAGTGGAAGGGTTGGCAAATTAGAAGGCCTTCTCAAGAAAATAATCCAGTTAAGCTTTTAAGAGAATTAGAAAATAAAAAAGCTTTAATATCTATAAGTACCTCATTTGAAACTGGAATAGGAAAGAGATGGCTCCATCATTTATCTTCTCTACAATTACAAGGACCAACGCCAAAAGTTCCTGGTTTAGCAATGAATAAATTCCCTAATTCGTTTCTATTTTTAAATGAAGCAAAAAAGATATGGGATCAACTATGAAAAATAAAATTCATACTATTGAAGTTGAAAATAACGAAACTCAATCTGTAGAAAAAATTATTGAAAAAATTAGAGAGAATAAAATTATTTATGTAAAAAACAAATTTTATGAAGACAAAGATGTATTAGATTCAATTACTGAAAATGGGCCAGCAATTATCTTAAACAGTAGTGGGAGTTCTGGAAAACCGAGACAATGTTTTCACCATTTAAATAATCTTAAATTATCTGCAACTACATCAGGTCAATGGCTAATAGAGCAAGGATTTGAATTACAAAACTGCTTAATTTTAAATACTTTACCCCTGAACCATATAAGTGGATTAATGCCAATTTTTAGAAGTCAAACTTGGGGATGTGATTGTATTAATATTTCTCCGAATTTGATAAAAAAAACTCGAGAACTTTTACTTTTCACAATTAAATTTAAAAAAAACAAAAAACACTTGATTACGTCATTAGTACCTACCCAATTACAAAGACTTTTAGCTCAAAAAGATGGAATTAGTTGGCTAAAAATTTTTGATCTAATTTGGGTAGGTGGAGCTTCAATTTCAGACGAAACTGCAGAACAATGTATAAAAGAAAAAATAAAATTAGCACCTTGTTACGGCTCAACTGAAACAGCAGCAATGGTTACGAGTTTAAAACCAAAAGAATTCTTAATGGGTTTTAAAAATGTTGGAGAAATACTACCTGATACAAAAATAAGAATTAACGCACAAGGATTAATCGAAATAAAATCAGCCAGAATTGGAATCGAAATAATAGATTCTTTAAAAACTGAAAATTTCAAAAATAAAAATGGGTGGTGGCAAACAAGTGATTTAGGTGAAATTAAGCAAATCAATAATTCTTACTATTTAAAATTTGTTGGAAGAAGTGATAATGCCTTTAATTCAGGAGGAGAAGTTGTTTTCCCTGAAGTAATTGAATCTAGATTAAATGATTTCATTATGAAAGAAAATATCCCAATTAATAAATTCAATATTTCGAAAGTATCTAACAAATTATGGGGAAATAAAATTAAAGTAATAGTTGAATTTAGAGAACTTACAAATGATAAAAATATTGAAATTTCTTTAAATTTATTAAAAAATTTTTCTCAAAGTTGGCCTAAACATGAAAAGCCTGAAAAGTGGATTGTTAAAAACAAAAATAGCATTACAGAAAAAATAAACTATAAATTTAAAAAATAATAATCAGCATTCTTTTAAATTTGTACTCACATTAGAAGCCTCTATCCATCTTTCTAGCTGATCGGGAATTTCTATTTTATTTCTTGAATCAACATCTAAAGAACAGTGTATAATTTTCCCTTCGGCTACTTTATTTCCATTTTTTATAAAAAAGCTATTTACTTGGAACAAATGAGTATTAATTTTATGAGGGGCAATTTTTACTTTTAATAAATCTCCAATTTTTATAGGCGCATGAAAGTTTGCTTCACAATTTACTATTGGAAAAATAATTTGACTTTTACGTATAGAAAAATCTGGAAAAATATCATGACAAGGGATCCCATAGATTTCAATACTTTCTTCCCAAGCTTCATGCGACCATTTTAATAAGTTATGAAAATGAATTACACCTGCAGAATCACAATCACCAAACCTTACCTTCTTCTGCAATATTAACCAGTCAGAGGGTTTCATTTAAAGAAATTATCTATCAACAGATCCCATAATGACATCTATTGAACCAAGGATTGCCATAATATCAGCGATTTTGGCACCTTTAAGAATATGAGGCAATATTTGCAGATTATTTAAATCAGCTGCTCTGATTTTAAATCTCCATGGGGTAACTTCATTATTTCCTTGAATAAATACACCTATTTCTCCTTTGCCGGACTCTAATCTTGTATATAATTCTCCGTTAGGAATTTTAAAAGTTGGAGCAACCTTCTTAGCTACATATTGATAGTCGATACCAAATATTTCACTTTTCTTATCTTCAGTCGCCATTCTTTGAGCTTCTAAATTTTCTGTTGGACCTCCTGGAATCATTTTGCAGGCTTGGCGAATGATGCTTAGTGATTGTCTCATCTCTTCAACTCTTACTCGATATCTCGCATAACAATCTCCTTCTTTTTCCGAAGCAATCTGCCAATCAAAATCGTCATAACATTCATAACTATCGACTTTCCTTAAATCCCAGGAAACTCCAGAAGCTCTAAGCATTGGCCCAGACAAAGACCAATTAATTGCCTGGTCTCTTTGTATTGTTCCTAGACCTTCAATTCTTTTTCTAAAAATTGGATTATTTGTAATTAATTTTTCGTATTCATCTATCTTAGGACCAAACCAATCGCAAAAGTCTATACATTTTTCTAACCATCCGTATGGGAGATCACATGCGACACCGCCTATCCTAAAGAAATTATTATTTATTAGCCTTTGTCCAGTAGCAGCTTCCCAGAGATCATAGATCATCTCTCTTTCTCTAAAAATATAGAAAAATGGAGTTTGAGCTCCTACGTCTGCTAAAAAGGGACCAAGCCATAAAAGATGATTAGCAATACGATTAAGTTCGAGCATAAGAACTCTGATGTAACTAGCTCTTTTGGGAACTGGAATATTAGCTAATCTTTCAGGAGCATTTACTACAATAGCTTCATAAAACATTCCTGCTGCATAATCCATTCTGCTTACATAAGGGACATACATTACATTTGTTCTATTTTCAGCTATCTTTTCCATTCCTCTATGTAAATATCCAATTACTGGCTCACAATCAATGACATTCTCACCATCAAGAGTTACAACTAACCTTAAAACCCCATGCATTGAAGGATGGTGAGGGCCAAAATTGACCACCATTGGTTCTGTTCTAGTCTCTAGCTGAGCCATTCGAAATTTAACTTCTAAACAAATCTTAGTCGAAAGTTATGCAAACTGACCTATCTGATTCATCTTTTTTCAATCATAAATCAGTTATGACAGATGAGATTATGGCCTCATTAGAGCATTACCCACTTATACATAACAATCAACTTAAGGGAATAGACGCAACTTTAGGCGGAGGCGGGCACTCTTATCATTTATTGAGAAAATATTCGGATTTAAATATAATTGGACTTGATCAAGATCCATTCGCAAGAAAATCAGCATTAAAAAAACTTGATGAGTTTAAAAGTAGGATTGATATAAGGGCTTCAAATTTTGCGGATTTTGTACCAAAAGAAAAAGTTTCTTTTGTGATTGCAGATCTTGGAGTAAATAGTAACCAACTTGATGACCCTAAAAGAGGATTTAGTTTCCAAAAAGATGGTCCGCTTGATATGCGCATGAATCCTTTGCTTGATGTTGATGCAGAGAAATTAATTGAGGTTTTAAATGAAAAAGATCTAGCTAACCTAATCTATAAATATGGAGATGAGAGATTATCAAGAAAGATTGCTAGGAAAATAAAATTAGATTTGAAGGAAAATGGAAAATATTCTGGGACAAAAGAGTTAGCTTACTCTATTGCAGGCTGCTTCCCACCAAAACAAAGATATAAAAAAATACATCCAGCAACAAGAACATTTCAAGCACTAAGAATTGCTGTTAATAAAGAAATTGAAGTATTAGAAAAATTTTTGCAAGTTGTACCTGAATGGCTTTTGCCAGGGGGTATTATTTCTGTTATTAGTTTTCATTCTCTTGAGGATAGGTTAGTTAAAAGTTGTTTTAAGAATGATCAAAGACTAAAAAACCTGACAAAAAAGCCAATAACTCCTTCCGAACAAGAAGTCGAACTTAATAAAAGAGCTAGAAGTGGAAAATTAAGAATTGCTCAATTAAATTAAAAGCCAATAATTTCTATCGTAATGATCTGATTGTATTTGTAAGAATATGAATTGCTTGTTTTATATCTTTTGAATTAGTACTTAATCCAATACTTAACCTTATTGAAGATTCTGCTTCTTTAAGAGATCTACCTAAGGCTAGTAAAACATGAGATGGTTCACCACTACTACATGCAGATCCAGTAGAACAAATTATTTTAGATTTTAAAAGTTTATGAAACTTTGCTCCGTTTAAATCCAATACAGTCAAATTTAAATTGTGAGGTAATCTTTTTTCTATGGAGCCATTAATTAATAAACCAGAATTATTTTTTAACAACCCCTCTAAAAGGTTATTTCTATAAAAAAGTAATTTCTCAGCATTATTTTTTTGATTAAGAACTGCTATCTCTATTGCTTTAGCAAAGCCAACTACTAAAGGAAGAGGTAATGTGCCAGACCTAAGACCATATTCCTGACCTCCTCCAACAATTAAAGGCTCAAGATTAATTTCTTCATCAATCAAAAGAAGTCCTATCCCTTTAGGACCATATATTTTGTGAGAACTCATCGTTATCATGTTTACATCTGATAAAAGATTGTCTAACGCCATATAACCTAAACATTGTGCAAAATCAGAGTGAAATGTTATTCCTCTCGATTTACATATCTTTGAAATATTTTCTATGGGCTGAATAACTCCTATTTCGTTATTTGCCAACATGACACTAACCAGAAATGTATCTTCTCTTATATTTTTTTTGAATTGTTCTTCTGAAATTAAGCCATCTTTCTCAGGATTAATTTCTGTAACCATAAATCCCTCTTTTTTTAGTTGGTTTAAGGGCTCCAAAACAGCTTTATGCTCCGTTTTTAAGGTAATAATATGTCCATAATTTCCTGTTTTTTTATAGAAATTTCTAGCAAAACCTAATAAGGCTAAGTTATTAGATTCAGTTGCCCCACTTGTAAAAATAACTTTTTTATTCTTAAGAAATAAACTTTGTTCTATTTTTTCTCTTGAGGCTTCCAATATAGCGCTTGCGTTAATCCCCGCCAAATTAGATTTATTTGCAGGGTTAGAAAATATCTCACTCCAAAAAGGTTTCATAGAATCAACGACATCTTTAGAGCAAGGAGTCGAAGATTGATAGTCTAGTAGTATGGGAGTTGATAGCATTATGTTTAGTATATAAAATTCTGTTTATTACTAGAAAATCAAATTAAAGAATTAAAAAAATGAATGAAATTAATCAAATAAATAATGAACCGGTAAGAAAATCAAGAATTTTATTAGTTGATGATGAGCCTGGTTTAAGAACAGCTGTTAAAACATTTCTAGAAGATGAAGGCTTTGAAATATTTATTGCAGTTGATGGAGAGGATGGTTGGGAAAAAGCTCAAACAGTCTTCCCCGATTTGATAATTAGCGATGTTATGATGCCTCGAGCCAACGGTTATGCTTTATTAGAAAAAATTAGAGAGGATGAAAAATTAGGAGGAACTCCAGTTATTTTTCTAACTGCAAAAGGAATGACCCTAGACAGAACAGAAGGTTATCTTGCAGGAGTTGATGATTATATTTCCAAACCTTTCGATCCCGATGAATTAGCTGCAAGAGTTAAAAATGTAATCAACAGACAAGAACGATTATTAAAAGAAGCGGCACGATTCGCAGATATTGACGTAAGCAAAATGGCAAAACAAATTACTGAAATAAAATCTATGCTCACAGACCAAAACCAGACTAATCCAGAAAATAAAATAAATCTTCCTAGTTTTACTCCTAGAGAAGCAAGTGTGCTTCAACTAGTAGCAGAGGGACTGATGAACAAAGAAATTGCAAGACAGCTTGAAACATCTATTAGAAATGTTGAGAAATATGTAAGTAGACTTTTTATCAAGACAGGTACATCTAGCCGAACAGAATTAGTTCGTTATGCACTTGAAAATCATTTAGTAAAATAAATTATTTAATTTTTTCGAATTCAATTAGTTTTGAAAAATAAAAAGGAGCTTGATTTAATTTCTTTTTAACAACTTTAAATCCTCTTTCTTTAGCAGCATTAATAATACCCTTTTCTTTCAATGTATATGCTCTTGTAGTTTTACTTGGCCCAGGAAATAATTTTCCAATATTTTTTAGAACAGCAAGAACTGGAGTATAAGGAGCAAAGCTAACGATTAGTTTTTCTTTGCTTAAATCGCATAGATGTTGAACCATTTCTTCTGCGACCGGTTGAGGATAATGAATAAATACATCCAAACAAACTACAACATCAAATAATCCTTTTAATTTTTCCAGATCACAGACTTCATATTTAATTTTACCTTGATTCAAACCTAATTCATTAATGCGTTTTTTTGTTTCTTTAATCATTTCAGAAGAAATATCGCTCATCTGTAGTTCTTTTATACCGAGTCTTAGTAAAGGTATGGAAAGACTTCCTACACCACAGCCTGCATCACAATAACTTTTTTTTGTTAGTTCAGGATAATTTTTGATGTATGAGACTACATCATCTACAGTTTTTTGATGTCCTTTCCTAATATTTTTCTGAACTGTATTAATTTCATCAGATTTGCTATAAATTTTATTCCATCTCTCAAAGCCAGTACCATTAAAATACTCCCTGACTTCACTTTTTTCGATAATCTTATTTGACGTCATAATATTCTATGAAAATTTATTCTTTTTATACTAACTAACTGGCGCCAAATTAATTGCACGCCATTATAGGAAAGAATTGATTTGTTATTTTGTCAGAATTGAATTCTAAAGATATTTATAAAATTGCTGTCGTAATGGGTAGTGATTCAGATCTAAAAACATTGAAACCAGCCATTGATATTTTAAGAGAATTTGGAATAAAAACTGAAGTTTGTATACTTTCTGCTCATCGAACACCTATTGAAATGATGGAATATGCAAAAAATGCAGAATCAGAAAACATAAAAGTAATAATTGCCGGTGCTGGGGGTGCTGCTCATCTTCCAGGAATGCTGGCATCCATAACTTGCATTCCTGTAATTGGAGTACCAGTAGAGAGTAAGACACTGAAGGGAATTGACTCTCTTTTATCAATCGTTCAAATGCCCGCTGGAATTCCAGTTGCAACAGTTGCAATTAATGGAGGACAGAATGCTGGATTATTGGCAATAGAGATGATCAGTTTATTTGATGAATCCATAAAGAAAAATTTAAAAGAATTCAGAGAAAATCTACATACACAGGTAAGAAATAAAAATAATAAGTTATCAACTATTGGACCTGACAATTATCTTCAAAATAAATGAACTAATATTTTTCTATTAGGCCTTGTTAAGAAAGTTTTCTTTTTTGAGGTAGTTAATAACTTTTTCAACGGAATCATTTAAATCTAACGAACCTGTATCAACAACAATTTCGGGATTATGAGGAGCTTCATATGGACTAGAAATCCCTGTAAATTCCTTAATTTCACCCAAACGAGCTTTCTTATAAAGACCTTTAGTATCCCTATTTTCGCAAACTGTGATATCAGCAGAACAATAAACTTCAATAAAATCCTTAGATCCAATAATTTTTCTCACCTTATCTCTATCGCTAATAAATGGCGAAACGAATGCTGTAATAGTTATTATCCCAGCATTCATAAATAAATTCGCAACTTCGCCAATTCTTCTTATATTTTCTTCTCTATCTTCATCCGAAAAACCAAGATCTTTACATAAACCGTGTCTAATATTATCTCCATCCAACACATAAGTCGAAAAACCATCTAAGTGTAAAACTTCATTTAAAGCGTTGGCCAAAGTACTTTTACCAGAACCAGATAAACCTGTAAACCAGATAACCATACCTTTATGACCTCTCATTTTCTCTAACTTTTCTCTATCAATAGTTAAGTTGTGCCACTTTATATTGGTTGACTTTGTTTGATCTTGTTCTTTCATTTTTTGCATCATCAAAATTAAAAACCTATCCTAACCCTTGCTTCATAAATTATGAAATCCCTCTTTACGAAGAAACTCAATTGATTTCGATACCATATCACCCTGTAACTGGATATTTCTATCAATCAATGTTCCTCCAGTCCCACAAAAAACTTTAATTTTTTTTAGTAATTCTTTTAATAAGATTTCATCCTCAGCGCCTAAACCTCTAATTAAAGTTACAGTCTTTCCCTTTTTACCTTTTTTTTGTTTTGAAATATTTATTTTTGATTTTTTATTAACAGTATCTACTTTAGCTGTTTCTTCTGATTTTTTTTCTTGATTATCAAATTCGATCCAATTCTTTTTTCCCATTATTTTCAATATAATCTATAGTTAGTTAATACTTATTCTATAGAAAAAGTGGTAAGTACATTTTCTCGCAAAGATCAAAACTATAAAAATGACGATTTAAATCAACCCTCCAAAGAGGGAAGATTTGGAAAATATGGTGGTCAATATGTTCCTGAAACGCTAATGCCTGCTCTTTTTGAGCTTGAAACAGCTGCATCTAATGCATGGAAAGATAAACTTTTTGTAGAAGAATTAAATCATCTCCTTAAGACTTATGTAGGAAGAGAAACACCACTTTATGAAGCCAAAAGACTTACTGAACATTACAAAACTAAACAAGCAACTCCTAGAATATGGCTTAAAAGAGAAGATTTAAATCATACTGGGGCTCACAAAATTAATAATGCCCTCGGACAAGCTTTACTTGCAATAAGAATGGGCAAAAAAAGAATAATTGCAGAAACTGGAGCAGGTCAGCACGGAGTTGCTACTGCTACTGTTTGTGCGAGATTTGGCTTGAAATGTATTATCTACATGGGTGCTGAAGATATAAAAAGGCAATCCCTTAACGTTTTCAGAATGAAACTTCTAGGAGCTGAAGTTAAAGTTGTAAATTCTGGAACTGCAACACTTAAGGATGCCACTAGTGAAGCCATTAGAGATTGGGTTTCTAATGTCGAAACCACACACTACATTTTAGGATCTGTTGCAGGTCCACACCCTTTCCCAAAGATTGTGCGAGATTTTCATGCAGTTATAGGTGAAGAAACTAAAAAACAATGTTTGGAATCATTTGGATCTTTTCCTGATATTTTGCTTGCTTGTGTAGGTGGGGGATCAAATGCAATGGGGCTTTTCCATCCTTTTGTTAAAGAAACTTCTGTGCGTCTTATTGGAGTTGAAGCCGCAGGAAGCGGAGTTGATACTGACAAACATGCTGCCACTATCACTAAAGGGTCAGTTGGAATTTTGCATGGATCAATGAGTCTTCTCTTGCAAGATGATAATGGTCAAGTACAAGAAGCTCACTCAATAAGTGCAGGTTTAGATTACCCTGGAGTAGGACCTGAACATAGCCATTTAAAAGATATAGGTAGAGCAGAATATGGATCAGTCACAGATCAAGAAGCTTTAGAAGCTTTAAAACTTGTTAGTGAACTAGAAGGAATTATACCTGCACTTGAAACTTCCCATGCCTTTGCTTGGTTAGATAAATTATGCCCTACTCTTGAAAAAGATACTCATATAGTTATCAATTGCTCTGGAAGAGGCGACAAAGATGTTAATACTGTTGCATCTTCATTAGATATTTAATCAATACCTTGGTATTGATGGGTCAATATATCTACTCCATCCATCAATACCCTCCTCCAAATTCCATATTTCGCTCACAATATTATTATCCAAGCACCATTGAGAAAAGTTATAACTTCTTATTCCTGCATGACAGGTAACTACAATTTCTCTATCTAATAAACCAGCAAATATTTCTTCAACATATTCAGATGTAACTTTACTAATTGGTATATGTAAAAATTCTTTTGAGAAACGAGCCAGTTCAAGCTCTGACTGCTCTCTTACATCAATCAAGACTGGATCTTCTTTCTCAGAATTAAACCAATCATTGAGACTAGAAGCATTTATAGATTTTGGATAACTTCCCAATTTATAGGATAAATTATGTGTTATTTACAATTTAATAAATTAAGTTGCAGTAGGAAGTTTATTGTTAAAAATAAAAATAAACATTGATAATGAAACTTAGAGTAGTAGCAATAATCCTATTATTATCTTTATTACTTTTTTTTGGTTTTAAAAAAGTTTCTACTAATAAAAATAAGGAACAAAGTACAAATATTGAGCAACTAAATATCTTAAAATATGCACCTGAAAACAATAAATTATTATTTATTTCAAATTTAGATAGTTTTAATATCGTTAATAATAATGAAAAGGATAAAAATCCAACAAATAAAGATAACTTTTTTTTAATAAAAGACTCTATATTAGATTACTTAGGAATAGATCTAGGCAACAATAAATTAGAAGATATCTATAATAATGAACTTATAATCTCAACTTTTGAAAATAATAAAAAGCTTGAAGATGATATTTTGATTGTTTTTAAAATTAAGCCAGAAAAAACAATAGATGATTTATTAAATTTGCCTAATAAAATAGATCAGATTGATGAGATAATTTCAATTAATAGAGAAAACAAAATAAATTTTCTTAACTATATATACCGAACCGACGATAATTATATAATTGCTTCATCAGATAAAAAATTAATCAAAAATAGTATTATCTCTAGTGAAAATTTTAAGAAAAAAAAATTTCAATATGAGGGAGAACTTGTTGGACTGAACAATGAAAAAAATATATTATTCACAAATAAATTTTTGGAAAGTAAATTTTTTAATAAACAAATTTTTACTGAGAATAATGGGGATAATATTGCTACAACTTTTGACTTTAAAAATAAGCAACTAATTTTAAAATCATATTTACTAAATAATAAAAAAAATATTGATATTCTTACTTACGAAAAGTTAATGAATAAAGAGAATAGTAATGAAGATAATCCTGAAAATTTAATTTTTTGTGATATGAAAAATTTTGACAAATATCTTAATCCCTTAATAAATGATTTTCAACTCAGTTTTTTTGAAGAGTTTAATCAAAATAATAATCAAAACATTTTAATTCTCAATTCAAATAAAGATTGGCTTATTACGTTTGAAAAAAATGATGAAGATCAATTTGATATAAGTGCTTTGAAAAAGCTAAAAGATTTCAACAAATATACTTTGAAACAAAATGAAGATATTTATTCGATATATTCCAAAGATATTCTTGAAGAAAAAGACGATGTTATAAAACAATTATCTTTTGAAAATATCTATTCGATAGAATCAGAAGGTTTACAAATCATAAGTAATAATTTAATTGATGGTAAAGAATTTGAGAAAATATCAAAAAAATTTTTTAACCTAAAAAGTAATAAAGATAAATCTGCTTTTCTTTATTCAAAAGTTGATATCAAAGATGGTAATTCTAATAAAATTGAATATTTTTCTAATTTGCAGGACCTTAATTTTCTCATTAAAAATATTTTAAAAATATCAAATGAAGAATCGCTAGAAATCATAAGTCAGTCTATTCCTGAAAAAAATCCAATTATTTACAGAGAAACAATATTAAACATTCTTTAAATTAAATTTATTCAAACAAGCTTCAAAAACAATCATTTTAATTTTTTGCGAAGTTAATATCTTGTGGTTAATTAAAAATTATTTGACTATCTTTAATCTATAAGTATTTGATATTGAATTAAGCAATTGGATAGATTGCCCACAGCTATTCAACTAAGAGATTTCGAACAAGAAGTTCAGATGCATCGAAGGTTAAGTTTTAGAGTCAGAGATATGATGAAATGTTTCCCTGCAACTGGTCATCCTATGGATGCTCTTCAATCTAGTGCAGCTTCTTTGGGGCTCTTCTATTCGCGTAGAGCAATAGATGATCCTAATTACATCTACAACGCAGTCATAAGACTAATAGCAAAAATACCCACAATGATTGCAGCGTTCCAACTTATTAGAAAAGGACAAGACCCAATTCAACCTAGAGATGATCTAACTTACTCATCAAATTTTCTTTACATGTTGACTGAAAAAGAACAAGATCCTATAGCCGCAAAAGTTTTTGATAGGTGCTTAATTCTACATGCCGAACATAGTTTAAACGCAAGTACATTTAGCGCTAGAGTGACTGCAAGTACTCTTACAGATCCATATGCTGTCATCGCCTCTGCAGTAGGAACCTTAGCTGGCCCATTGCATGGAGGAGCAAACGAGGATGTGATTGCGATGTTAGAAGAGATTAAAACCCCAGAAAATGCTGGGTCTTTTTTAGATAATGCAATAAAAAATAAAAGTAAGATAATGGGCTTTGGCCACAGAGAATATAAAGTCAAAGATCCTAGAGCAATAATTCTTCAAAAACTTGCAGAAGAACTTTTTATTAGATTTGGAGCAGATGAAATGTATGAAGTTGCTAAATCACTTGAGGCAGAGGCAATACCAAGACTTGGACCTAAGGGTATATTCCCTAACGTGGATTTTTATTCTGGCCTTGTTTATAGAAAACTTGGTATTCCTCGTGATTTATTTACTCCAATTTTTGCCATATCTAGAGTGGCTGGTTGGTTAGCTCATTGGAGAGAGCAACTTGGAGCAAATAGAATTTTCAGACCATCGCAAATCTATACAGGTTCAGCACCAAGAGATTGGATCAGCTTAGAAAGTAGAGAATAATATTTGCAGCTTTTCATAAAAAACACACATATTGTTTGTGAAGAGTTAATCTATTAAGTAAATAACATAAAAATTTTGGAATACGGATTAGATCTCGAATATAGTTTTAATGAATTCTTAAAAGGTTTTGGCCTTTCCAGCGAAATCGCTCATATAATATGGCTCCCTCTTCCTATGCTTTTGGTTTTGGTAGCGGCAGTTGTTGGCGTTTTAGTAACAGTTTGGCTTGAAAGAAAAATATCTGCTGCTGCTCAACAAAGAATAGGTCCAGAATATGCTGGAGCGCTCGGCGTCCTCCAACCAATTGCAGATGGTCTTAAGTTACTTGTCAAAGAAGATATTATTCCTGCCAAAGCGGATGGGATTCTCTTCACTGCAGGACCTATATTAGTTCTTGTCCCAGTGATTCTGTCCTGGCTAATTGTTCCTTTTGGACAAAACCTTTTAATAAGTAACGTTGGTATTGGAATTTTCCTATGGATTGCTTTAAGCAGTATTCAGCCAATTGGCCTTCTTATGAGCGGATACGCATCAAATAATAAGTATTCTTTATTAGGAGGTTTAAGAGCAGCGGCTCAATCAATAAGTTATGAAATTCCTTTAGCTTTATCTGTACTGGCTATCGTACTAATGACAAATTCTTTAAGTACTGTTGACATTGTCAACCAACAAAGTGGTGCTGGAATCCTAAGTTGGAATATATGGAGACAACCAGTTGGTTTTATAGTCTTTTGGATTTGTGCTCTTGCAGAATGTGAGAGACTTCCGTTTGACTTACCCGAAGCTGAAGAAGAATTAGTTGCGGGATATCAAACTGAATATGCAGGGATGAAATTCGCATTGTTCTACCTGGGTAGTTACATTAATTTAATTCTTTCCGCTTTATTAGTATCAATACTTTATTTGGGAGGATGGGGTTTTCCTATTCCAGTTGAATTAATAGCTAAGTTTCTTAATTTACCTATTAATGCACCCTTTATTCAGGTTTTCACTGCATCAATAGGAATTGTAATGACTGTACTGAAAGCATATCTTTTAGTTTTTATTGCAATATTATTACGTTGGACAACTCCTAGAGTAAGAATTGATCAACTCTTAGATCTAGGATGGAAGTTTCTTCTGCCAATTTCTCTTGCTAATCTTTTGATAACAGCAGGATTAAAACTTGCTTTTCCGCAATTCTTTGGTGGTTAAATTTAAGTAAAAATACTTAAATCCAAAATTATTCCACTAAAATAAAATAACTAAGTAAATTTTTCGAAATGAACAATTTCCTTCAACAAATAAATAGCTATATCAAAGAAGCATTTAATGCTGGCAAATATTTATACAATGGTATATCGGTAACTTTTGATCATCTTCGAAGAAGACCAGTTACTGTTCAATATCCATATGAAAAATTAATACCTTCTGAAAGATATAGAGGAAGGATACATTATGAATTTGATAAATGTATTGCTTGTGAAGTTTGTGTGAGAGTATGTCCTTAAATTTCGATAATGTCGCACTTGGCAGACTACCCACAAATGTTACAACAGATCCTTCAGTTAAACCTCTAAGAGAACTTGCCTATCTTCCTAAAGGTGTCATGGACCCTCATGAAATCCCAGCTTCAGATGCAAGAGTTGGTAAATTACCGGAAGAAGTTTATGATTGGATGAGGCCTGAATCCAATGAAAATAAAGATAAAGTTTCTAATCCAACTAATTAATTTCCATAATTTATGTCCATTGCCATAACAACACAATTTATTTGTTTTACAGTTTTATCTTTAGTTGTCATTATTGGAGCACTTGGTGTTGTGTTGCTCGAAAGTATTGTTTATTCAGCCTTTCTGCTTGGTGGAGTTTTCATGAGTGTTGCAGGATTATATCTTCTATTAAATGCAAGTTTTGTTGCTGCAGCTCAAGTTTTAGTTTATGTGGGTGCAGTGAATGTATTAATAATTTTTGCGATAATGCTAGTCAATAAAAAAGAAGATTTAAAGCCTATTAATGACATTAAATCGAGAAGAGTTATATCAACATCGATATGTTTAACCCTTCTAAGCCTCTTAATAAGAGTTGACTTGACCAATGTATGGAGCCTATCAAGTCCTCAAAACTCTATTGGAGAAGAATCAACTATTAGGATTGGTGAACATCTTTTTAGTGATTATTTACTCCCATTTGAAGTAGCTTCAGTCTTACTTTTAATGGCAATGATTGGGGCTATTGTTTTAGCTAGAAGAGATGTAATGAGCAAAGATATTTCGACAGGACTACCTGTTGATCAAGAGTTAATTGAAAAATCATCAGAACCATTACTTACAAATAAAAATTAACCTTTTGAGTTTCTTATTATGAATTTAGAATCAATTCCTCTTCAAGCTTTTTTAATAGTTTCTTCAGCACTATTTTGCATTGGTATTTGGGGATTATTAAATAGCAGAAATGCAGTCAGAGTTCTTATGAGCATTGAATTAATGCTCAATGCGGTAAATATAAACTTGATGGCGTTTTCTTCCTATATTGATAATAATTTAATTCAAGGACAAGTTTTTACAATTTTTGTGATTACTGTTGCTGCCGCAGAAGCAGCCGTTGGATTAGCTATATTGTTATCTCTTTATAGGAATAGGGTGACTGTCGATATGGAAAGTTTTAATTTATTAAAATGGTAAAAGCATTAAATGAAACTTTCATTAGTGCTCATTGTATATCGTTCAGATAGTTCTATAGCTCAAGAGGCTTCAAAATTCTGTGAAGAAGTTCTTAAGGCAAAAAATATTAAATCAAACAGGATTAAAAGTAATTTTCATAAGGATGAAATTGAAAAATATTTTTCTAATTCAGAATCACAACCAAATATTGGCATAGTTCTTGGCGGAGATGGAACCTTCCTGAAATGTGCAAATGCATTAACTGATTATGATATCCCTTTATTGAGTATTAATATTGGAGGTAATTTGGGGTTTCTTACTCAAGAGAAAGAATTTTTATTTGACAAATCTTTTATTGAAATCCTTGAAAACGAAGAATATAAAATTGACTTTCGTAATAGATTAAATTGTAATGTTTGTATTGAGGGGACAAGTTCTGAGAAAAAAATCATAAAAAGCTATAACGCCTTAAATGATTTTTATTTTAAATCCGTTGAAGAAGATATTTCTCCGACCAACCAAATACAAATTGAAATAGATAATGAGAAGGTAAATGAATATAAAGGTGATGGATTGATTGTATCTACAACCACGGGTTCAACAGCCTACTCAATGGCTGCAGGAGGTCCAATAGTACATCCTAGTATAGATGGAATGATTATTAACCCTATATGCCCAATGAGTTTGGCTAGTAGACCAATCGTCATACCTAATACAAGTAAGGTAATCATTAAGCCAGTAAAAAAAAGTAAAGGGGAAATTAAATTATGGACTGACGGTTCAAAATGTATGACCATTAAGGAAAATTATTATTGTGAGATCAAGAAAGGGAAATCACCCTGCAAAATAATAAAGTTTAAAAAAAGCACAAGTTACTACAATACCTTAATAAAAAAACTAGATTGGAAAGGCGATTTGTCTCCAAAAAATTTCAAAAATTAAATGGCCTTTGAGATAGAAAGAAGATTTCTTATAAAAAATGATAATTGGAAAGAATTCATAAATAAAAAAGTTTATATTGAACAAGGATATTTTTCCAAAAGTTTAGATGGTTGGATTATTAGGGTAAGGCTTATAGGCAAAAACTCTAAAATTACACTTAAAAAACATATCAAGGGTTTTACCAACTTTGAATTTGAATACTCCATTCCACGAAGCGATGCTGAAATAATAATGTCAAATCTTTCAAATACAATTAAAAAAGATAGATTCTTTCTAGAAATTGAAAAAAAATCTTGGATTATAGATTGCTTTAAAGAAAATAATTATCCACTTGAAATTGCAGAAATTGAACTTTCTAATGAAGAGGAAGATTTATTTCTTCCATCTTTCATAAACCTTTTTCAGAGTGGAAAGAAGACTATTTAACAACTTTCAAAAGTAACTAGTCAAAGGAACCACTCATCCTTTATATTTTCTTTATATTTAAGCAAATTATTTTTTATTTTCTTCAGATGTATGGTCTTTACGATAAAGAAGGAATATTGAGATTTGTTGATTCAGACAAGGATGCATGTATTGCATATGCTGAACTCTTCGAATTAGGTTCTACAAATTATTGTCTAATGGATTTGGCTAATGATACAAAAAAAATAAAGGGTCATACTAATCTTGATCAGAGTCTGGAAGTGTACAACAATTAAATCCATCTCTACAAATCTTGCCGTTGTCCATTGCCCAATTCAAAAGTGCTACTCTGTTTTTAGAACCAGTTTTTGTAAACATATTACTTACATGATTATCAACAGTTCTTTTACTAATAGTTAGTTTTACCGCAATTTCTTGATTTGTAAGCCCATCAGCTACGAGATCAATGATTTCCATCTCTCTTGCTGAGAGACCCATCATATCAATGTTGTTTACTTCTTCTTCAACCATTTGCATTTAAACAGTTCCTTTTTTATATTAATTAAGTTTAGCAATCTCAGTACACTTGTTAACCAACTAGGAAACAAAAGCAATTGAAATCAAAACTTCAGCAGACTTTAGAAAAAAGATCTAAGGTAATAACGGCAGAGTTAATGCCGCCAAGAGGTGGAAGCCCCATAAGATCTCTTAAGATAGCACAACTTTTGAAAGATAAGGTACATGCTGTTAACATTACCGATGGAAGCAGAGCTGTAATGAGAATGTGCAGCTTGGCAATGTCCAAACTATTACTGGAAAATGGGATAGAACCAGTAATGCAAATTTCTTGCAGAGATCGTAATAAAATTGCTTTACAATCAGACATTCTGGGAGCAAATGCTTTAGGAATTAGAAACATCTTATGCATTACCGGTGATTCAGTAAAAGCTGGGGATCAACAAGATGCCAAGGCCGTACATGAGTTTGAGTCAGTTAGATTGCTTCAACAAATTCAGGCTTTCAATAAAGGAATTGATCCTACTCTAGGAGAACTTTCCGATAAAAAAACATTTATTTTTGCAGGTGCTGCAGCTGATCCAAATTGCAGAAATAAAAGAAGTCTAGAAAATAGAATGAGAAAGAAAAAAGAGGCTGGAGCTGGATTCATACAAACTCAAATGGTTATGGAAAAAGAAAATTTGATAGAGTTTTGTGAAAAAATTAGCAAGCCTCTTGAAATTCCTGTAATTGCAGGTGTATTCCTATTAAAGTCTTACAAAAACGCTCTCTTTATAAACAAATACGTTCCAGGTGCAAACATCCCTGAAAATATCTTAAATCGTCTTAAAGATGCTAAAGAGCCATTACAAGAAGGCATTAAAATTGCAGCTGAACAAGCTCATGATTTTATGAATATCGCAAATGGTGTTCATCTAATGGCCGTAAAAGCAGAGCATTTAATTCCTGAGATTATTGAAAAAGCTAATCTTAGTCTGGAATATTAATCAAATCAGTACCTAATAATTCTGCCATAGCTTTCTGCTGAGGCGATGGCTCAGTCAAATCAGATCTTCTTGAATCTGCTATTAACCAATCTAAAGATGCATCTTGCAAATCAAAATGATCTCCATTTTTCCCAACACAATATTTACCAAACACTAACTTATCCATAAGTCTTACACCTTTACCAATTTTAGAATAATCAAAGATAATTGAGTTATCTATAGTTGCGCCCTCGCAAATGCAACAACTTGGTCCAATCATGGAAGGGCCAATAATAGTTGCTCCATCCTCGATCCTAGTCATGCCTCCTATATAAACCGGCCCGGTAATATTAACCTTTTCCCAGTTAGCCGCTACATTCAAGCCAGTAAAAACTCCGGGTTTTATTTCCTTACCTGGTATTTGCACTTGTCTTACCTTACCTTGCAATACATTTCTAATAGCACTCCAATAATCAGGAACTTTTCCAATATCTACCCATTCAAAATCCATTGGTAATGCAAAAAATGGTAAATCCATTTCAACAAGTTTAGGGAAAAGATCAGCTCCAATATCAAATTTCTCTGCTGAAGGTATGTAATTAAAAATTTCGGGTTCGAAAAGATAAATTCCTGTATTTATAGAATCACTTAAAGCTTGATCAACTTTTGGCTTTTCCTGAAAAGCCTTTATTCTCCCATTTTCATCAGAAACTACGACACCGTAACTTGATACTTGATCCTTAGTTACCTTTTTTGTTATTAAGCTCGCAATAGCTCCTTTCTGCTTATGTTTTTTAACAGCTTGAGTTAAATCTAAATCAACTAAAGCATCACCACATAAAACAACAAAAGTTTCATCAAAGAAATTTTGAAAATCCTGAATTTTTTTTAATCCTCCTGCGGATCCCAAAGCATCACCTATTAATTCTCCATCTTCAATTCTTCCCTCAAAACTATAAGCAATTTCTACTCCAAATCTTTGCCCATCCCTAAAATAATTTTCAATTTCTTCAGCCAGATGAGAAACATTTACCATTATTTCCTTAAA
>LULP01000236.1_pt1 | contig 29905 bp, 26 predicted proteins | sample 728111 | NCBI WGS metagenome assembly LULP01 (sample SAMN03860286, study PRJNA289734) | marine metagenome | biome: seawater column; feature: ocean; material: water; isolation source: Red Sea water column Station 149 - depth 25m | place: Saudi Arabia: Red Sea | collected 2011-10-15 | depth 25 m
CGCTGCGATTGGCTTCTCGGTGATGATCGAAGCCATCAACCAAGCGACCAAGCGTAACCGTGAAAAAATGATCACCACCACCGACCTGCGATCTCGCACGGCGTCGGCTGTATTGCGCCTATTGGGTGGTCGACACGTAGAACATCATGATGGCGAGCAACTTTCTGAGACGGCGGATATTTTAGCTACGCATTCCTCGGTCAACGATGTGTTTTCTGATGAAGAGAAAGGCATGATTCATGGTGTGCTGACATTGGCAGAACGCCCTGTGAAATCCATCATGACGCCACGTCCTGATCTTGAGTGGCTTGATCTAAATGACCCTGATCATAAAGAGCAGCTGCTTAATATTGGTCACTCAAGGATTCTGATTGCGCATGACAATTTGGACAATTTGGCTGGTGTCGCTCTGACTCATAAAGTCATGAATGATTTGCTTGAAACGGGTGAAATCCATATCGAGCAAAATCTACGTCAACCATTGATCGTCCATGAAAACTTAAAAGTTTTAACACTCATGGAGCAATTACGCAATGCGCCAATGCAGATTGCCATTGTCCTTAATGAATACGGTTCAATCGAAGGTATCGCGACGCCGATCGACATCTTAGAGGCAATCGCAGGTGAGTTCCCTGATGATGAAGACGACATTCTGCCTGATGCAGAGGTGTCAGAGGAAGGTGTATGGATGCTTGATGGCTCAAGTGATATTCGTCACGTTTCGATGTTAATTGATAAAGACCTAGTCGATGAGAGCGAAGAATATTCAACGTTATCAGGCTATCTGCTATGGTTATTTGGGCATGTACCAAGTGATGGTGAAAGTATTGAAGCGGACGGTTTCCGATTCGAGATTCTCACTATGGACGGTCATAAAATTGATCGAGTGCGCATCAGCAAATTCGATCCATATCAGTCCGCTTCAGATTAACTCTAAGCAATTTATCTACACATAAAAAAACTGCCCTCGTGGCAGTTTTTTTTATTCGTCGCATTTTTTGTTCTTTACGCCTAAATAACTGAATCAGCGTTTTGCAGGCACTTTTTGCTTTTGCTGTTGACGGACAAACTTTTCAACCTTCTCACGTGCACGTTGACGTTTCAGCGGTGAAAGATAATCGACAAACAGCTTACCATTTAAGTGATCCATCTCATGCTGAATACATACTGCAAGTAAATCTTCAGCTTCAATTTCAAATTTTTCACCATCTAAATTCAAAGCTTCGATTTTTACACGTGACGGACGCTCAACTTTATCGTATATTTGAGGAACCGAAAGACAGCCTTCTTCGTAAGGTGCTGTTTGTTCAGTCAGTGGTGTGACTTTGGGGTTGATGAATACCATAGGCTGATCTTTGTTTTCAGACAGATCCATCACGATCAACTGAATATGACGATCCACCTGTGTCGCAGCCAAACCAATGCCAGGAGCGGCATACATGGTTTCAAACATATCAGACGCAAGCTGACGAATGTCGTCATTGACGTCTTCGACAGGCTTAGCAATGGTGCGTAATCGTTGATCGGGAAAACTTAAAATAGGTAGCAGTGCCATATGGTCCTCACAGTTGCCATTGGTAAAGCAAATATCTAAAATGATATATTTACTTCACTAGGGGGCGTTTGTATCGGGTAACATTATAGCCGAATTACAAACACATTATTAGGGATTATGATAATGACAAAAGTTTTGCACAACCAAACAAGCATGACGACGGCTTTAAAACGGGGTGTACTGGCAGTCGCCATGAGTGTTGGACTCGGATTAGGTGTTGCAGTGGAAGCACAAGCAAAAAATCCAACGCCACCTTCTCTACGTGGTGATGCACCAAATGTTTATATCGTCAAAAAAGGCGATACTTTATGGGATATTTCTGGACGTTTTCTAAACAAACCATGGCTTTGGCCTGAGATTTGGGCAACTAATAAGCATGTCCGTAATCCACGCTTAATTTATCCGGGCGATCGTCTACTGCTTTGTACCCTAGATGGACGTACGCTCATTGGTCGTGATGAGGGCGATGGCTGTGAAGGCATTTTCCGCCGTGCAGGCGCAAGCACTCTTGCTCCGCAAATTCGTGTTGAATCACTGAATAATGCAATTCCTGTCATTCCTCTTGATGAAATTCGCCATTGGCTAGAGCGCAATATCGTCATTGCACCAGAGACTTTAGCCAATATTCCTTACGTCGTCGGTATGACTGAGCGTCGTGTCATTGCTGCCGAAGGTGATCGTATCTATGTGCGTGGTAATGGTGTCCAAATTGGTCAACCGTATGCCATCTACCGTCAAGGCGATCCGTACAAATTCCAAGATGCCGAAGGTAAAGAATATGTGGCTGCACTTGAATTGACACAAGTCGCAACAGGTCTAGTCACACAAGTCGATAACGACATTAGCACCTTTGAAATCAATAAAACCTATAAAGCTGAAGTGCGTAAAGGCGATTTACTCATGCCGATTTACGATCCAATGCTACCAACACTTTTCTATCCAGTACCAGTCGATGCTGTAGCTGATGGTGGTCAAGTGATTCGTGTGCTTGGTTCGATTGGTACCGCAGGTAAGCACAGCGTAGTTGCTTTGAATCGTGGTCAACAAGCAGGCGTAACCGTTGGACAAGTCTTTGCACTTGATCAGCTTGGTGAAACAACTGTTGATCCGAAGACCAAAGAAAACTTACAGCTTCCAAACCAACGTATTGGTCATGCTTTAGTGTTTCGTACTTTTGATCAGATCAGCTATGCCTACATCTTAGACAGTAGCTTGCCAATCAAAACAGGCGCATTACTTGCTGTGCCAATGTCTGAAGAGTAACCCGATCAACAAGTGATTAGATTCGTCTAATCACTTGTTTCTATTAAAATTCAAAAATAATCTCAGCTGAAAATTTTATAAATACAATGTATCAACAACTTTCACCCTCAGAATTAGCCAAACTGAAGCTTTGGTATATCTTGCATCACTCTATCAGCAGTTATTTTAAACTACTCCATATTTTTCAAGATGCTGAACAGGCTTTGGATTTAAAGCATTTAGAAAAATGGCAACAGTTAAAGCTTCATACCAATCACATTGAACGTTTTAAAGACTTTCACACCAACTCAGGGCAAGCGCAATTTGAAAAGCGTTTTGAACTCATCAAAAACCATTGCGATCATATTTTATTTGATGGTAATGACGACTATCCTGATCAACTCAGTCATTATGATGATCGCCCACCGATTTTATTTATCCGCGGCCAAAAAGATGTATTAAAACAATCGCAAATCGCCATTGTCGGTAGTCGCAAACCTAGCCCACACGGTGCGCAAGTGGCGTATGATTTTTCTAGTTATTTTGCCAGTCGAGGCTATCACACGACCAGCGGACTTGCGATTGGCATTGACGCCGCAGCACATCATGGCGCAATTCATCAAGGTCAGAGCATTGCCGTAATCGGTACAGGTTTGGATCAATGCTATCCATCTGAGCATCAGCAACTTTCGCAAAAGATCATCGATACTGGCGGTGCGATCGTGACAGAGTTCTTCCCTGCCACACCGCCCGCTAAACAAAACTTTCCACGTCGCAACCGCATTATTAGCGGACTAAGTGAAGCGACTTTAGTCGTTGAAGCAGGTTTGAAAAGTGGTTCGCTGATCACCGCAAAAACCGCCGCTGATCAAGGTAAATCCGTCTTTGCCATTCCTGGACATATATACAGTCAGTTTCATCAAGGTTGTCATCAGCTGATTCGTGAAGGCGCAACGCTGATTGATCATCCAGAACAACTTCTCGAAGACTTAAACGCTTTCCGACCACAGCTTGATACAGCCCAATCTAACAAGCCAATACCGCTTGAAAAAAGCCAAAAGACTCAACGCCAAGAGAGCATTCCACAGCAGACACAAGCGATTCCAATGCAGGTTGAAATTCCTGCACATCTCGCCAAGCTTTACGCAGAGTTGGATTGGATTGGATTATCGATTGATGAACTCGCAACACGTGTACAAACTTCCATCAGCGAACTGAACGTGGCTTTGGTAGAATTAGAGCTCCTCGGCGCATGCCGTCAACATGCAGGTCGCTACCTGCGTTGCTAGCGCCTATATTGTGCGCTGACCGAAAGTAATTTTACTTCTTGTGCGAACTATGCAAACTATCAATCTTGAACAAGCCATATACACCTTAAAACAAGGTGAAGTCCTCGCCTACCCGACTGAAGCGGTTTGGGGCTTGGGCTGTGATCCACGCCAAGAACACGCTTTTCAAAAAATCCTCACACTCAAACAACGTCCGATCGAAAAAGGCGTGATTCTACTGAGTGAAAGTATCGAGCGTGTTGAACCATTACTTGTGGGCTTAGATACAACGATACGTAACCAAGTTATTGAATCATGGGAAAAATCAGCCCAAAATCAACGTGCACACACTTGGCTATTGCCGATCAATAATGAAATTCCAGCATGGATTTATGGTGATCATGACCGTGTTGCCATTAGAGTGACCCAACATCCGCTCTGCCAACAACTCTGCCAAGACTTAGATGACTTCGTGGTTTCAACCAGTGCCAATCCCGCAGGACTTTCACCTGCTTTGAGCGCAGATGAAGTACAAAAATATTTCTCTGATCAAGTCGCAATTTTATCAGGTGAATTAGGCGATAGTCTTAAGCCAAGTCGCATTGTTGATGCAGTGACGGGTGTCGTGATTCGAGGCTAATCCAAACCACACCCCAAAACCACATTCCTTTTCAATTCATCAAGATTTTTAAATTTCTTCAAACAAGCGCTCACAGTCTAGCTAGCAAATCCACACAGCTCATCTTGATGATTCATTTTAGGATGATGATAGTTTCTAATTGATTGGAGTGCACAATGAGCGAATTAAGCAAATCCCCCTACGCCTGACACCGCCGAAGATAACGCATTTTTTCCATCATCTTACTCACTGAGCCAATACACTTCAGATAAAACGGATTATGACGGCACTACTTACGACAAGCCCTATCAAGGCGATAAAAAAATCTTAATGATCGCCACGGATGAGCGTTATATCCAAATGGAAAGTTTTCTCAACGGGTAACCATCCCGTAGATATGCCAAGTCAACTGAAATGGTTAGTCGGTGAAAATCTGCAAAAGCTCGGCGTTAAGATTTTGAATAGTGATATCACTGGCAAAATTCACAAAGATCGAAAGTTGTTGACTGGTGACAGTCCATTGGCATCCCCACAACCTCAGTAAGCTGGCTGCCGAAACATTAATTGCTAACCCCAAGCTTAGCTAAAAATCTAACTTATTAACTTAACAAGAATTATCTTTTTGATCACATTTGATCTATGAGGCAACGGATTCACTGGTCAAGTGCGATTTTCCAACATTTGTTACTTATTCACAGCAAAACGATGCAAATCGTATCGTCACTTTGATCTACTTTCCGATATAGTAAGCGCAACTCAAACAGACGATTTGTCTTGATTCTGATTTTTAGTGCTTTTTGAATCACGATCACTCAGCAAAATTGATTTAATCAAACATTTCCGAAAATTTTATTCAATCAAACACATGGATAATGATATGAAAAAATTAACATTACTTACTTTAGTCGCTTCAATGGCAACATTTACCGCATGCTCAAAACCAGTGACTGAAGTCAAAGAAGGTGAAAGCGCAGCGACTGCTCAAGAAACAAAAACCGCATCCCTCAGCACTGATAACAAAGCGGATATTCAATCTGATTTGGACAAGCTACAAACTTACGGCGCCTCACAAGAGCAAAAGTCTCAAGAGCTTAGTCAGCGCATGGAAGCAGCAATGCAAGAAAAGAACAAAGCTGAAATCAACAAGCTTTTCACAGAGCTGAAAGCTTTTGTTGAAAAAAGCAATAACGAACTTCGTGCCATCGAGCTTAAAAGTAGCGAAGTCAACAAACTGCGTGAAAAAATGATCGAAAACAGCTTGATCAGTATCGAAATGAGCGAGCTAATGATGCAAACTGACCCTGAAAATGTTGACGTTGAAAAAGTACAACCATTGCAAGAAAAAGCCGTGAATGCACAGCAAGAACTCATTGCGATGAGCCAAGAAATCTATGCAAAAATTGATGGTACAAATGGTACAGCAGCTCAAGGTGCTGAAACTGCAACACCAAATGCAGAAGTTGCAAATACCGAAACTGCTCCTACAGAAGCAGCACAATAATCTGAAAGGATTTGCATTGAAGATGAAGCCATTACGTATTTTGTGATGGCTTCACCTCATTGACCAACATCATGGAGTGAGCACGAGATGAGTACGATTCAAGACATCGCTTTTCAAAAAATGGGCGGTGCGACTGCAACGCTTGCAGATTATCAAGGCAAAGTGGCGTTGATCGTCAATGTCGCTTCAAAGTGTGGACTCACCCCACAATATGAAGCGCTGGAAAAACTGTATCGTTTCAAAAAAGCGGAAGGTTTAGAGATTCTCGGCTTTCCTGCCAATAACTTTCTGGAACAAGAGCCGGGCAGCGATGCAGAGATTCAAAATTTCTGTTCAGTCACTTATGATGTAACTTTTCCGTTATTTTCAAAAATTTCTGTTGCAGGTGATGATAAACATCCGTTGTATCAAGCATTGATTGAAGCTCAACCTGAGCGTATCGGCGAAGGACCGTGGTGGGATGATCTGGTGGAATATGGTTTAACGCCAAATCCAAAACCTGAAGTGCTGTGGAATTTTGAAAAATTCCTTGTCAATCGTCGTGGTGAAGTTATCGCACGTTTTGCCCCTGACATTACTGCCGAAGACCCACGCCTGCTAGAAGCGATTGAATCTGCTTTAGCTGAATAAATACGCTATTGAAGTAGTTTTGAAAATTAGCTGTGATAAAAAACGCATCAATTAAATGCATTGATGCGTTTTTGCTTTATATGACCAAATTCACAATGAAATTTTAGCCACTGATTTTCTTGTACTTGGCACGTGTTGGACGCGCTTCATCACCGAGTTTTTTCTTACGATAGGCTTCATACTCAGTATAGTTACCATCGTAAAATTCTGGTTCATCATTTTCAAAAGACAAGATGTGTGTCGCAATACGATCGAGGAACCAACGGTCATGCGAAACCACCATCACTGTACCTGGGAAGACCAAAATTGCGTCTTCGAGCGCACGTAGTGTTTCCACGTCCAAGTCATTCGACGGTTCATCGAGTAAGATGACATTGGCACCTTGCTGTAGAATCTTCGCCAATTGCAAACGGTTACGCTCACCACCTGACAGCTCGCCGACGCGTTTTTGCTGATCTTGACCTTTGAAGTTAAAACGACCGATATAAGCACGTGAAGCAATTTCATAATCGCCGACTTTCAGGATATCCAAACCGCCTGACACTTCTTCCCACACAGTTTTGTTGTTATCCAAGGTGTCACGAATCTGACCAACGTACGCCACTTTGACCGATTCACCGAGCGTCACAGTCCCTGTATCAGGTTGTTGCTCTTCCGTCATCATACGGAATAATGTGGTTTTACCCGCACCATTTGGACCGACAATGCCAACGATCGCCGCAGGTGGCACAGTAAAGCTCAAGTTTTCATACAGCAAACGCCCATCAAAGGATTTGCTGATGTTATTCACTTCCACCACTTTGTTACCAAGACGAGGCCCCGGTGGAATGTAGATTTCAGAGGTTTCATTACGCTCTTGGAATTCTTTCGAGTTGAGTTCCTCGAAACGCTCCATACGGGCTTTATTCTTCTTCTGCTGACCTTTGGCATTCTGACGCACCCATTCCAATTCCTTTTTCAAGGCTTTGGCGAATGACTCTTCTTGCTTCTGCTCTTGCTCTAGGCGGGCATTTTTCTGCTCAAGCCAAGCGGTATAGTTACCTTGATATGGAATACCATGCCCACGGTCAAGCTCGAGAATCCACTCTGCCACATTATCCAAGAAATAACGGTCATGGGTAATCGCCACGATCGTACCTTGGAAATCTTTTAAGAAGCGTTCAAGCCATGCCACAGATTCTGCGTCCAAATGGTTAGTCGGTTCGTCAAGAAGCAACATATCAGGCTTCGACAAGAGCAAACGACACAGTGCAACACGACGGCGCTCACCACCTGATAGCAAACTCACATCCGCATCCCACGCAGGAAGGCGTAGCGCATCAGCCGCTTGTTCAAGCTGGTTATTCAGGTTATGCGCATCCCATGCTTGGATAATGCCTTCGAGCTTCTCTTGCTCTTTGGCAAGCGCATCAAAGTCTGCATCTTCTGCGGCATATTCAGCGAATACTTCGTCAAGACGTGCCAACGCATCAAGTGGTTCACGCAAACCATCTTCGACATTACCACGCACGTCTTTGCTTGGGTCTAACGGTGGTTCTTGTTCGAGGTAACCAATTTTAATGCCAGTTTGCGCACGTGCTTCACCAGAGAAATCTTTATCAACACCTGCCATGATACGAAGCAAAGTTGATTTACCCGCACCATTTAGACCGAGTACACCGATCTTGGCACCTGGTAAAAATGACAGGGAAATATTTTTGAGGATTTCACGCTTTGGTGGAACCATCTTGGACACACGATTCATCGTGTAAATATATTGGGCCACGTAGGACTCCTAAAGTTGTTTAACTTCTGCCGTTGATTTTTCGGCTGAATCTGAAAATTCTGAATGCGAAAATGTCGAGCTAAAATGTTTCGCTCAAACGGCTACACATAAATGCTGGCTATTATATGAGAAATCACTGTGAAGTGAAAACAAAGTTGAACATTGCTCACAGATAATCCCGCAACAATATATTTCCAAGATGGCTTGTACTAAGATGGTTTTCTAAAATGGCATTCTATAAGTGTTTTCTTAATATGAGACAAATTCATAATCGCAGTATGAATCGAAACATTTTATTCATCATCAATTCAGGTTTATAGTGAACTGATCAGGACGATAATTAGGCAAAGCTATGACACAGGAAGTGATGCAACTTAATTTCCCCATCATCGACCCACATATTCACCAATGGGATCCATACCATACGCCACATGCCGCACAGCATTTGGTCAAATACTTTGGTAATTACCCACGTGTGATGGATAAGATGATGCGATTAGTCAAACCCAAAGCGCTGATTGACACTTTAGGGCTCACCGATCACGCACTTGCGCCCTATCTACCTCAGGATTACAAACAGGATCTTGGTCATTTTAATGTCGAAAGCATCGTTCATGTCGAAGCCAATTGGCACGATCACAAAGGTACTGGTGTATTCGGTGAAACTCGTTGGATCGACCAACTGCCCTTTAGTAAACAAAACATTCAATTAGGTGCCATCGTTGCCACTGCTGACCCGAGGAAACGTGATTTTAAGAAAATATTACAACTGCACCATGAAGCCAGTCCGCAGTTTCGTGGTATCCGAAAAATGGCATCGTTTCATGAAGATAAAGGCATTTACCGATGGTGCGATCAAGCAGGACTATACCGTGATAAAAAATTCCTCAAAGGCTTCGAGCAGGTCGTCCGTCAAAATCTCACTTTTGACGCATGGTGTTATACGACACAACTTGATGATGTGACTGCCCTCGCCAAACGCTTTCCTGAAGCCAAAATCATGCTTGATCATCTTGGCACACCCGCTGGACTATTTGGTGCTGTTGGCAAATCTACAGGACAAACTGCACAAGCACGCCAAGCGATCTTTGAAGAATGGAAAATCAAACTGGCGACACTTGCCACATGTCAAAACGTCCATACCAAAATTTCAGGTTTACTGATGCCTGTACTTGGACATGATTTTCATCTCAAAGGTCAAAAAGCCACGAAAATGCAGATCATAGAACGACTACAACCGATGATCAACCATGCCATACAAGTCTTTGGAGCAGATCGAATTGTCTTTGCATCTAACTTTCCAATGGATAAACCCACTGCAGATTTAACCGAAATCATTTCCGCTTTTATTGAGATGATTCAGCCTTATGGCGAGGATGCGCTGTTTAAAATCTTCCATCAAAATGTCAAGAATTTTTATCAAATTGGATAATCCAAATCGAATATTTATTGTTCAGCAAGTTTTTACAATTTTTTTACAAATAAAGATGGATCTTTGATCAAATATCCAAGAGATTAATTGACATTAGCTCAAGGATTTAGCAAATTAATAGAGTAGGAACTCTAGCCAGTTTAGAGTAATCGCTCTATGTAATTTATTATTTTTCATATATTTAGAGTAGATCACCTAGAACAAGTTGGCTATCATGTGTACAGAATAAGTTGTGATGATCAATCAGGAGTCTTGCGCATTACAACACACCAAGAATTTAACTGTATGAACTGTAGGACGAATTTATGAACTCAAGATTGCAAAAACAATTGATCAAAAAAGTCGAAGGCAAAAATATCATTATCACTGGCGCATCAAGTGGTATTGGTTTGACTGCGGCAAAACAACTTGCTAACGCTGGCGCACATGTCATTTTGATGGCACGTACCAAAGAAAAATTGGACGAAGTAAAAGCTGAAATCGAAGCTGAAGGTGGTCAAGCCTCTGTCTTCCCATGCGATCTCAATGACATGGACTCGATTGACAAAGTTTCTAAAGAAATCCAAGCATCTTTTGATCATATTGATATTTTGGTCAACAATGCTGGTCGCTCAATTCGTCGTGCCGTACATGAGTCGGTAGATCGTTTCCATGACTTTGAACGCACCATGCAACTCAACTACTTCGGTGCTGTACGTTTGGTCTTAAACTTATTGCCTGACATGATGGCACGTAAGCAAGGTCAAATTATCAACATCAGCTCAATCGGTGTATTGGCGAATGCAACACGCTTCTCTGCATACGTTGCGTCAAAAGCTGCACTCGATGCGTTTAGCCGTTGCTTATCTGCTGAAGCGTTATCACACAAGATTGCTTTAACGTCGATCTATATGCCATTGGTTCGTACACCAATGATTGCACCGACTAAAATGTACAACTATGTACCTACGCTTTCACCAGAGCAAGCAGCTGATTTAATTGCGTATGCTATCGTAAAACGTCCGAAGAAGATTGCGACCAATCTTGGTCGCTTGGCTTCAATCACCTATGCGGTTGCGCCAAACATCAACAATGTCTTGATGTCAATTGGTTACAACCTATTCCCAAGCTCTACGGCTTCAGTCGGCAAGCAAGAAAAACTGAACATTATACAAAAAGCCTATGCACGTCTATTCCCAGGTGAACACTGGTAATCTGCACTGCACTGTAAAATTGAAAAAGACCATCTTCGGATGGTCTTTTTTTTCCATATGAAATATCTTTTAGATTTTAAATCTTGAGCAAATAATCGACAAACTCTTCTAAACGTTGCTCTTGTAGCGCATACGGATCAATCCCCGCCATGCCACGATCGCTAAAAAAGCGAAGCATTGCCTTATCATAAGATGCATATTTCATATTCCATCTGCTAAATTTGACATAATCAATATCAGCCAAATCTAACAGCACCACATTACTATGGCGTGGGTCTTTGGTAATTTTTTCATAGAATAGTTGATTCACAATATCTGAATCCCCTTCAAGACACTGAAAAAATTTACCGTGACCATAATACAAGACGCCGTGAACCTGATGCCGTCCATTAAAATCTATAGCTTCAGTCAAAATATCCATCAAGTCTTGACGAATTTCATTCTCATCTTTAACCGTTTTACTTGCATAACATAAGCGTGCAAGCTGTGTATTCATCCCCATTACAACCACTCCAAAAATAAAAAACCAAAATATAAAAATAAATAATATGAAATCAGATAGTTATAAGTGTATAAAGCATAATTACACTGACTAGAAATACTATGTTTTGGATGAGAAGTAAACAAATAGTTGTGACTGGAGGATTTGATCAGGGAGAAAGTTTAGTTTTAATTATCGTGATTAAAAATTTATGCTTTGAAAATATATGCTTTGAAAATATCTGGCGGTGAGAGAGGGATTCGAACCCTCGATACGCGCAAACGTATACACACTTTCCAGGCGTGCTCCTTCAGCCACTCGGACACCTCACCATTGAGGTCAGGGATAATAGCGAAATTTGCGATGAATGCCAAGCAGATTGCACAATAATTGAAAAACAGTGCTAACATTGCCGCAAATACCAAAATCATTGATTTTATATTTATGAGTCACGTCAAAAAAGCCGCTCTCCCTGCCATGACCCTCGCTGCTCTCGGCGTTGTGTTTGGGGACATTGGGACGAGCCCGCTGTATGCGATCAAAGAATGTTTTTCGGCTGCGCATGTCGATGTCACGATCGAAAGTATCATGGGGATTTTATCCCTGATCTTTTGGTGTATGACCATCACCATTAGCATCAAATATGTCAGTATCATCATGCGCGCGGATAACAATGGTGAAGGTGGCATCATGTCACTTTTGGCGTTGAACTTACGCAACAAACAACTTATCACCAAACATAAATTAGCGATCATCGCCTGCGGTTTTGTTGGTGCATCGCTATTCTTTGGTGATGGCATCATCACCCCTGCGATTTCGGTATTGTCTGCGGTCGAAGGTTTAAGTATTGCCACGCCGATTTTTAATGATTGGATCGTACCAATTGCACTGGGGATTTTGACCGCGCTGTTTATGATTCAGCGTCATGGTACAGCGGTGATGGGTAAGTTTTTTGGTCCTGTGACGTTGTTGTGGTTTTTGTCGCTGGGCACACTCGGGATTTGGAATATTATTCAAACACCGATCGTACTTGGTATGGTGAGTCCCCACTGGGCAGCAAGCTTTGTTTGGGATCACCCTGCGATTGCTTTTTTCACCATGGGGGCAGTGATTCTGACCATTACTGGTGGTGAAGCATTATATGCGGATTTGGGACATTTTGGTCCGACACCGATTCGTATGGCGTGGTTTACTGTGGTATTGCCGTGCTTGCTTTTGAATTATGCTGGTCAAGGTGCATTGCTTCTACGCCGACCTGATGCGATTGAAAATCCATTCTATTTGATGGTGCCAGAATGGACACTTTACCCGATGATTGGGCGAAACAAGCCATTCAGTTGGGTTATTTACCTCGCCTCACCATTCAGCAAACTTCCGAATCTGAGCAAGGGCAAATTTATGTGCCATTTTTAAATTGGACATTGTTTATTGCCGTGTTCATCATTGTCTTATTGTTTGAAAATAGCTCAAATCTTGCCAGTGCATATGGTGTTGCCGTCACGAGTCCCATGCGGTGCGGAACGATTTTGATCACGATATTGGCGCATACGTATTGGCGTTGGCCTGTGTATAAAACAGCTTTGATCATGACACCATTCTTCCTATTAGACTTGATCTTTGTCAGCGCAACCTCTTTAAAAATACCTGATGGTGGTTGGGTGACGATCGCCATTGGTGGCGTAATATTTGTACTGTTGATGACGTGGAAACGTGGTCGTGAGCTGATGTTTGAAAACTTACAACGGGATGCTTTGCCGCTTGATATTTTCATCAACCACTTAGGAAATAGTGTGCAAATCGTACAAGGTCAGGCGATCTTTATGACCAGTACCCCGAAGATCGTGCCACATGCGATGTTGCACAACTTAAAGCACAATAAAATTTTGCATGAATTGAACTTTTTGATCACGGTCGAAACCAAAGATGTGCCTTATGTAGAAGATGACGCTCGGATTTATGTGAAAAAATTAGACGAACGCTTTATCAAAGTCATTGTCTATTATGGTTTTAAAGACGAACCTGACATTCCAAAAGCACTGAAACAAGTCTATGATGCGCTTGAGCTTGAGTTTAATATGATGCAAATCAGCTTCTTTATCTCTCGTGATCGTGTGATCTCAACGGTTGGCGATGGTATGGCACCGTGGCGTGAGAAGTTGTTTATTTCTATGCAACGTAATACCAGTGCGGTGAGCGATTTTTATCAAATCCCAAGTAATCGGGTGGTCGAATTAGGTAGTCAGATTGAGATCTAAGCTTTAAGTATTCCCTATACACTCACTAAATGAGTTAATACAAAACCCCGACGAATCGGGGCTTTGTTTTTTTAAGCGAAATAATTAACTTTAAATTATTGCAACGGCGTTGTTGCATCCATTTCAGGCTCTACCAACTGTGTTGCATCTTCAGTTTGGTTCATGTCTTCCGCAGGAACAGCTTGCGCATTTGGGTCAATCACATCTTGATCTGCTTCAGGCATTAACGCTGCCGCATTTTGATCAACCGCTTGTACGTCTGCTTGTGCAGTCGCTACTGTTTGATCCGCTTCATTGATGGCTGTATCTACTGCAGCATTGATCTCAGCATCTTCTACAGCGACCTGCTCAGTTGTCGCTTGCGCTTGAGCAAGTTGATTCTGTGCTTCAGTCATTGTAGATTGCTCAGTTTCTAAAATTTCACCTGCATTTGCGCTCAGCTCCGACTCAACATTCGCATCCATTGATTCAACATTTTGGGCAACTTGCTGTGCTTGTTGTACTGACGCATCATCGACAACAGGCGCTGATTGCGCAGTCACTTCTGCATCAGTTTCAACATTTACAGGTGTTTCTACATTTGTTGTCGATATATTCGCCGCAGACTTAACTGGAGCCGATTGCTCAGATTGCATAGATTGAATAGTCGCCTGAGGTGACTGTGATGAAGCTTGCATTGAACCACCAACTGGCGCATTCATTGGGCGCAAAGTACGTGCTTGCACATCAATCACTGCATTTTGCGCAATCGCTTGTGCGATCACTTGCTTTGGAATACCCATTTGCTCAAGTGAGCCAGGCTGACCATTAACTGTGGTTTGTACTGTCGCTTTAGACAAGCTTTCCAACGTATCACCAGGCTGAACTGGTGGCTCTGCAAATGCTGAGCTTGCAAACATTGCAGTGGCAATGGCACTCAGACCTAAAGTCATTTTTGTTCGAGTTGATGTATTTGTCTTGATGTTACTATTTGAGTTAGACATCATATTCTCCAATGTTTTCACACTTTTTAGTGATTTGGATTAGCTCAAAATCCAAGAAATTAAAAATCGTAAGAATCTTTGATGGATACGCTAAAATTAAGCTGAATCATCTCAACGACTCATTATCGATCTGACTTGAACAGTTGCGCATTTCAACTTTTAGAATGAAAACTTTCAAAAATATATTAAGAAGTCTCTCAGCTAAAAATGGCATCCGAAATGCAATAGGCTAAGTTTGGATCACGAAGATCCTTTCACATTTCAAGTTGGGCTCAGCTTAGAACAGCTTTTTGTAATTTTTGTAGCAGTCAGGTTGTCCAAAAGCACATCAACTGTGTGTTAAACGTCAGTAAATGGGGAAAATGACCTGTACTTGGTAAAGTTAGATTGCTAAGATTTTAACAGCGCATCACCCTTGTAAATTTCTCACTATTTTTATAGCCAATTTTTGTAGCATAGCCTCTTGAAAAAAATTTATTTCCTTCTTATTCCTTTAATATCAATAGTTTGCTTTTTGCCACAACTCAGCACAGGACAATTAATGTCTTTTGGCAATAGTTTGTGCCTTGATGAGTTTTATGCTGAAGCGCCACCTGAAATCATCAATAAAAAACTGAATTTCAACAGCTTTCCTCTATGTAATCAAGGTTTTACCGTGCATTATTCAGGCATTTCCAAGACGCCCATTTGGGTGGCGGAAAAACTTAGCCCTGAACGGCTGAGCATTCGGATCAAACGCGAAGACAACTTTCATGCAGATGATCGCCTGCCAGTTTCAGCACAGGCGACCCTAGAGGCATATCGCAATTCGGGTTATGACCGTGGACATATGGCGCCCAACGCAGACATGAACAATAAAATTTCACAATATCAAAGCTTTGCTTTAAGCAACATCATTCCACAGCATTATGACAATAATCAAAATACATGGCGTGAGATCGAAGAAGCCACCCGAGCAATGGTGACAAAATATAAGCTTGATGCTTATATCATTACGGGTTCTGCCTATCTTGAGCCGACCGTAAAATATGTTAAAAAAGGACATGACGTACTTGTACCAAGCCATATTTATAAAGCAGTGTATTTCCCACGTATCGGATTGGCGAGTGCATATCTTAGTAAAAATGACGGCTCTCGCTATGCTGAAACGATAAGTATCTGTGCTTTAGAAGAAAAAGTCGGGATTAGTCTTTATCCTCGATTAGATGAGCAGTCGAAACGGCAAATCTTTCAGTTGCCGATGCGAGCCAATCAAGTCAAAGCCAATAAACATCCACAATATCAAGATAATGACTTACAGAGCCAATGTGCGCCAATGGTTGAAGCAGAACAGATTTCAGCGACACAAAAACGCTTTGTCGTTGGTCAATCTTATGCATTAGAAAACCCTGTTCAATGGACAACAATTAAAGAAAAGGTTTCTATGCCAAGCTTACCAAACTTGATTGAAATATTTTCAACAGCCAATGAAGATGAAGTTCAAAAAGATGCGTTAATCGTAGAGTGGATGAAAGAAAAGGACACAAATGCCAATTAAAAACACGAATTCTAGGACTTAAACAGGACAGAAAAATGGAATTTAAACCCTTTCAAAATCATACACAAAGCATCGCCATTGATGAGCTCACTATTGAAAATCAAGGCGAACGCATTTCGATTTATGGCAGTTTGCAAATTCATCAAGATCAACACAGTTTAGAGCATGCCAAAACCTTACTAAGGATTTTAGAGCAAACGGTGGCAACGCTTGAATCACAAAATTTAGTTATAAAAGTCCAGCAGAATAATAATGATGATGGAGATGTGGTAAAGAATCCATTTTTGAATGATACAAATTCAGAATAATTGTTTATAAATCGATTTTTAATATTCAGTCAAAATTTTAACTTTAAGTTTATTTAGGCTTTTAACAGCTCGCCTTGCAACCATGCCAAATAGTTGTGTTGATCTAAAAAATCTGGCGCCTTGGTGGTATCGAGATGATAAGTCCGAGTATTGAATTCGATCATAATATCGCTCGGTGAATATCGACCATCTTTAATGGGAAAATACTTTGCCAAAAATAAGCGATGTTGCCCCCAGTTGGTAAGATTATCAATCCGAGGGCTGTCCAGCTTATTCACAAACTCAACATAACAAGACTTGATATCATCAATGGTGTAAATCTGCTGAGGCATGATCAATCTCATAAAACTCACCTGATGGTGTAAGCCTAACCTTTGATCATGAAGCTTTGATGAAATCTTATAAACGCATCTCAATGCCTTGTTCTGCAAGAAAGGCTTTGGCTTCGGGAATGCTATGTTGCCCAAAGTGGAAAATCGACGCTGCTAAAACCGCATCCGCCCCACCCTGTAAAATGCCATCTGCCATGTGTTGCAAATTACCCACACCACCCGAGGCAATGGTCGGAATCGTCACTCGATCGTTAATTGCACGCATCAAACCAATATCATAGCCCGCTTTGGTGCCATCGGCATCCATACTGGTGACGAGAAGCTCGCCTGCGCCAAACTCTGTCATTTTCACTGACCATTCAATCGCATCAATCCCAGTCGGCTTACGACCACCATGGGTAAAAATTTCCCACTTATTCTCAGCGACTTTTTTCGCATCAATGGCGACCACGATACACGGGACGAATACCGTTTCCGCCATGCGCTCTACAGTTTTATACGTCGTGTCACGACCATGATGGGTTGCTGTAATGTCTAAAAAGGTAATCTCATCAGCACCTTGCTCATTGTAGCGACGTGCCACTTCCACAGGATCACCCGCATCACGAATATCCAAAAACTGAACGCCTTTGACCACACGCCCATTGTCCACATCCAAACACGGAATAATTCGTTTTGCTAACATAGCTTGATTCTCAGCAACTTGTTTTAACAGCGAAATCTCATCTTTCAATCAGACGATTCTTTCAAAGAACGTTGAGCTTCTGTGCGCAAAGACTACACCTTGACGCAAGAAGCGGTTATTCTAGCAAAAATATTCTATATGCCTAGAGTTTTCATTGTTATGTCCGTCTATACCCAACTCAATCTTGAACAAGTACACACTTTCGCCATGCAGTATGGCTTGGAGATTATCGAGATCGAACCGATTCAAGGCGGCATTGAAAACACCAACTATTTTATTACTGCAAAAAATGGTCAAGAATTTGTACTCACCGTATTTGAAGAGCTGGACTTAAATGCAGCAAGCGAGCTGTTCCCTGTGTTACAACATCTTGAGCAACACGGCATTGCTGTTGCAGTACCCTTAACTTTTAATGATCAACCGATTCATAGCATCGTCGGTAAACCTGCACAGATTGCGCCACGTATCGCTGGCAAGCATCCGATGCCGTCTACCGTAGCGCAAGTTGCGGCAATGGGTGAAGCTTTGGCGAAAATGCATTTGGCTTTGCAAAATTATCCATTACAACGCAAAAATAATCATGATCATGCATGGTGGTCTGCGACTGCCCACGAGCTGTATCCAAAAATGAATGAAGCCGACCAAGCGCTACTGACCCAAGTCTTTGCACAGTATGAACAAATGTTTGATGCCTACCCGAACCGTCCTTATGGTTTAATTCATGCCGATTTGTTCCGTGATAATAGCCTGTATGTCGGCGACTCATTGTCTGGAATCTTAGATTTTTCTGAGCTCAGCTATGATCAGTTGTTACTTGATATTAGTATCACGATGAATGATTTCTGTAGTGATTATCCAAATGTGTCTTTAGATGTGGAAAAAGCGCAGGCATTTTTAAATGCTTATCAAACGTTGCGTGCATTGACCGATGATGAAAAAGCGTGCTTACAGTCATATTTTGCAATGGCAGCCTGTCGTTTTTGGATTTCTCGTTTGCAAGTTGCAGAGCGTAATCGCAATGAAGGACGCACTGGCACAGAAATTCTACAGAAAGATCCGCAAGAGATGCGCAATATGACCCATGATCGTTTAAACACAGAGTACGCATTGTAATGGCACGCTATCAAGGACGTTTGGTCGAATGGCACGATGAGCAAGGCTACGGCTTTATTCAGGGTATTAGCGATCCTAAGCATCAGCGTGTGTTTTTGCATATTAGCGCCTTTGAGCGTAGTGGCCCTCGACCGATAGAGGGCTGTGTGGTGGAGTATGAGCTGGGCATTGACGATCAATCTCGACCGCAAGCGCGCAATGTACGCTACGTCAAAGCCAAGCAAGTCTTTAGTCACAATCCGAACAGCCAACCTTTTTCCAGTGCATCGAAGAAACGTTTTGCGTGGCATCCGATGTATCTCGTCATGTTGGTGTATTGGGTGGTGCTGTTTGTCACCGCAGCCTATGGACAGCTTCCGCCGTTTACGTTGTTGGTGATTATGCTGGTGAATAGCTATTGTTACTGGATTTTTTATCAAGACAAAAAAGCAGCAATGCAAGGCGATCAACGGATTTCTGAACAGCATTTACTGCTCATGTGCGCACTCGGTGGCTGGACGGCGGCGTGGTTTGCGATGAAGCACTTTCACCATAAAACACAGAAACAACCGTTTAAAAAATACTATTATCTGAGTATCGTGGCGCATATTGCATTGCTTGCGTTTAGTGTGTTTATGCTACGACTATTTTGATTCTTTGAATTGGAAAAATGGAAATGACTAACCAAATCAGCCCAATCGCAACCCAAGATCAGAAAAATCTCACCTACTTACTGTACGGCTTATATCTCGCTGCGATCTTTAGTGCGGGCATCTTGGCAGTGATCGCCATCATTATCAACCATGTCAAATTTTCCAGTGTCAAAGGCACATTTTTAGAAAGTCATTTTCTTTGGCAGATTCGTGGTTTTTGGTGGTATCTGCTGTGGAATGTGATTGGCTTTGCCAGTTTATTTCTCGTAGTTTTTGTCTATCAGTCGGCATGGTGGGCGGTATTTGCGCCAACGATTTGTTTAGTTATTATCGGGCTAGCTTGGGTGTGGAGTGTGTATCGTGCGATACGTGGCTTGATTGCCCTCAGCAATGATGAGGCGATGTATTAACATTTTTTCGTAAGAGAAATAAGCGTGACCACAAACAACAAAAAAGATTCACCGAATAACAATAAAAGCGAAAAAAGACCGAATAAATGGAAGCAAGCCATTTGCGGATTATGTGGTGAAATGATAGGACAATTGATTCCTTTACTTTTATTTTTTGCCGTAGCAAATATTTATGCTGCCTACGCCTTTTTAGGTTTAGGCGCATTTTTTCTGATTTTACCTTTCGGCATGTTGATCTATTACGCATGGAAAAAATGGCGGAAAGATCAATAAGCCCAATGAGTTCAATTCAATCTGTTGTGTATATTAGACAACAATATCTCTCTTAACTCTCGCACCGAATCCACAATCGCAACAGGTGCAAATCGCTCAAGCACGTCGATAGAATGCACGCCATAGCTCACACCGATTCGTGGCATATTGATGTTCTGCGCCATTTCCAAATCATAACTGGTATCACCGACCATCAAGGCACGATGCGCAGGTACACCAGTCACATTTAAGATTTCTTGAAGCATTAACGGATCAGGCTTAGAACGAGTTTCACTGGCTGCACGTGTTGCAACAAATTTGTTTGCACTTTGGGTCTGCGCAAGTACCCGATCAAGCCCTTTACGGCTTTTTCCTGTAGCGACAGCGAGCAATTTGCCTTGTGCTTTTAACGCGTCGAGCAACTCTGCCACACCATCAAACCACACATCACTGCCTGAGTTTTCCACATAATGTTGTCCGTAGCAGGTCAATATCTGCTGATGTAACTCAGGCACTTGTGGAAATAAGCGTTGCATTGCATATCCAATGTGCTTGTCGTGTCTACGTCAGGAGAGAACTGCTTTAAATCATTCATCAGTAAAATATCTATCTCGTACAAATTCGTTTCAAAAGCTAACCGATTAAAATTGCTGTCTGATTACTTACTCAGACTTTGAATCAACTTCTGCATATCATCGGGTAACGGCGCTTCGATCACAGGATAATTCGGTATTTCCAAACGCATCGCATGCAGGCATAGTCGTTTGACATCGTGATGCGAAAACGGCACTTGATGCCCATATTTATCATCGCCGACCAACGGATGACCAATGCTCAAACCATGCACACGGATTTGATGCGTACGCCCAGACAGTGGCGAGGCATGGATCAACGTCGCTCCTGTGTAGCGCTCGATCACATTCCACTGGGTTTGGCTAGGCTTACCTTCTTTCGACACCCGAACACGGCGTTCACCGTTGTTCAGCTCATAGCGTAACAATGGCGCATCAATCAATTGCTTATCCAAAGCCACCACACCTTTCACGATCGCCGCATAGGTCTTTTTGATGCGATGCTCACGCAGATCATCTTGCAAAGCTTTCAGAGTAGAACGCTTTTTGGAAATCATCACCAAGCCTGACGTATCACGGTCAATACGGTGAATCAATTCCAAATATTTCTTGCCGGTTGCTTGGCGCATCGCTTCGATCAAACCATACGCCACACCGCTACCACCATGTACCGCAATACCTGATGGTTTATTGACCACGATCAAGCCTTCATCTTCATAGACGATGCGAGCCAATAAGCCTTGCGCCACGCTATCGCCGATTGGCGCATGTTCTTCTTGCTGTTGCATGCGAATCGGTGCGATACGAATTTGATCGCCAATATTGAGCTTAGTTTCTGCCTTGATGCGTTTTTTATTGACCCGAACTTCCCCTTCACGAATCAGGCGGTAAATCCGACTTTTCGGCACACCTTTTAAGGTACGAATGAGGAAGTTATCAATACGCTGTCCCTCATGGTGCTCCGTCACATCAATCCACGTCACGCTTTGCCATGCACCTGTGGTATCAACTTCAACTTTTTCTTCTGAAACCTTTTCATCTTCGAACTTTGCAAGCCTTGAAGGCGCTGATTTTGAAGGCATCAATTTTGGTGACGCCGACTTAAAACTCGATCGCTTTGAAGACGACGAATTTGAAGATCGTGCTTTTGAAGCAGACGTTTTTGAAGACGAGGTAAACTTAGACGGACGCATTAAACTCACAACTTATTCATGGGCAGGATTTAAACGCTTGGGGTAGCGATCTTTACAAGATCAATATTTTACAACGATATTTCAATCAGATTCAGATTGAGCCACTGATACAGCACATTTTCACAATTTTTGCCTATTTTTTAAGCAAATAACATCAATTAATCGCAAATATCATATAGGCAGATGGCGATGTATTTGCTATATTCAGCGCACGGATACCAACGTCACCGTCCATCACAAAATATCTTCTTTTGAGAAAATAAGACGATAGATGCACATAAGATGACGTGTCGGTCCTCAAAGATTATGCCTAAGCCGATGGCAGATTATATCGGCAAAACTGTGATGTGCATGTGTTTATTTTAACCATGTCCACCGCACAGCATGCAAATGTCGCTAACCAACGACCAATCAATCGTGAAGTTAGTTTAATTGATAACGGATTGCATCAGACACATTGCACCACGCAAGATATTCAGGCAACCCATTTGATCATTTAAGGTTTGTTAGCCCTCGCCACGATGAGCATTCCGTGGCTTGAGAGAAATGACTAGCAAAAGATCGAATGATTTAGATTTAACGATTTAACGCTTACAACGTAATTTTGATGTCTAAATCCATGCGTCTTATCGCAAATTGTGAATAGCAAATAGCGAATAGATAGTCACCTTAAATACAATGCGTCCCTCCAGTGAATATCGTTGCAACGAATCTCAACAGAGACTTGGCAACAGTATGCAGACACAGGATTAGACAGTTTCATTTTTACAATCACAAAATGTACCGTCGATCTCCACTGTCGCAACATTGCGAAAACGATTTGAACAAAACGATGTAAAAAACATCTATTCAAATATTCTCGCTGACCAAGATCCTTGAAGTATGAATGTGGTGTTGATGCGTTTGGGTCATCCTTGATTAGGTATTACACCCATGAAACGTATGTTGATCAATGCAACACATGCCGAAGAAGTTCGTGTTGCACTTGTCACAGATAATCGTCTGTATGATTTTGACCTTGAAAATCGCACGCGTGAACAGAAAAAATCAAACATCTACAAAGGTCATGTGACCCGAGTAGAACCCTCTTTAGAAGCAGTCTTTGTAGAATACGGCGCAGGACGTCAAGGCTTCTTGTCTTTACGTGAAATCGCACATTCTTATCTACAAGGCGACCCTCGCCAAAATCACAATATCCGTGAACTGATTACCGAAGGCACTGAGCTTTTGGTACAAGTGGAAAAAGAAGAACGTGGCAACAAAGGTGCTGCACTTTCGACCTATATTTCCCTTGCTGGTCGTTATTTGGTATTGATGCCGAATAATCCAAAAGGTGGCGGGATCAGCCGTCAGATTTCAGGTTCAACCCGTGAAGAGTTGAAAGAGATTTTAGCCTCACTCAATCTACCTCGTGGCATGAGCTTAATCATCCGCACTGCAGGGATTGGACGTAGCAAAGAAGAATTACAACTCGACTTACAACATTTGCTAGACCTTTGGAATCAAATCCAAAACTCAGCAAAAAATGGGCCTTCACCGATGCTCGTGCATCAAGAAGCAGGTGTAGTAACCCGTGCTATTCGTGACTATCTACGTGATGATGTCGCAGAAATTTTGATTGATAGCGAAAATGCCTACAACGAAGCCTATAACTTCGTCAAAGCAGTGATGCCAAATCAACTCGATAAGTTGAAAACTTATACCTTGAACGATCCATTGTTTGCGCATTTTGGTGTTGAAAGCCAAATCCAAACGGCGTATGAGCGTGAAGTGAAATTGCCATCAGGTGGTTCGATCGTGATTGATCAAACCGAAGCACTGGTGGCGATCGACATCAACTCAGCCAAAGCCACTCGTGGTCAAGATGTTGAAGACACTGCGCTTCACACCAACCTTGAAGCCGCTGAAGAAATCGCGCGCCAACTGCGTCTACGTGATATGGGTGGTTTGATCGTGATCGACTTCATCGACATGGGTCGTGAACGCAATCAACGTATGGTCGAAGCGAAACTTCGTGAAGCTACGCAAAGTGACCGTGCCCGTATCCAATTTGGTCAATTGTCACGTTTTGGCTTGATGGAAATGAGCCGTCAACGCCTTCGTCCGTCACTTGAAGAATCTACTGGCTACGTCTGCCCTCGCTGTCATGGTACAGGCATGGTGCGTGATCAACGCTCATTGTCTTTGTCGATCATGCGTAAAGTGGAAGAGATTGCGCTACAACATCGTCAAGGTGAGGTGCAGATCGAAGTACCTGTGGAAATTGCAGCATTCTTGCTCAATGAAAAGCGTCATAGCCTAGTTTATCTTGAGCAAACTTCAGGTGTGCGTGTTACTGTATTGCCACATCCACACTTGGAAACCCCACATTACGAAATCCAATACAATCCTGAAGGCTATGCACCAACAAGCTATGAACGTACCGAAGCAACACGTTCAAGCGAAAAAGATATTGGTTATGAATCTTCAGCATGGCACATCGAAGATGCAGCGCAAATTGCACCGAAAGTCACCGCAAAAAGCGTAGCGACATCTACCGCAAAAGTGACTGGAAAAGGCGCTAAAGAGTCGAATCCACAACAAGCAAGCGCTAGCCCAGCCCCAACAAATAGCCCATGCGCATGGTTAGAAAATTTGTTTGTACCAAAACAAGCACGCACCACGGATCAAAACCGTAATGCACAAAATGCTGCTGCTGCGATTGAACAGTTGGTCAACACTGGCGCCGTTAGCCGTGGACAGTTTGGCCAAATCGAAAGCAACAATATCGAACAAGCCGTCAACGGATACCTCCATCCAAATGCGTCAACGTCAAGCAACGACAGTCAAGATAAAGACGACCGTCCTCGTCGCAAAGACAAACGCAAACGTAAAGATCAACGCAATGATCGCAACGACCAGCGCACTGATAATCGTAATGAGCAACAATCACGCCAAGATCGTAACGACCAAAGTCAAGATCAAGAAAACCAAGACAATCAGTTACAGCGCAAGCCAAAAAATGATCGTCGCAATCGTCAAAATGGCGATCAAGATCAAAATGGCAACCGCAATCAAAATGCTGTGCCACGTCGTGAACGCAACCAAAACCGTCCGCAACGCCCTCAGCGTGAACGTGATCAAAATGTGCTAAACGAACAATCCGGTCAAACTAACGAACAGATCAATGTTCAGACTTTTGAGCAAGGCACGGCGGAAACTTTACCGACGGCAATGTTGGTCAATATTGACACAGCACAAACTGAGATCGTTGCTTTAGAGCGCTCTAATAGCACGCCACCAGTTGTAGCGATTGAAAACAAACTTGAAAATCAATCAAGTGACGAAAAATCAGCCGAGCAAGACCGTCAGTCCTCTAAGCGAGCTGACAGTAATAATGGGGCGAAAGCTGACGCTGATGCACCTCATGCAAAAGGCAAAAAGAAAGGCAAAGCACAATCTCGCAATGCCGAGCAAAGCGAAGCCAGTGATGAGCCTGCAACACGAGCAAGCAATGATCCTCGTGAAAAACGTCGCCTAAAAGCTGAAAAGCGTGCACAAAAAGCAGCGCAAAAAGGACCGTTGAATGCCAAATCTTTGGCAAGCTTGGCTCAGTTTAGCGTGGTGGGTTTGATTCGCCATGTGTACGGTGAAGACTGCAATGTCTTGATTGAACAGTTTGGGTTGATCCCAACTTTCAATCGTGCAGTGACAAAACACACTGAAGCTTTCCAATCGAATGAGATTGAGGAAGATGAAGACAACATTTTCTCAGGTCCTGTGACTCGTGATGTGGAATTGCCTCGTGAACAAAATCAGGAACCTGTTGAAGCATTATCTTTGACACCACCTGAGCCAAGTGTTCGTCTGAGCAATGACCCACGTGAAAAACGCAAACTTGCTGAGCAGTCTCCAACTGAAGCGCAAGACGCATCAACACAAGCTAAAGACGCAGAGGTCAGTGTTGCGAGCGCCGCTGTTGCGCCAATCGTTGCAGAAGCTACTCAAGAAGCGGTAACCAGTGTAAATGCGGAACCCAAAGTCGATGTCGATGCAAGCAGTCCTGAAACAATTTCTGAACCTCAAGTGAATCTTGAGCTTGCATCAGAAGAAGCTGAAAGCACATCACCTGAAAAAGCGGATGCATCGGCTGAAACGCACGATCAGTCTAACGACTCTTCTGAAAATTCTGCTGAAAATCATTCGGATACTGAAGAATCAGATGTTGAAAAAGCAGCGCAAAAATCAAAAAGCGATGCTGACAAGTCTTCTCGACCACGTCGCCCAAGAGGTCGACCACCGAAGAAGGCAAGTCAAAATACTGACCAAGCTTAATTCACAAGCGCAATACTTATTGACTTAACTATTGCGCTTTTTTTTGAGTATGATCAAAGACACGTAGAGTATTTTACTGTACGTTATTCTCCCGATACAACACTGCTAAGTTTTGGACAGTGTTGTTGATTTCATTGATAGAAAGTATAACAGGAGCTCTGACATGAGCCACGATGCGACTAAAGATATTATTTCCCTCTCAGACGTGATTAAACAAGTTCCTCAATTTGCCAAGAAAATTCCCAACGTATTGAATGGCTTAAGGCAAGCTTATTTGCGCCGACCAAGCACCGCTTGTGGTCTAGGTTGGGCATTTGAAAAAGCAGTTGATGAAAATCCATCGGGCATTGCCCTGTTATACGAAGATCAAAAATTTAGCTACACCGAACTCAATGCATGGGCAAACCAAATTGCCGATTACTTTTTAAAGCAAGGCGCTAAAAAAGGCGACGTCATCGCCGTGATGGTAGAGAATCGTCCTGAACTCGTTGCAACCGTGCTTGGACTTGCCAAAATTGGTGTCATTTCTGCATTAGTGAATACCTCGCAATGTCGCAAAGTACTCAGTCACAGTATTAACTTGGTTAAACCTTTTGCGATCGTGATCGGCGAAGAAGTACAACAAGCGGTGTTGGACGTCCAAGATGATTTAGAACTCGCAAATGATAAATTCTTTTGGTTTGCTGATGACGAGTCGAAAACTACATCACCTAAACCGTTTACCGATCTTGCAAAAGCGATTCAATCTTGCCAAAAGAGCAATCCATCGACAACGAACGATGTGACTGGCAAGGATGGTCTATTTTACATCTATACTTCAGGCACCACAGGTCTGCCAAAAGCGGTCACATTTAAAAATAGCCGTTGGATGCTTGCATACGGCACCTACGGGCATGTCTTGGACTTGAATAAAGACGATGTCATGTATGCGACCCTACCGCTGTATCATGCGACTGGCATGGTCGTGTGCTGGTGTGGCGTGATCGCAGGTGCGTCAACACTCGCAATTCGTCGTAAATTTTCAAAATCAAACTTTTGGAAAGATGTGGAAAAATTCGATGCGTCGGCGATCGGCTATGTCGGCGAACTGTGTCGCTATCTACTTGATTGCGAACCAACACCTGAAGAACGTAACCACCGTGTCCGCAAGATGATTGGCAATGGTATGCGCTCAAACATCTGGCACGAATTTAAAGAACGATTCAACATCGATGAAGTTTTAGAACTCTACGCTTCGAGTGAAGGTAATGTCGGCTTTAGTAATATTTTTAACTTTGAAAATACCGTAGGTTTCTCACCAACCCCTTATGCCATCATCGCCTTTGATAAAGAGAAAAATGAACCCATTCGTGACGCCGATGGTTTTTGCCAAAAAGTCAAAAAAGGCGAAACTGGGCTTTTGATCGGGAAAATCACCAGTCGCTCGCCATTCGATGGTTATACCGACCCTGAAAAGAATAAATCTGTGATCATGGAAAATGTCTTAAAATCGGGTGACAAATACTTCAATACTGGAGATTTGGTGCGTGATATCGGCTTCCGTCATGCCCAATTTGTTGATCGCTTGGGCGATCTTGCAAGATGATCTGTCTTTGAGCGAGCAAGACCTAGCAAGCATGGCAGATCAATTTAAAACCGAACTTCCTGCCTATGCGGTACCTGTCTTCTTGCGCATTCAAAAGCAAATCGAAACCACTGGGACTTTCAAATATTCAAAGAACAAGTTGAAAGAAGAAGCCTTTGATCCTGAAAAATGCAAAGAACAAATCTTCGCATTACTCCCTGGAGAGTCTGCATATAGCGAAGTCGATGCAGATGTGTTTCAGAAAATTAATCAAGGGGAATACCGCTTCTAAGCGTGAAAATCACCCGTAAATTTGATCAAAGGCAAGGTTTCGACTTTGCCTTTTGACATTAAAATGACGCAATTATAAGCAAACATCCGCCTCAAACCGATTTTTCCCTTGTGTTCATCAAATAACTTGCTACAATACGCTCCATCGAAATGAAGGCACATTATTTTTTAATGCTGTAAGGGAAACTGCAATTTTATTGATTTTTCTCTTGCGTCGAAATCATCGATAATTAATCGATAATTTCTCCTCAGGGTCGTTAGCTCAGTTGGTAGAGCAGTGGACTTTTAATCCATTGGTCCCGCGTTCGAGTCGCGGACGACCCACCATTTCCTTCTTAATATTCTATATTTTAAAATTCAACGGTTTAAAGAAACTGATGCAACACCGTATTTAAAAATAACCTACCCTGCGCTGTACATTGCAGTCTTTTAACATTTTGATCTAGTAAATGCTTTTGACGTAATTCATTTAAAACTGGTTGAATCGTTGATAATTGTTGGCCTGTTCGTTTTAAATAAAAATCTTTGGGTACACCTGCATTTAAGCGCAACGCATTCATCATAAACTCAAAAGGCATGTCATCCTCGGCAATCGCTTTAAATTGCAAATTTTGCGCAGGTATTTGCTCCAAATAATCTTTTGGCATGCGTGTTTTTTGAAAACGATAAATACCATTAGCTAAAGTCACCTTACCATGAGCCCCTGCACCAATCGCCAAATAATCACCAAACTGCCAATAGTTGATATTATGCTGACTCGGACGCTCTTTTGCCCATGCTGACACTTCATAATTGACAAAGCCATGCGCAAGAAGCAACGCCTCGCCTTGAAGCTGAATCTGTTCAAGCACCTCTTCATCAGGCAAAGTCGGCTGTGAACGATAAAATACCGTATTTGGCTCAATGGTCAGTTGATACCATGAAATATGTGTCGCACCACAGTCGATTGCCATCTGCAAATCAGCTAAGGCTTGCTTAACCGTTTGCTGTGGTAAGCCGTGCATCAGATCGACATTGATGCGCTGAAATCCTGCATTTTTCGCATTTTGAATCGCAGATTTGGCGTTGTCAGGATTGTGAATTCGTCCTAGTCGTTCTAAATGTGCTACATCAAAACTTTGCACACCGATTGAAAGTCGATTAATTCCTGCACGCAGATAATCCTCAAAGGGATCGTGCTCTACCGTCCCAGGATTGGCTTCCATGGTGATTTCACAATTTTCTTGGAAAGGTATTTGTGATTTCAGGGCATCGAATAACCGCTGATACGCAGACGCAGAAATCAGCGATGGTGTGCCACCACCGATAAAAATACTATGCAATTCACGCCCTTGAATAAATTCTTTTTGCGTCGCAAAATCCTTAATCAGCGCATCAATATATTGCTGTTCCAACTCCTGACTGAGCTGTCCTTCTGCTAATTCATGCGAATTAAAATCACAATACGGACATTTGCGCACACACCACGGCATATGGATATATAGCGAGAGCGGAATTTCGGCAATTAGACTTGGATGCATGCAACACTCAGCAAGATAAAAAATGGTTGAGCTCGAATAAATCAGCTCAAACAAAAGACCAGTAGTTTAACACGCCAAGGTAAGATCATTTTGTGAATTGAAACGTAGAATCGGCAATCAAATCATGTTTTACTCAATCAAAGATAAAAAACCAATGAGAAATAAACCATGCGTGCGACTGAGATGTTGATTCCTTTGTTTTTTGCTGCAGGTGTTGGCTTGGCAATGGCAACGCAAACTGCTGTCAATAGTCAGCTC
>LULP01000302.1_pt1 | contig 29769 bp, 36 predicted proteins | sample 728111 | NCBI WGS metagenome assembly LULP01 (sample SAMN03860286, study PRJNA289734) | marine metagenome | biome: seawater column; feature: ocean; material: water; isolation source: Red Sea water column Station 149 - depth 25m | place: Saudi Arabia: Red Sea | collected 2011-10-15 | depth 25 m
TTAGAAATGAATAGAAACCTTTCCTTGCTCGTTTTAAGCCAAGTATTTAGTTTTACAGCAGCTACTGTTACAGTTTTTATAAGTGGTATTATTGGATCAGACTTAAGTTCTATAAAAACACTTTCTACACTTCCTCCATCAATTTATGTTGTTGGAACAGCAGCAGCTACAATCTTTGCTGCTAAGATAATGAGCATTATTGGACGAAGGCTTGGATTTATTTTTGCTTCTGTAGCTGGTTCAATTTCTTGTTTGATAGGCGCTTATGCAATAATTATAGAAAGTTTTTTTATTTTTTGTTTTGCTAAATTTATTTTAGGGGGCACAATGGCATTTACTCATCAATACCGTTTTGCTGCAGCAGAAAGTGTAGAAAAGGAAAAAGCGCCTAAAGCTATTTCATCATTATTGTTAGCTGGAATAGTTGCTGCTTTTCTTGGAATTGGTTTGGCAAATTATACTAAAAATTTTGTAAGTGATTATTTATATGTAGGTTCATATTTAACTTTAGCAGTTTTAACATTAATACCTTCATTTTTATTATTCTTTTTTAAGGATATTAGAGAAATTTCTTTTGTTTCAAATAAGGAAAATAACTCAAGAAATTATTCAGAATTTTTTTCAGATCCAAAATTTTTACAAGCAATTACCTCTGCTGCATTTGCATATGCAGTAATGTCTTTTTTAATGACAGCAACTCCAATAAGTATGCATATTGTGCATCAGTTAAGTTTAGAAAAAACAGGAATAGTTCTTCAATTTCATGTTTTGGCAATGTTTTTACCTTCGCTAGTTACTGGAAATTTAATCAAAAAGTTTGGTTATAGTAATATGATGTATTTAGGTGTCTTATTCTATTTTTTCACAATTTTATTATCTTTTTTTCAACCATCTTTTTTAAACTATTTTATAAGTCTGATTTTTTTAGGTATAGGATGGAACTTTTTATTTATATCTGGCACAAGCTTATTAGTCACAACTTATAAACCAGATGAGAAATTTAAAGCTCAAGGATTTAATGATTTATTAGTTTTCTCTTCCATGGCTTTAGCAAGTTTATTGGCAGGTATACTAATTTCTATTGCAAGCTGGAAAACAGTTAACTTATTTTGTATTCCTTTTTTAATTCTCATAATTTTATCGATAGTAAATGCAGATAAAAAAAGATGAGTTTTTTAATTTTAGGTTTTATAACCAGTTTAAGTTTAATATTAGCAATAGGACCACAAAATATCTTTGTAATAGAGCAGGGCATTAAGAAACAACATATTTTTTTAATATGTTTTATTTGTTCAGTATCAGATACAATTTTGATTTTTTTAGGAATTTTTCTTTTTCAGTATCTTGGAACATATTTTAATGAAATAACTGAACTAATTTTCAATATTTTATTATTAATATTTTTAATTTATTTCATTTACACAAAAATTTCTGAAAAATTTAAAAACATAGAAATAGATAAAGGTGAGAAACATGATGAGAGAAAAAAAATTATATTAAAAACACTCGCTTTTACTTATTTAAATCCGCATGTTTATTCTGATACAGTTTTTTTTCTTGGTAATTTTTCAAAAAATTTCCCAATTAATTATAAAATTTATTTTGGTATTGGAGGTTCTATAGCTTCTTTTTTATTTTTCTACTTATTGGGATATTTAGCAAATTATTTTTCAAAATATCTTAATAACCCAAGGGCTTGGGTTATAATTAAATGGATTATTTCATTAATAATGAGCTTAATTTCAATTTATGTGATTTTTGAAATTTTAAAATTTTTTAATTAGAAAATCCGTATTTTCTTAATCTTACATCGCCGGTTCGTGCATGAGCTTCCATACCTTCATATCTAGAAATTCTTGCTGCAGCAGCACCCACAAGTTTTGTTGAGTCTTTTGTCATTCTTTGGAAGCTTAATGTTTTTATAAATTTTCCAACGAATAATCCCCCTGTATATTTACCCGCTCCTTTAGTTGGTAAAATATGATTTGTTCCAGAACATTTGTCTCCATAAGCTACCGTTGTTTCTTCACCAACAAATAGAGATCCATAATTCGTTAGTCTGTCATGGAACCATTTTAAATTTTTTGTTTGAACCTCAAGATGCTCTGGAGCATATTCATCACTTATCTTAACCATTTCATCGTCAGTATCGCAAAGAATTACCTCACCATAATCTTTCCATGCAGCCTCCGCACTAGTTCTTGGTAATTCAGGTAATTCTGAAATTAATTCAGGAACTCTTTTCATCACTTTTTCAGCAAGCTCTTTACTTGTTGTGTATAACCAACAAGGAGAGTTATAACCATGTTCAGCTTGCCCAACTAAATCTACTGCAACTATCTCAGGATCAGCAGATTCATCTGCAATAATTCCAATTTCTGTGGGACCAGCAAATAAATCTATTCCAACCCTTCCAAATAAAATTCTTTTTGCTTCAGCTACAAACTGATTACCTGGACCAACTAAAATATCTGCTGGAGCATTACCAAATAAACCATATGTCATTGCAGCGATTGCAGGAACTCCACCTAAATTTAAAACAACATCTGCACCACACAAATCAGCAGTATATATAATAGTGGGGTGGGCGCCCACCTCAGCTTTTGGTGGACTACAAGCAATTACGTTTTTTACTCCAGCAACTTTTGCAGTCGTCACACTCATAACTGCCGAAGCTATATGAGCATATCTTCCACCTGGAATATAACAACCCGCAGTATTAACAGGAACTAATTTTTGACCAGCATACAAACCATCAGATAATTCAACTTCGAAATCGTTTCCATAGTTTTTAAGTTGAGCCTCAGCAAATTTTCTCACTCTTTCATAAGAAAATTGAATATCATCCTTTGTTTTTTGATCTAAATTTTTTTTTATTTCCTCAATTTTATCTTTGGATACAATTATTTCACCCTCATACTTGTCAAATTTTTTTGTTAATTCTTTACAACCTTCCTCTTTAGATTTCTCCAGGTCATTAAGTAAATTTTGAACTATATCCCTTGTTTTATTATCGTCAGTTGAGGATGTTTTAGGAGATTTTTTAAGGTATGTAATTGTCATTGATGAGTATTTTGATCAAGTTATTTAATGTATTAAAATACTCATTTCAACAAAGATATTTTTTATTAATTCTCTTGATAATTTAATCTAACGCAACTACAGCAGCAGCTATTGAGGCTAATCTAGCTGTTGCATCGTCTGATCTACTTGTAATTACAACTGGAACTTTACCTCCAACTACGACACCTGCTGCACAGGCTCCCATAAAATAAATCATCATTTTTACAAGCGCATTTCCAGTCTCAACATTGGGAACTAGCAAAACATCTGCATCTCCAGCAACAATATTTTTTATACCTTTAATACCTGCGGACTTTTTAGATATACTATTATCAAAAGCCAAAGGACCAAAAATGTCAGCATTAAAACCCTCTTTTGCAGCTAAATTTGTAATCTCTTTTGCATCAAGAGAACTTTGCATACTATCCAATACTTCTTCAGTTGCTGATAAAATTGATATCTTTGGTTTTGGAATATTTATACGATGACAAAAATCTATTACATTTCTTAAAATGTGCATTTTAGTTTTAACATTTGGATTAACATTTAATGCTCCATCTGTAATTATAAGTGGCTTATCATCTTTTTCTAATGTCATGTGCCATATATGACTAAGCCTTTTTTTGCCTAACAAACCATGTTCTCGTTTTAAAACTTCTTTCATCAAAACATCTGTATGAATATGTCCTTTAACAATTATTTTAATTTTATCTTCTGAGGCAAGTTTCGCTGCAATCTTGGCAGTATTATTTTCTACTGGTTCGTCTATTATTTCGTATTCAGATATATCAAACTTTATCTCATCTGCAGTTTTTTTAATTTCAGATTCGTTACCAATTAAAACTGGTACAATCAGTTTTTCTTTTACCGCATCCATTACTGAAATCATCGGCAGTGTCTTTCCAGCATTTGCTATTGCAACTTTAATACCCTTTTTTTGATGAGCAATGTCTAATAGATTATTTGGGCATACTGTTGATTTATCTGAAAGCATCTAAAATCTTATATCAAAATTAAAAAAAACTAACATATCATTTATTTTTTGATAATGTCAGAAATATGGAAGTTGTAACAAAAATTGCTCCAATTGCTCTGGCATTGATTATGTTAACTTTGGGCTTAGGTCTTACAACGAGTGATTTTACAAGAGTAGTTAAACGACCAAAAGATTTTTTAGTTGGATTGATTTGCCAAGTAATATTACTTCCTATAATTGCTTTTGTTTTAATAAAAATTTTAAATGTTCAACCAGCATTAGCTCTAGGAGTAATGATAATCGCTGCTGCACCAGGAGGTGTTACATCTAATATTCTTACAAAATTTGCAAATGGTGATGTCGCTCTTTCTGTTTCATTAACAGCAATAATAAGTTTACTTAGTATTTTAACCGTTCCATTTATCGTAATTAAATCTGCTGACCTACTTGATATAAATTACCTATCTAAGGAAATTTCAATGAGCGGGATATCAATCAAAATGTTTTTGGTAGTAACATTACCTGTAGTAATTGGAATGTTAATAAGGAAGTTTGCACAAAATTTTATAATTAATAGGACAGCTTTAATTGAAAAAATTTCATTAACTCTTTTTATGATAGTTTTTATATCAATTTGGTTAGAGGAATGGGACAATATAATTATGTATATATCAAGAGCTGGTGTAATAACTCTAATATTAAATGTAACAATGATGGTTTTAGGTTTTTATGTTGCTAAAATTTTTGCAAGTGGCATTGAACAAAGAAAATGTATTTCACTAGAATGTGGACTTCAAAATGGAACTTTAGCAGTATTTGTATCTACTCAAATATTCGATGACATAATTTATTTGATACCAACTGCTTCATATGCTTTGATCATGTTTGTCACATCTATAATATTTGTGCTTCTCTTAAAAAAGATAAATTAGGATCAAAATAATAGATTGCGACCCAAAATGAACAGAGGGATTTAAAAAAAACCTAATTTGGTGATGTCATAGATTGAGTACTTCTTAACTTTCAGACTATAATCAATTTATATAAAATAAGATGAGTACTGAGACTTTAACAAAATTAAATCCGAAAATTTTAATTAATTCAAAATTTGACCCCAATGGATCAGATGCAAACGTATCTGATCCAAAAACATTAAATGCTGAACTAAATAAAGTTGAGTTAAGTAATAATAAAAAAAGCAAACATAAGACTTGTATAAATAAACTGAATAACAGACTTAAAATTCAAGAAAAAAATAAAAAAATCGAAAATAGGGTTTTGACTGGTTTATTTCTGAGTGTTGTTGCTGTTTTATTTTTTGTAGCAACTTAATTCAAGAGTTTTTCAATATCTTTTTTAATATCATCAGTAATTTTAATTTCTTTATTAAAATTTTTTTTATATCTATTAAACTTATTTTGTCCTGGATACATAATTTCTTTTATATTTTTTAGTTTTGGGAGTTTTTTAACTCTTCTTATATTTTCTTTAATTCTTGAGTTAAAATTTTTAACAAATAAATTTGACTTCATGACAATAAATAAATGACCAATGTTTTGAGGACCTGAAAAATCATCAAATGGATCTTTGACTTTTCCTCCATGATTTCCTCCAGTGAAAACACCACTTAAAATATCAACCATCCATGCTAAACCCGATCCTCTAAATCCAGCAATAGGCAACTGCACACCTTTTAGAGCTTTAGCTGCATCTGTGGTTGGTCTTCCATATTTATCTAATGCAACTCCTTCTGGTATTTTAGTTCCAGTTCTTGCTGCAACTCTTATTTTACCTCTATTTATCATTGATACAGATGTATCTAAAATAAAAGGAACTTTTGAAGAAGTAGGTGCTCCAAAACAAATTGGATTTGTTCCAAACAAAGTTTTTAATGCACCATGTGGAGCTATAGCGGGGGGAGCATTAGTAAAAATTAATGTTAATAAATTTTTTTTAACTGCTTGTTCTGCGTAGTATCCTGATAAACCATAATGACCACTTCTTTTTATACCAACCAAACCTAATCCTGTTTTTTTGGCGCTCTCAATTGCTTTTTTAATTCCAATATCAGCAGCCACAAAACCAATACTGTCATCAGCATCGATTTGCATTATTGATTGAGATATTTTTTTAAATTTAAACTTTGGCTTTGGATTAATTAATTTTTTACTTATTCTATCACAATACATTTTTAACCTAGATACACCATGACCAGTGGCGCCAACTAACTCTGCATTAACTAGTGCATCAGAACAAATCTTTGCATGTGCTTTGCTTAATTTATATTTTAGAAATACTTTAGTCAGTAATTTTTTTAACTTTTCTTTTTTCATTAAAACCATCTAAACATTCCAATGATACCAGCTGTGGCATAAAAAATTTGAAGTAGTAAAATCCCTCTATGATTTCCTAAATACGCCCACAAACCAATTAAAATTGCAGAAATTAATAATAATGCAAAACCTAAAAATTCAGCACCAATGTTTAAGGCAACTAGTAGTGAATAAACAATAGCAGTTATAACGCCCGTCCACTCTAATATTTTATTTTTATTCATTAAGTTAATGAGTTGAAATTAGCCTTTACCTCTCCAAGGTATAGTTTTATCGATAATTTTTCTTAGAGTAATATCAAACAAAAGACCTAACATTCCCATTATAAATATTGTTATCCAAATTACCTCATACTGAAAGTACTTTTTAGCAACGTTTTCAACAAAACCAATACCTGTTGTACCAGCTAAAAACTCTGCAGCTACTAAAGTACCCCAACACATACCAACAGCAACTCTTATACCGGTTAATATTTCAGGAAGAGAATTAGGGAAAATAACATGTCTTAAAATTTGTTTTTTAGAAGCACCCAAAGAGTGTGCTGCATGAATTTTTGATAACTGGGTACCTGATGCTCCAGCTCTAGCTGATATTATCATTATCGATAATGAAACCATAAATAATAGAAAAACTTTACCAGTATTATCAATTCCCAAAACTGAAATTATCAAAGGTGCCCAGGCTAAAGGAGGTACAGGTCTATATAATTCAATTAAGGGATCAAAAAATCCTTTAGCAAATCTGTTTAGTCCCATAAACAAACCTAAAGGCACTCCTATTATAATTCCAAAAACTAATCCTAAAAATACTCTTAAAAAAGAGTCCCAAATATGTCCATACGGAACAGGAACTTTAAATAATTTAAAATCACCTGTTACTAGTTTTAATACTTTACTTTTAAAATTTTCCTTTACAATTCCATCTTTAGTATGAACTGGATACTCTCCAGGTAAAACATCTGCAATCCAATCCGGTAAGATAAAACCAACCATAGAACTGACATCAACCATTTCAATCCAAAGCAATGGAATATTTTTATATCCAACACTTGGTTTAGACATAAGAATAAATTTGTTAAAGGTATCAGATGGTTTAGGTAGCCATCTACCTGAACCTTGTTCAGAGCAACTTGGACCACTCGCAACTATTGTTCCTGCAGGAAATAAAAGTATGTCAATTAATCTTAATCCACCTTGTTCAGATTTTTGAAGATTATCAAATTCAATTATTGCATCTTTCATCTCATTAAGAGCTGTTGGAGGATAGATGCTAGCAAATTCTATTCTTCTTGCTATTTTTACAATATTTTTTGCATATGTTGATGCTATTTCGTCACTATCATCTAAACTTTTCCTGTACGCTTTGATTTCATTTTTTAATTCTTTAATTGAAGTTTTAAAATTTGAGTTATGATTTCTTAACTTAAAAAATTTGTCACTTATCACTTTAAGTTCTGCTGCTGCAGCATGAAATTTTAAACCTCTATTTGTTCCTGGAACTAATGGAACTTCAAGTGTATTTTCTATAGAGCCAGTTCCAGTTCTAACAGTAGTAATACCCCATCCGCCTTGTTCCGATACAGCTTTAAGTCTCTCATTTTTTTCTTCCGCAGTTTCAAATGGATAATCTTTTTTTTTAAAATTTGAGCTCAAAATTTTAATTTCCTCAGTCATTTCTTTAATCTTAATTTTTGTATCCATTTCCATTAAATTATTATTTGTAAGCAAAGGAATGAGCTGGGTTGTTTTATCAATAAAACTAATTAATATCTTTTTTTGCTGATTATTTAGATCATTTGAATTTTGAATTTCATTGGCTGTATTTTTTAGATTTTTATTTTCGATTTTAATAATTGAAGTACTTTTGAACTCTCTTTCTTCAATAGGAAATTGATATTTTAAACCCATCAATGACTCGTTTATTTTTGCCACTTGGCATAACTCATTTGCAGATTTTGGATAAAACCCTTTTGCTATATCCCAGGAATAATACAACCAGACTAATAAGATTGCGCTACTGCCTACAACAATCCAATGTGTGCCACCTTTTGCTCTTTCTGGGTTTCCAAAAACTGCATCAACTTTTTCAGTTTTTATTAATCTTCTTCCGTAAAGAATACATCCAATTATCGCTACAAATATTATTATTGTTGCAAACTGGGTTAACATTTAATTATCTTTCCCCATAATTTCTTCTTCCATATCCCAAATCATAGATAGGATTTCTTCTCTTTTAGATGAAAAATCTTTATTTTTTTTAATTTCCCTTAAGTCTTCTTTTAAGCCCATCTCTGCAAAAGGAAGATTGTACTCTTTGTGTATTCTTCCTGGTCTTGGTGCCATTACATAAAGTCTTTCTCCAAGTAACAAGGCCTCTTCAACTGAGTGAGTAATTAATATAATTGTTTTTCCCGTTTCTTTCCAAATCTTTAAAACTAAAGACTGCATCTTTTCTCGAGTTAATGCATCTAAAGCGCCTAAAGGCTCGTCCATTAAAATTAAATCAGGATCATTTATTAAACATCTTGCTAAAGCAACTCTTTGCTGCATTCCACCTGATAGCTGGTAGGTAGGAGTATTTCCAAATCCTTTTAGACCAACTATATCAAGCCATTCGTCAACTTTTTCTGCAGTAATTTTTGGGTCTTCTTTTTTCATTCTTAAACCAAAGTTCACATTCTCTGCAACTGTTAACCATTCAAATAATGCACCTTGTTGAAAAACCATACCTCTTTCAACACCAGGTCCATCTATTTCATTATTATTTAAAGTTATTTTTCCTGAGGTTGGTCTTAAAAATCCAGCAGTAATATTTAATAAAGTTGTTTTTCCACAACCAGATGGGCCTAAAACAGTAAGAAGTTCTCCTTTTTTAAGAGTAAAACTTACATCCTTTAATGCATGAACAGTTTCTCCTTTTGGAGTTTTAAAAATCATATTGAGATTTTCAGAAACTAAATCACTCATTAAATGGCTTTATATTAGAATTTTTATCAAAAAAATAGGCACCAATTAAAAAATTGGCGCCTATTAAATTTTTTACCCTACAAAATTATAGAGGTAAGAAACTTGTATCTACTGCTCCGTCTGGTGTTCCCATACCTTTTAAGAAGGCATCAAGATTACCACTTTCCATAGATTGTTTAGTTTCTTCTGGAGTTAAAAATTTGAAACCATCTAAAGTTTCTTTCATGTCTGCAACTTTCATCTCAGATGCTTTTGACATAGAATTCATATCGCTTTTACCAGCTCTATATCTATCATTAGCTTCATGAGTTACTTCGATGAATGTTCTTAACATTCCAGGGTTCTCTTTCATAAACTTATCTGTGACTGATGTGATATCTATTCCTAAAATACCAGCATCTCTTGCTTCTTGAACAGTTAAAAGTCTTGATCCAACTGCAGTTGCAGCCTTAATTGAGTTACCGCCAAACAAACATGCCATTACAACATCGCCACTTACTAAAGCAGCAGCACCTTCTTCTGGGTCCATTTGAATGATATCCATTTTACCTCTGTCAGCTCCAACAACTTTCATACTTTCATCAAAAACATACTCAGCCATTGTTCCAAGTGGAACAGCAACTTTTTTGCCCTCTAGTTCTGTTGCATTTGCTTTTGTAATACCTGAAGCGTTCGATGTTACACATGTAGTTCCACCCATTCCATACTCCATTGCAATATCAACAAGCTTAATTGGAGCTTTTGATTTTACAGCATTGATGAAAGGGACTAGTCCTTGTGAATAAGAAATATCAATATCTCCAGCTAACATTGCATCAGTCATTGCACCACCGTTAGTGAAGTTTGTCCATTTAACTGGCACTCCAAGAGCTTTTGCAAAATTCTTTTTCTGCATGTCTTCTAAATTAGGACTTGGCCATTCTAAAAAGTATGCAACTCTAACAACATTAGCTGCTGAATTAGCGGCAGTAATTGTAAGGTTTAGAGCAAAAATACTTCCTAAAATAAAACTAATTATTTTTTTCATTATTTCTCCTGTAATTAAATTTAATTTACGCGGCATATTTAAGTTCATTATAAGATTGATGTAAATGATGAATTATGCGTAAGGGGTGACATTAAAAACTTAGACAACTTTGAGTTGTATGGTATATTTATTTTCTGTCCAATCAAAATGAATTAGTCTAAGAGGATAAAAACTTACTTTTTTAAAAATTTTATGAGTTCAGAAAAACCAAATATTCCAAATTCTTTAAATGAACATTGGATGCCATTTACATCCAATAAAGATTTTAAAGAAAACCCAAGATTAATAGTTGAAGCAAAAGGAGTTTATTTAAAAAATCATCATGGAAAAACTCAAATTGATGCAAGCTCTGGATTATTTTGCAATCCTTTAGGTCATGGGAGACAAGAAATTATTGATGCAATAACCAAACAATTAAAAACTGTTGATTACGCTCAACCATTTCAACAAGGCTTTGGAGGTTCATTTGAACTTGCAACAAGAATTGCAAAACATACTCCAGGAAATTTAAATAGAATTTTTTATACGATTTGCGGATCTACCGCAGTTGAAACAGCAATTAAAATTGCAATAGCGTATCATAAATCTAGAGGAGAAGGTAATCGTTTTAGATTTGTTGGTAGAGAAAGAGGTTACCACGGAATGAATATTGGAGCGACATCCGTTGGAGGCATGATTAACAATGTTAAAACATTTGCAAGTGTATTAATGCCAGGTGTAGTTCATATGAGACATACACATTTACCAGAACATAAATTTATTTCAGGTCAGCCTGAGACAGGTGCAGAATTAGCAGATGATTTAGAAAGAATTTGTACAAACTTTGGAGGAGAAAATATTGCAGCCACAATGGCAAAAGCAACTACGAACGGCATATCGCCATTAGGTGCAGTGGCATGTAAAGAGGAAATTTACGATTCAATAATGGACGGCGCACCTAAAGGAACAATAGAATTATTCCATGGATACACATACTCAGGAATACCAATCTCTGTTGCGGCAGGTTTAGCAGTTCAAGATATATTTGAGAAAGAAGATATATTTAATAGAGCAAAAGAAATGAGTCCCTATTTCCAAGAAGGCTTAATGTCTCTTAAAGATTTAGAAGCAGTAGATAATATTAGAGGCTATGGAATGATGGGCGGTATAGACATGAAAATGCATAAAAAGCCTGGAGCCGCTGGATTTACATGTTTTAAACATTGTTATGAAGCAGGAGTAAATTTTAAAGCAACAGGAGACTGTTTAATTATTGCTCCTATGTTTATTTGTGAAAAAAAACATATAGATGAAATTATTGAAAAACTAAGAACTGGAATTTCAAACTACGCAAAAAGCAAAAAAAATTAATTCCAATTTATGAAAATCGGTGTTCCTAAGGAAATTAAACCGCAAGAAAATCGAATAGGATTAACTCCCGAAAGTGTAAAAACTTTAACTTCAAATGGTCATGAGGTTTTAATTGAGAATAATGGTGGTTTTGAAGCTGGTTTTGACAATGATCAATATAAATCAGCTGGAGCTAAAATTATTGATAAGGCAGAGGATATTTTTAATGACGCTGAAATAATTGTTAAAGTCAAAGAGCCTTTAGCAAAAGAGGTAAAAATGATTAAAGAAAATCAAATAGTTTTTACTTATTTGCATTTAGCTGCTGCAAAAGAATTAACTCAAGGATTAATAGACTCAAAATCAGTTTGCATAGCTTATGAAACAGTAACAGATAATAATGGTAGGCTTCCATTGCTTGCACCAATGAGTGCGGTCGCAGGTAGAATGTCTGTTCAAGCTGGAGCACATTGCTTGGAGAAAAATCAAAAAGGAAGAGGGATATTGCTTGGTGGAGCTCCTGGTGGAGAACCTGGAAATGTAGTTATTTTAGGTGGAGGCGTTGTTGGAGAAAATGCTGCAATTATTGCAACTGGAATGAGAGCAAAAGTTCATATTGTGGATAAATCAGCTGAGAGACTAAAACAATTAACTGAAATGTTTGGAGATAAAATCATTCCTCAATTAAGTGATGAAACAGACATAGAAAAATTGATTTCAGAATGTGATTTATTAGTTGGAGGAGTTTTAATTCCAGGCGCTGAAGCACCAAAATTAGTTTCAAAAAATATGCTTAAGAAAATGAAAAGAGGATCTGTAATAGTTGATGTTGCAATTGATCAAGGCGGATGTGTTGAAACCAGCAAACCGACAACACACGCAGAACCAACTTATATAGTTGATGATGTAGTTCATTATTGCGTAGCAAACATGCCAGGAGGGGTTCCTAGAACTTCAACTATAGCATTAAACAATGCCACTTTACCTTTTTTAAGCAAACTAGCAAAAGATGGCTATCAAAAAGCTTTAAAAGAAGATTTAAATTTTTTAGCTGGATTAAATGTTCATAAAGGTAGCGTTACTTATAAAGCTGTTGCAGATGTTTTTGGTCACCAATACGCTAATGCTTCTGAAATCTTAAATTAAATACCTTTTTTGAGTAAGTCGTAAATATCCTCTTTTTTGTCCAAGCCAATTTCTCTAGCAATTTCTTTCCCATCTTTATAAATCGCTATAGTGGTCCAAAACTTTATATTTAGTTTTTCACTTATATTTTTATTTTTATCATGTTCATAAAAAAAGAACTCAAAATCTGGAAAATCTTTTTTTGCTTGTTCAAATATAGAAGTTTGAGTTGCACAAACTGAACACCATTCATTCCAAGAATTAATTACAATTGTTTTTCCTTCAGTGTTTAGTTTATCAAATTCATTTAAAGAAAAACCAGATGATTTTTCAAAACTGAAACTTGAAAATGAAAAAAAAGTAAAACAAATTACAAATATTAAATTTTTTAACCTAATCATGTTATTCTTTTGATAACATTATCTTTAAAAACAAAGGTATGTAACAATGCCGCTAAAATATGCAAAGATATTAGAGCAATCAGAGTGTAATTTGAGTATATATGCACATCATAACTTAAATCAGCATAATCAAAATTCGATTTTAATTTGATCTCAGTAATCCCAAAATTTAATTTTTCACCATTAAACAATTTTTTTAATATCCCAGAAGAAGTGACTGTTAGAAGTGTTAAATATAGTAGAAAATGGTTTAGTTTTGCAATTATCATTTGACCTGGAAATGCTTCAATTGGGTTCTCTGGAGAATTTATAAAAAGCCTCACTAATAGTCTTAATAAAGTAATATAAAAAATTGTTATTCCAATTAATACGTGAATTTCCTCAATTGTTATTCTTAAATCAGAAAATTCTTGTCTAACTAAATAAAACCCAAGTGGTATTTGAACTATTAGACCTATGACACTTAGCCAGTGGAAAAACTTTGTTAAAATATTGTATTTTTGTATAATGTTAACATCTCTCATAATTTACATTTATGAAAAATAAATTTTTATTATTTATTTTTGTAGCTGCTTCTTTTTTTAATACCAATTTTATTGCTCATTCAGAAGAAAGTATAGAGGATATAATTAAAGGTAGAAAAGCAATTTTTAGCAATAATGCGAAATTAGCAAAAAGGGTAAATATTCTATTGAGGGAATTCGAGGTTGAGGAAGCGGAGCCTATTATTTTTGAAATGAGTAAAAATTATGAAAACTTGTTAAACTATTTTCCAGAAAATTCTAAAGAAGGCTATGGTACTGAGGCTTTACCAATTATTTGGGAGGAGAAGGATGCATTTAACGCTTTAATGCAAAAAGCAGCAGATGACATGTTACAATTAGCTAAAGTTATGGAAGAAGTAGATGACATTCAGGCAACTTACAAAAAATTAATGTGGGCAAATTGCAATGCATGTCATAGCAGATATAGAAAACCACATTAACATTTTTTAATGTTTAAAAATTTTTTTTTAATAATATTTTTATCTTTTTGTTTCATTAATTCTACTTATTCGCATTCCCATTATCCTATAACCAAAGATGATCCATTAAAAATTGAAGCAGGAAAATTGTTATACAATCAATATTGTGCCTCTTGTCATCAAGTAAATTTAGCTGGTGCAAAAAACTGGAAAGGATTTGATGAAGACGGACATAGAAAAGCGCCACCCTTAAATGGAACAGGACATACGTGGCATCATTCTGATGAGTTGTTGCATAAAATTATAAAGTATGGATTTGCAAAACTGATAAAAAATTATGAAGGTAAAATGATGGGTTTTGGTAATAATATTGAGGATGAGGGGATTGATAATATTCTCTCTTATATTAAATCATATTGGAATGATGATATATATTTTCATCAGTTGGAAATTAGTAAAAAATGAGTTCAGAAACTTTAAATTTTAATTGGTCATGTAAACACACTTGGAAAAGAAGTGCAAAAAACACTGCATGGTGTTTACTTGGATGTTCTATAGGAGATTTTGGAACAATTTTATTTTTTCAATTAACCAAAATTCCTTTTCCCATCCTGGCCATTATGATTTTAGCAATAATAAATGGTTTAATAACAAGTATTATTTTAGAGACATTAATTCTAATGAAACAAAATTTTGATTTCAAAAAAGCGGTGGGTAGTTCCAATTATGTTGGCAGTTGGTTTTGTAACTCCATGGCCTTATAATTATTGGAGACTTAAAAAATTCAATCAAGCTTGTCATTAGATTAGTTAAAAACCCTATTATTATCAATTTCAGTTAATAGATGTGTTCTTATAATTTCTTGTAATAATCTTTTTAACAATTATATGTTTTCAACCCCAATGGAAGAAAATCAAATTATAATTAAAGACTTATCTAAAGTTTACAGTAATGGATTTAACGCTTTAAAAAATATCAATCTCACAATTAAAAAAGGAGAAATTTTAGCATTATTGGGTCCTAATGGAGCTGGGAAAACAACTTTGATAAGTGTAATTTGTGGAATTGTAACTCCCACTTCAGGCAACATTACAGTCGACAATTATGATATTATTGATCATTACCGCGAAACTAGATCAAGAATTGGATTAGTACCCCAAGAATTAACCTTGGAAGCTTTTGAGACGGTTTTCAATAACGTATCTTACTCGAGAGGCTTGTATGGCAAATCTCCTAATCCGAAACATATAGAAAAAGTTTTAAAAGATTTAAGTTTATGGGATAAAAAAGATCTTGGACTTAGACAATTATCAGGTGGAATGAAAAGAAGAGTTTTAATTGCCAAAGCACTTTCGCATGAACCCTCAATACTTTTTTTGGATGAACCAACAGCAGGTGTAGATGTCGAGCTGAGAAAAGATATGTGGAATGTTGTGGATATATTGAGAAAAACAGGAGTAACAATAATTTTGACAACTCATTACATTGAAGAGGCAGAGGCAATTGCAGATAGAGTAGCTGTAATTAACCAAGGAGAAATCATTGTTGTAGAAAATAAAAATGATTTACTTAAAAGAATGGGTCAAAAAACTTTATTAATAGAATTACAAGATAAAATAACCGAAATTCCTGAACGACTTTCAAAATATGAATTAGTAATTGGAAAAGATCAAATGTCGCTTATTTATAATTATAATGTTAGAGCTGAGAGAACCGGAATTACAAATTTGTTACAAGAATTAAAAGAGGCTGGTTTAAAAATGAGAGACCTTAAAACAGAACAGAGTTCTTTAGAAAAAATATTTGTCACTTTAGTAAAGGAAAATAATGAAATTTAACTTTTATGCTCTAAGAGCTATTTACCTCCATGAAATGGATAGATTTAGAAGAACGTTATTACAATCTTTACTTTCACCAGTGTTATCCACCTCTCTTTACTTTATTGTTTTTGGATCTGTTATTGGTGATTATGTGGAGAGTATTGATGGGCTAAGTTATGGTTCATACATAGTACCAGGTTTATTGATGTTAACTTTATTGACACAATCAATAAGCAATACTTCTTTTGGAATATTTTTTCCAAAATTTAATGGCACTATTTATGAAATTTTAGCTGCTCCAATTTCTACGTTTGAAGTGGTACTTGCATTTGTTGGGGCAGGAGCAACTAAAACATTAATTGTTGGCGTCGTTATATTTGTTACCTCTTTGTTTTTTGTAGATGTAACAGTCAAATATCCATTACTTATGATATTTCTTTTGGTGCTTGTAGCTTTTACATTTGCGCTATTTGGTTTTTTAATTGGATTGATGAGCTCTAATTTTGAACAAATGTCAATTGTACCAACATTAGTAATTACACCAATGGTTTTTCTAGGTGGTAGCTTATACTCTTTAGATATGCTTCCTTCTTTTTGGCAAACAGTTACATATTTTAATCCTGTCGTATATCTAATTAATGGAATGAGATACTCTTTTTATGGTGTTTCAGATTTTAACATATGGATAAGTATTGGCTGTATGTTACTTTTTTTAATAACTTGTATAACTGTTGTAACAACATTGTTAAAAAAAGGTTATAACATAAAACAGTAAGTAGTTTGAATTTAGAACAAATAATTCCAGCGATATCTCTAATTGCTGTATTAATATTAGTTTTGCCTGCTTTTCTAAAAACTAATTCAAAATTAAAACAATTTCTAACCAATTTATCGATTTGGTCTATTATTGTATTAATTGTGATTTTGATTACTTATTTTATTTTCTAATTTTAACTTGAGGCAATCTTCTTTTTAGGATCAAAAAATGGTTTTTCCACAATAGTGCAATTAACTATTTTATCATCAATTTTAGTTTGTAATTTTGTTCCTAAATCTGTGTATTTTATATCTACCATTGCTAAAGCAATATTTTTTTTAAGTCTTGGTGAGTAAACAGCTGATGTAACTTTACCAACTTTTTCACTTTTATTCATTATTGTCCAAAAAGTTGTGTTAGGACCTGACAACGGCTCACAATCTAATTCAATACCAACTTGTTTTCTTTTTATTCCATCGTTTTTGATTTTTCTTAATGCATCTTTGCCAATGAAATTAATGTCACTCTCTAAGTTGACTAACCTATCAAGACCTAGTTCAAAAGGATTAGTATTTATATCTGCATCTGCATGATAAGATAACATCCCACCTTCAATTCTTCTTATTGATGAAGTATGACCGGGCTGAATACCAAAATTTTTTCCAGCAGTCATAATTTTTTCATACAAGTCATCACCTTTTGATCCATCTCTTAAATATATTTCATATCCAAGTTCACTTGACCAACCAGTTCTTGAAACAATTAATGGAATTCCATCTAACTCGTACTCTTTAAGCCAATAGTATTTTAAATCCTTAATACTTTCACCGAATAGTCTAACCATAATGTCTCCTGATTTTGGACCTTGTAATTGCAATGGTGAAACATCGGGTTCTGTAATTTTAACGTTCAAACCAGAATTTATTGCAACTCCCTGAGCCCAAAATAATACATCACTATCAGCAAGTGACAGCCAAAAATGATTTGTATCAAGTCTTAATAAAACTGGGTCATTTAAAATTCCACCGTCGTTATTAACTATTAAAACATATTTGCATTGACCCACTGCAAGCTTAGATAAATCCCTTGGAGTTAATAATTGTATAAACTTGTATGCATCTGGCCCAGTTATCTCAACCTGCCTTTCAACTGCAACATCACATAAAATGGCATTTTCTATCAAATTCCAAAAATTTTGTTCAGGACTTCCAAAATCTCTTGGAATATACATATGATTATAAACTGAAAACCCTTTTGCTCCGTATCTGACTGTTGCATTGAAATAAGGAGATTTTCTAATTTGTGTGCCAAAACCAAAGTTTTTATCTGTCATTGTGAGTGCATAGCAGAAAGCAAATTTTATGCAAAGAAATTTGTCTTAAAGACAATTTAATTAATTTAAAAAATAAACTAATTAGTCTAACTTATTTAATGGTTAAAATTGTATTACCCGTAATTATTTTATTACTCATAGTTATATTTTGGAAAAAAATTGAGGATTATTTTTATCAAAAATTCAAATTTAAAATTAATTATATAATAGTAACTATTTCAATTATTGCCTTGTCTATTCTAGGATTATTATTATATGACTGATCATGGACAATCTAAATAATTATGAGTGTGTAGAAACTGAAGGTATAATTACATTCAAAAATATTAACACAACACTTGGTTTTGCAAGATATAATGAGATGGGAGAGATCGAATATATATTCGTAAATCCTATTTTTAGACGAAAAGGCTTAGCTAAAAAATTAATTAAAATTATCGAAAAAAAAACTGGTAAGAAACCAATTCCTCAAGAACCAATTAGTCCACTAGGTAAAAAATTATTTCAGCTTCAGTAAAACTGAATGGAAATAAATCTTATTTTCTTAATTTCAGTAATTCCAGCAATAATTCTATTCGGAATAGCAAAATCTGGATTGGGAGGTTCTATAGCATTAATTTCAATTCCATTAATGACACTATCAATGTCATTAACAGAAGCATTAGCAATTATGTTACCAATTTTAATATTTTCAGATTTTATAGCAGTTTATAGATTTCGAAAAAATTATGATCTTGAAACCCTAAAATTAATTATCCCATCAGCTGCAATTGGAATTATTATTGGCTCACTTACATTTTCATATTTTTCTGAAGATCTTTTAAAATTTCTAATTGGATTAATGGGTTTTATATTTGCAGGCCATTACTTCATATTTAAAAAAAATAAAATTAAATCTCATAAAAAAAATAACATTAAGGGCTCAATTTGTACAATTGTTGCAGGATTTACATCTTTTTGTGTACATGCTGGAGGTACACCAACAAGTATTTATTTATTACCTTTGAGACTTAAAAAAGAAATTTATGTTGGAACGAGAGTAATTTTTTTTACATTTGTAAACTTAATTAAGTTACCATTATATATTCATCTATCTATGATGAATACAGGAACGCTAATTAATTCTATTTTGTTATTCCCACTATCAATATTAGGAATTTATATTGGTTTTAAATTACTTAAAATTATTGAGGAAAACTTATTTTATAACATTATTTATGCTTTAATTTTTATTAGTAGTTCAAAAATGCTTTATGATTTTTTAATTTAAATCTTCCATAAAATTTTAAAATATATATAAATAATTTTAGGGGTGTCCAAATGGACTGAGAAATACTCTTTGAACCTGTCCGGTAATTCAGAAAGGGAGAAAAATGAATAATATAATTTTATTAAGCCAACAAAATGCAATTTTACTAGTTCTTGGTATATCAATAATTTTTGTAATTCTTGGAATAGTTTATTCTAAAAAATTTAAAGGACTAAATAATTATCTTTTAGCAAATAGATCTGTTGGAACATTTTCATTAACATCCAGTTTAGTTGCATCAGCACTAGGTGCATGGATATTGTTTGGACCCGCATCAGCTGCTACTTGGGGTGGAATAGGGGCTGTGATTGGATATGCATTAGGAACCGCATTTCCATTATTTATTTTAATTTATCTTGGAACACAATTTAGAGAAAAATATCCAAAAGGAAAAACTTTAATAGAAGTAATTAGATTAAAGTACGGACCAAATTTATTTAAATTAATTTTAGTTTTATCCATATTTTACATGACTATCTTTTTAATTGCTGAAGTAACTGCTGTTTCAATGTTAATTAATTATATTTCAGGAACTGATTTATGGATAACTGCTTTAATAGTTATTATTAGTTCTCTAATTTACACATTATACGGAGGTTTAAGGGCTTCGATTTTTACAGATAACATTCAATTTTTATTCTTGATTGTTTTATTGCTAATTACATTTTCCTATTTATTTAATTTTAATACAAATGAATTTAATTTTGATTATATTAAAACAAAACAACCCCAGCTATTAAGCATAAATTATCTACCTAATTTTACTGCTGGACTTACATTTTTCATAGCAGTTGCAGCTACAAATCTATTTCACCAAGGAAATTGGCAAAGAGTTTATGCTGCAAAGAATTCTGAAGTATTAAAAAAAAGTTTAATTTTTTCTTTTTTAATAATTATTCCAATTGTTTTCTTTATGGGTTTTACAGGTTTAGTTGCAGCATCATCAGAAAATATAGTTGCACCTGATCTTGCTTTTTTTCAATTACTTTTAAAAGATCAGTATTTAATTATTTCAGTAATTATTATTTTTTTAGCAATATCATTAACAGTTAGCAGTATTGATACAATTATAAACGCAATTTCCAGCTTAATAATTGTTGATGGAAAAAAAATTATAAAAATTAAGAATTATGATTTGTTGTCTAAACAGATAATAATTATATTATCCATCATTGCGTTATTTGTAGCCTCAAAGGGTTTGAGTATTTTATACTTATTTTTGTTAGCCGATCTTTTTTGTTGTGCAGCAGTATTAAGTATTTTTTATGGATTTTATTCGAAAACATTTTTTGAGAAAAATGCATATGTATCAATAATTGTAGGTTTAATCGCTGGTTTACTATTATTTCCAAGTCCAAATTTTTCTACATCAATTTTAATTGGAATACTTTTTCCAGTGGATCTGTTTCCAAGTATTGTCTCTCAATCGTTGTTATTTCTATCATTTTTGACTGCGACTTTTGCTCCTTTGTTGACATGGAATTTAAAAAAATAACAATTTTGAAAGATATTTTTAACTATTTAATTTTCTAAATTTATAGATATGATTATTTAAATTCTATGATTAATTATATTATTCCATTTCTTATACTTATTCTAATCGTTGTATTTATTCATGAGTATGGTCATTATTATTTTGCAAAGAAATACGGTGTTGGAGTAACTGATTTTTCAATTGGATTTGGTAAAGAAATATTTGGATGGAACGATAAATCAGGTACTAGATGGAAAATTTGTTGGATACCTTTGGGTGGATATGTAAAATTTTTTGGTGACAGAAATGTTTTTTCACAAGCAGATCAAGAAGAGTTATTAAAAAAATATAACAAAGAGGACCAAGAAAAATTATTTGTAACTAAACCTTTATACCAAAGAGCATGGATTGTATTTGGCGGACCTTTAGCCAACTTTATTTTAGCAATTTTTATATTTCTCTTCATCTATATGTTTATAGGTAAAGATTTTACTCCTGCTGTTATTGATGAAGTTCAAAAAGATAGCCCTGCAGAAATAGCAGGTTTAAAGAAAAATGACATAATTTTAGAAATAGATAACAATAAAGTAGAGAGTATTTTGGATGTTTCTAAATTTATTGCAATGTCGACATCAGATTTTGTTGATTTTAAAGTTTCAAGATTTGAAAATGAAATATTATTAAAAGTAAAACCCAATTTAGTAGAAAGCGAAGATAACTTAGGTAACAAACTTAAGAAACGGATGGTGGGTATAAAATTGAGTGCTTATAATGATAAAATAAATCATGTTAAATTAGGCCCTGCACAAGCATTAGTTCAATCATTTAATGAGGTGTATTTCGTTACCGTTTCATCGTTAAAATATCTTGGTTCTATGATTGTTGGAAAAGGAGATACTTCACAGTTGGGGGGTCCAATAAGAATAGCTAAAATATCTGGGCAAGTTGCTGAATTTGGTATTATTCCATTTATTAGTATGATGGCCTATATCTCAATAAGCCTTGGTTTAATTAACTTATTTCCCATTCCAATGTTAGATGGAGGTCATTTAATGTTTTATGGATTTGAGAAAATTTTAGGACGTCCTTTAAGTCAAAAAACTCAAGAAGGATTTTTTCGAATCGGGATGTTTTTATTGCTTTCTTTAATGTTTTTTGTGACTTTTAATGATCTAAGAGATTTAGGCTTATTTTAAAGGGTTTTTCTAGATTAAAAAAACTAATAAAATCAACGTTTTTTTATCACTACATATTGTATAATATATTTTATCACACACTAAAAAAAAGCTTGAATTATCAACGATTTTGTTAAGTATTAAATTTTTAAACCTGGAGCTAAAAAATGAATAAAAAACAATTAGTCGCTAAATTAGCTGGTTCTTTAAACCAAAGTAAAGCTGATGCGGAGCGTACTTTTGATACCATAACTAACACTATATTGGATGCATTGAAGAATGATGATTCAGTAAAAATAGCGGGTTTTGGTACATATAAAGTGGCTAAAAGAAAAGCAAGAATTGGAAGAAATCCAAGAACTGGAGAACAAATCCAAATAGCTGCTTCTCAAAAGGTAAAATTTTTGCCTGCCAAAGCGCTAAAAGAAGTTTTCAATAAGTAAACTTTTTTCAAACAGCCTTTATTAAGTCGAATACTTAATAGAGGCTGTTTCTATATGCAATTACTGCATACCTATTTTTAAGAACAATCAATAGTTATTAGTTTTTTTAAATCTATAAGAACCTCTTTTAATTAACGGAGGTTAAATGACTAAATTTTTAAAAAAACTTGTTGGTCCTTTAGTAAGTATATTTTTCTTACTGAATATGACTAGTACAGGTTATGCAGAGACAACAGTTTCTGCAGAAGTAGGTTTTATTTTTAATACTCTCCTGTTTTTGATTTGTGGTTTCTTAGTCATGTTCATGGCAGCAGGATTTGCAATGTTAGAATCGGGAATGGTTACATCGAAAAGTGTATCCGTAATCTGTGCGAAAAATATTGGTTTATTTTCGATTGCAGCAATAATGTTTTGGTTAGTAGGATACAATCTTGCTTATGGTATTCCAGAAGGTGGATACATAGGTAAGTTTATACCATGGTCAGACGCAAGTGCGGTAGATACTGGTTATTCTGATGGGTCAGATTGGTATTTCCAAATGGTATTCTGTGCAACTACAGTTTCAATTGTATCTGGAACATTAGCAGAAAGAATTAAACTTTGGCCTTTCTTTTTATTTGCTGCAATTTTAGCAGGAATTATTTATCCAATTGTTATGGGATGGCAATGGGGTGGTGGCTGGTTAGCTGCTGCTGGTTTCTCAGATTTTGCCGGGTCAACTCTAGTACACTCAACCGGTGGTGCAGCTGCACTTGCTGGTGCAATGATTTTAGGTCCTAGACTTGGAAGATTTACAAAAAAAGGTGAACCTGCGCCGGTTAAGCCTTTTGCAGCTTCATCTATTCCTTTAGTAACACTTGGAATATTTATTCTTTGGTTAGGGTTTGGATTTAATGGTGGATCTCAATTAGCAATGGGAACTGCTGATGATGCAATCGCAGTATCAAGTATATTCATTAACACATTACTTGCTGGAGCAGGTGGTGTTATGGCAGCAGGAGCAGTCACAAGATTAAGTGGAAAAACTGATGTAGTACAGATGTTAAACGGATGTATAGGTGGTCTTGTAGCGATAACTGCAGAACCTTTAATGCCATCTCCAATAGCAGCAATATTAATTGGTGCTGTAGGTGGAGTAATCGTTGTATACGGTACTAAATTTCTATTTAGCCTTAAAATCGATGATGTTGTTGGAGCGATTCCCGCACACTTGTTTGCCGGAATATGGGGAACATTAATTGTCCCTGCAACAAACCCTGATGCAAACTTTGGTGCACAGGCATTAGGCGTAGTTTCAATCAACGCATTCGTATTTGTTGTAGCTTACATCGTATGGTCAATGATGAAAGCAACAATAGGTATTAGATTGAGTAAAGAAGCTGAAATGAAAGGTACAGATGTATCTGAAACTGGAGTTATAGCTTACTCGATCAGAGACTAAATTAACTTTCCCTCCCTCAAGTTATAAAAGGCCCCTATATGGGGCCTTTTTTTTAATTTGTTTTTTTGATGAATTCTAAAACTTCTTTAGCATGATCTTTTACTTTTACTGATCTCCACTCTTTTATTATTTTATTATTTTTAATAACAAAAGTGCTTCTGATCACGCCCATAAATTCTTTACCCATAAATTTCTTTTTTCCCCAGACTTTAAAAGCCTTTAAAGCCTCTTTTTTTTCGTCTGATAAAAGATCAAATTTTACTTTATATTTTTCTTTAAATTTATCATGGCTTCTCATATCATCTTTTGAAATACCAAACACAGCACAGTCCAAATTCTTAAATTTAGACAACAAAGAATTAAAATCTTTCGTTTCTACAGTACAGCCAGGCGTGTCATCTTTTGGGTAAAAATATAAAACTAAAAATTTATTTTTAATTTTTTTAAGTTCAAATATTTCTCCATTTGTAGATGGAATTTTTATATTAGGTGCATTTTTAAATTTGGCCATAATGTTTAATTGTAATTTAATTTTTTTAGGGTAAATAACTGATATGACAATAAAATCAGCACAAACTTTAGTCGCAGATGCCTTAAAAGAAATTAAAACAATTTCACCCTCAGAGGCTTTGCAAATGTCTAATGATGATAAGTGCAATCTTATAGATATTAGAGATGTAAGAGAACTTGAGAATTTAGGAAGAATTGAAAATTCTAATCATATTCCTCGGGGTATGTTGGAATTTTGGATGGATCCAGACAGTCCTTACTTTAAAGAGGGTAAGATAGATATGGATAAAGAGATGGTTCTTTTTTGCGCAGGTGGATTAAGATCAGCTCTTGCAACTAAGTCATTAAAGGATATGGGCTTTAAAAAAATTTGTCATATTGATGGAGGATTTGGAGCAATGAAAAATTCAGGATTTAAAGTTATTAAATAATTTTAATCAATAAAACCTATTTTTTTTGCATAAAAAATTCTTATTACCCAATACATAATTAGTCCAACTGGTCCAATAAAATAAGTCACCAAAAGAGGAACCAAGATTAGATATTTTGATATGAAGAACTTAAGACTATCTCTTACAATCCAGGCGCCACAAAATAAGTTTGCTGCTAAAAAATGGGTCCAAAATAGAATTAAGAAACTCTCATTTTCAAATAATGAACTAAGGTCAAACAAACCTTTATAAAGATTAAAGTTTTCTAAAAAATTATAACCAGTAGAAAAATAATAGAATATCAAATAACAATAAGTAGCCCCAAGAATTAAAAATGGAAATATTGAGGTAACCAATAAGCTGCATACTTTTGATTGAGGAAAAAAAATTAACACAAACCAAAATGGCAAAACACCTATGTTCAACCATAAATAGATCATTTCTATAGTAAAAAATGCTGCTATTTGTTCTATCATAATTTTTTTACATTATATTAGATGAATTGATGATTCCTATAAAAAATAAAAAAAAAACATTAGAGGTTACGGTAGAAGAAATGAGGAATTTTGCGTTTAATTATATTGAAAAATTTGCTCCCTCAAAAATAGTACTAGAAGACTTAGAAAAATCTAAATTCATCAACGACAAATTTTATTCAGAATCTAAAGCAAAAAGTCTAATACAGAGAGGTTCTTCAATAAACAAAATTAGAAACTATTTAATTGGAAAAGGTGTAGGTGATAAATATATAAAAAATACAATTGATCAAATTCGCGAGAATAATGAAGATCAAGATTTTTTTTCTGCAATCAAAATATGTAAAAAAAAAAGAATTGGGCCCTCAAGACAAGAAGATAATAGACCTTTGTTTTATAAAAAGGATATGGGGGTATTGGCTAGATCAGGATTTGATTTTGAAGTATCTAGAAGAGTGATGGATCTTGATAAAGATGAATATATAAAAATAATTAATCTTCTTTAATTTTCTTATTTTTTTCTTCGAGATAATATTGAATTTTATTTTTTATATAATTTTTAACAAATACAAAAACCAACAAACCAAATATTGAAACAGAAACAATTATAATTAAAATTATTCTTAATTGCTCACTCATTTACTAATATTTTAAATCTTCACTTCTTTTCAGAATAAGACTTGGATTTTTAAAATTTTCTTTTCCATATAAAATTTCATTACCTTCAAAATCTGTAATTGTACCTCCAGCATTTTCTAGTAAAGCATGACCAGCAGCAATATCCCATTCACATGCTCTAGGTTCAGCAACATATCCATCATATTCTCCTGTAGCTATTACACAAAATTTGTATGAGCTTTTCATTCTCACAAACTCATTAACTCCTAAAAGATTATGAATTTTTTCAATTTCTGGCTTAATTTTATTTGAGTAAGAAACAACTTTGACAAATTCTTTTTTAGTCTTTTTTGAACAATCTAACTTAATTTCTTTTCCATTTGTAAGCTCGTAAGCATCATTCTTGCCATAGGTGTAAAACATTCGATTTTTTGCTGGTGCATTTATAAGTCCAGCAACAGGTTTTCTATTTAAAATTAATCCTGCATTAATAGTAAATTCTTCTAAATCATTTATATAATCGTATGTACCGTCTATTGGATCAACAAGCCAAAAATTTTCTAAATTACTTGAGGATTTATTGTGAGATGTTTCCTCAGATACAATTGGAATATTGGGGGTAAGCTCCAAAAGTTTTTGAGTAACTATTTTATTTACTTCCAAATCACCATTACTAACTGGAGTATTGTCTGATTTAATTTCCTTGGTTAATCCTTTTTCTCTAAGTTCAAGTGAAACTTTACCTGCATATAAAAAAGTATCTATTAAATTTATGATTATGTCTTTAATATTAATGTCATTCATTATTGTAGATTTTTTCTAATTCTATATTTTTACAATTTATTACTTTTTTACCTACGTTTTCAAAGTTTACAGTCACCTTTTCTTTTATAATTGATTGAACTTGTCCAATACCCCAGTTTTTATTACTAGGGTTTATTACTTTGTCACCTGGTTCAAAATCTAAAATCATTTAATTTCACTTATATTAGAATTAAGTATAAATACCACAAAATGAATAGTGAAATTAATTCAATTGGTTTAAAGAAAAAACCGTCTGATACAACTGTTGTTGTTGCAATGTCAGGTGGCGTCGACTCTTCTACTGTCGCAGGTATGATGAAAAAAGAAGGTTATAATGTAATAGGCATTACTCTTAAACTTTATGATGATGGTAAAGAAGTTGCTGCTTCAAAACAATGTTGTTCTGGACAAGATATAATGGATGCAAAAAGAGTAGCGCATAAATTAGATATTGAACATAAAATTTTGTACTACCAGAACAAATTTAAACAAGGAGTTATTGATAATTTTGTAGATAGCTATCTTAAAGGAGAAACACCCATCCCATGTGTTCAATGCAACCAAACAGTAAAATTTAGAGATTTGTTTGAAGTATCAAAAGAATTAAAAGCCGATGCTATGATAACGGGTCATTATGTGAAAAGTGTTACTGAGAATGAATCTACAAATATGTATAGAGCAATTGATGAAAATCGAGATCAGAGTTATTTTTTATTTAATACAACTCGAGAGCAATTAAATTACTTAAGGTTTCCTTTAGGGGGAATGCTAAAAGATACTACTAGAGAAATTGCAAAAAAGCTTGAACTTAATGTAGCTGATAAACCTGATAGCCAGGATATTTGTTTTGTTCCAAATGGCGATTATGCGTCTGTAATACAAAAATTTAAACCTGAATCTTTTCAAAAAGGAAATATTAAAAACTTAAATGGAGAGGTTGTAGGTGTTCATGATGGAATTATAAATTTTACAATAGGTCAAAGAAGGGGAATAAAGGTTTCAGATAAAGAAGCTTTATATGTTATCCGAATAGACTCAGATAAGAATGAAATAATTATAGGCCCTAAAGAAAAATTAGCTAAAACAAAAATTCATTTAAGAGATTTAAATCTTTTGTGTAAAAAAGAAGAGTTTGAAAAGGAAATATTTGTTAAAGTAAGATCAACGGGAAAATTATTAGAAGCTAAAATTTTATTAAAAGAATATAATCAAGCAGAAGTTAATTTAGTTAATTCAGAAAATGGAATTTCACCAGGACAAGCCTGTGTCTTTTATAATAAAGACCAAATTGGTCACAAAGTTCTTGGTGGTGGTTGGATTAAAAATTAAAAGGTAGATTATTTTTTCTTATTTTTTTTTCTAGCTCTTCTCTTTTTAGAGCCCATTTTTCTTCGGCCTCTATGTTTTTTTGGGTATCCCATATTCTCCTTAATTTTACTATTTTATTGACTTATTCGGTTGATATAGCATTGTCCTTAAAATAATCAAATTTAAATATGACTAGCACCTTTAAAACATTTTTAAAGCACACAGCAAAAGATTTTCACAATCAGTCAGTTAATCCACCAGTAGTTCGAGCATCGACAATAATTTTTAAGTCAATGCAAGATATAAGAAAAACCCAGTCTAAATTTAGAAAAAATCCTATTGGAGGACATTTTGATTATGGAAGACAAGGAACTTCAACAACTTATATCTTACAAAAAATTTTAACAAAACTAGAGGAAAGTTATCATGTTTTTTTAACTCCTACTGGATTTGGCGCAATTTTTCTTGCTATATTTAGCTTAGTAAGACCTGGTGATGAAATTATTGTAGCTGATCCATCTTACAAACCAACTAGAAGATTAACACAGGATTTTTTAAAAGATTTTAATATTAAAACTATTTTTTATAATCCAAGTGATTTAAATACACTTAGAAAAAAAATATCAAAAAATACTAAACTTATTTTTGTAGAAAATCCTGGTAGCAATACTTTTGACTTTCAAGATTTGTCTAAAATAATTCAAATTGCAAAAAAACATAAAATTTATACAGCAATAGATAATACATGGGGAACACCATATTTTCTAAAGCCAATTAAATTAGGTTTTGACATGTCCATTGTTTCAGCAACCAAATACTATTCAGGTCATTCAGATGTAATGGGAGGTTCTTTAGCAGTAAATAAAAGAGTTTTTAGAAAAGTACAACTCGCAGATAATGTAACTGGATTAAGATTGGGACCAGATGATGCTTATTTGATAACTAGAGGATTAAGAACATTAGATGTAAGACTGGACAAACACCAAGATAATGCAAAAAAAGTTGCTGCGTTTTTATCTAAATATAAAAATATAAAATTATTATATCCTTACAAAAAAAATTCACAAAATTTTAGGATGTGGAAAAAGTATTATTCAGGCTCATCTGGATTAATGGGATTAAAAATTAAATCAAAAAATAAAAAATCAGTTACAAAATTCGTGAACTCTCTAAAGCTTTTTGGTTATGGTTATAGCTGGGGGGGATTTGAAAGTTTAGCATTACATCAAAGTAATTTAGAGATTGGAAAAAGAAATTACCTTAAATTAGAGAAAGATGAACACTTAGTCAGACTTCATATAGGTTTAGAAGATGCTAAAGATATAATAAATGATATCAAGCAGGCTCTTAAATATCTAAAATGAATAGTGAAAAAAAATTTTTCCATTCAAATACTGCAATAGTTACTCTTTTTGCGGCATGTTTTGTTGTTTTAATCTCTTTAGGAGTAAGACAAACTTTTGGTTTGTTTTTTATAGATTTTAATGAAAGTTTAAATATTAGTAACACAGCATTTGGTTTTGCAATCGGAACTCAAATGTTGATGTGGGGACTAACCGGTCCAATTTTTGGAGCAATTGCTGATCGTTTTGGGGGACACGTTGCTATCATTTCATCTTTTTTATTTTATACATTAGGAGTTTATTTTTTATACTCTGGTCCAAATACAGGAATATTTTTTCAAAT
>LULP01000088.1_pt1 | contig 27708 bp, 29 predicted proteins | sample 728111 | NCBI WGS metagenome assembly LULP01 (sample SAMN03860286, study PRJNA289734) | marine metagenome | biome: seawater column; feature: ocean; material: water; isolation source: Red Sea water column Station 149 - depth 25m | place: Saudi Arabia: Red Sea | collected 2011-10-15 | depth 25 m
GGGCATATCATGTTTTAATTATCCTAAGTGTTTATATATAGGAAAATTCGAACATAAATCTACAACTTCTTTTCTAACCTCTTCTTCAATTTTTGAATTATCATTTAGATTTTCTGATAAACCTTTAATAACTTTTGTTATTAATTCACCAACTAATTTAAATTCATTTAATCCAAATCCTCTTGTTGTTGCTGCTTGTGAGCCTAACCTTATACCAGATGTAACCATTGGACTTTCCGTATCAAAAGGTATTCCATTTTTGTTACAAGTAATATTTGCTCGAGATAAACTTTCAGCTGCAAGATTACCTTTCACATTAAATGGTCTTAGATCAACTAACATCAGGTGTGTATCAGTACCACCTGAATAAATTTTAAAACCGTTATTCTTTAAAGTTTCGGCTAAAATTTTAGCATTTGCTAAAACTTCTTTTATATAATCTTGGAACTCTGGTTTTAGAGCCTCTTTAAATCCTACGGCTTTAGCAGCAATAATATGCATTAATGGACCACCTTGGTAACCTGGGAAAACTGCAGTATTGAATTTTTTTGCAAGATCCTCGTGATTAGTTAAAATTATACCACCCCTCGCACTTCTAAATACCTTATGCGTGGTTGATGTAACAACATGAGCATGGTCAACTGGATTTGGATACCCTTTACCAGCAACCAAACCTGAAAAATGTGCCATATCAACCATGAAATAAGCACCAATTTTATCAGCTATTTCTCTAAATCTTTTAAAGTCAATTACTCGTGAATAAGCACTACCACCAGCAATAATTAATTTAGGTTTATGTTCTAAAGCTAATTTCTCAACATTATCATAATCAATCAATTCAGATTGTTTATCAACATCGTATCCAATTGCATTAAACCATTTTCCCGACATAGATATTTTTAATCCATGTGTAATATGTCCACCAGAATTTAAACTCATTCCCATGAACGTATCGCCTGGTTTTAGTAAAGCTAAAAATACAGCACCATTAGCCTGAGCTCCAGAGTGAGGTTGTGCATTTGCAAATTTACAATTAAAAAGTTTTTTTAATCTTTCTATTGCCAATTCCTCAGCTACATCTACATGCTCACATCCATTATAGTATCTTTTTCCTGGATAACCTTCAGCATATTTGTTTGTTAAAACAGAACCTTGTGCTTCAAGTACTGCTTGTGAAACTATATTCTCGGATGCAATTAATTCAATATGATTTTGTTGTCTTATCAATTCATCATTAATTGCTTTATAAATATCTGGATCGCTTTGTTTTAAACTTTTTTCAAAAAAATCTTGGTATTGATTATTTATATATTTACTTTCACTAGACATATTAAATCCTTTTAACTCTTTTTAAGTGTCTTCCCCCTTCAAAATCAGTTTTTAAAAAGGTGTTAACACATTTCATTGCTAAACTTTTATTAGTTAGTCTTTCACCTAATGTAATAACATTTGCATCATTATGCAATCTTGATAATTTCGCATTTTTAATGGAATAACATAATGCAGCTCTGATCTTCTTATGTCTATTTGCAGCCATAGACATTCCTAATCCTGAACCACAAATCAATATACCAACATTAGATTTTTTTTTTGACACCATTTTGCTCAACTTATGTGCATATGTTGGATAATTTACTGAAACAGATTTCTTGTTAGTTCCTAAATCCATGATATCGAATTTCGTTTTAAGTTTTTCAAAAATGAAGTTTTTAAGAGAATAACCTGCATGATCTGAAGCAATATAAATTTTTTTCAAACTAATTAAATTTGTAATCTAAAACGCATGCAACTAGGTGAACTCTATTTTCTTCACCTCCGTTAAAAGCATTATGATACTTTGTATTGTTTGTAATCCAGACAGAGCCATCAGCAGGCATGTGTTGAGCAACTTTATCAACAACCATAATTGCACCAGGATTAGTATATATTGGTATATGCAGTCTTGGCTCTGGGTCTCTATGCCAACTTAAAGTTGATCGAGGTTCTTTTAACAATAATCTCATTCTCCCAAGTTTGTATCTTTTGCTTAATACATCGTAAACTTCTTTGAAATAAGTGTGTTCGAAATCTTTTACAAATTCAGTATATTTTTCCTCTTCTATTGCAACATCACGGCTAACTTCTTTCCCAGTTGAATCTGGCTTTGTCCAGTATACTCCTCTAACCTTGCTTCCTTTAATTGAGTCAGGGTCGCCTGGTATTTGATTTAATGATATACCTGCAAAGTGGGGTATTCCTAAACTTGTGTCAAAGCCTTTCATGTTCAATACTTCATCACAAGCAGCTTGTAATTTTTCAATGTCAAAACTTACGTCTTGTAAGTGAAAATCACTATTAGAATTACTTTTTTTTACTTCTTTAAGATAAGATACGTTGCTCATGCGCTAAATAAATACTTTATTATTTTATATATAACATATAACTTTTGTCGCATCATACATATAATTAATAATGATTATCACAGGAAAATATCCAAATTTAAGGATGAGAAGATCAAGAAAAAATAGTTGGTCACGTAGGCTTGTACAGGAAAATAGTCTTTCTTATAACGATCTGATTCTTCCAATTTTTTTAACAGATGGTTCTAACAAAAAAATTCCTATTAAATCTATGCCTAACATTTATAGATATTCAATAGATAAACTTTCAAAGATAATAGACAAATCAATTAAAAAAAAAATTCCTATGGTTGCACTGTTTCCTCAAACAAAAATTAAGTTAAAAAATCCATTAGGCTCTGAAGCATTAAACGAAAATAATTTAGTATGTAAGGCTATTAGATACATTAAAAAAAGATATAAAAATGAAATTGGTATAATGTGTGATGTTGCTCTTGATCCATATACTTCTCACGGTCATGACGGATTGTTAAAAAATAGTAAAATTGTTAATGATGAAACAATAAATGTTTTAGTTAAACAATCACTATTACAAGCATCAATGGGCTGTGATGTAATAGCACCATCAGATATGATGGATGGAAGAATTGGAAAAATAAGAAAAGAGTTAGATAAAAACAAATTTGAAGATGTTCAGATAATTTCTTATGCTGTAAAATATGCATCAAGTTTCTATGGACCATTTAGAGATGCTGTAGGATCAAAAGGTGCTTTAAGAGGAGATAAGAAAACTTATCAAATGGACTTTAAAAATACTAATGAAGCATTAAGAGAAGTTTCAATCGATATTAAAGAAGGTGCAGATATGGTAATGGTAAAACCAGGTTTACCTTATCTAGATATAATTAAAAACGTTAAAGAACATTTTAAAATTCCAGTTTTAGCGTATCAGGTTTCAGGAGAGTACAGTCTTATAGCTAATGGTATTAAACAAGGAATAATAGACGATAACGTCATTTATGAAACTCTTATGGCATTTAAAAGAGCTGGATCAAACGCTATAATTTCATATTTTGCTGATCAAATAAACTTAGATTTTTAATAGACGTATATAGGTTAGATCTTGAACTTGGATAGTTTATGCCAATTGTTTTTAGTATAGTTTTTTCTAAATAATCACCTACAATTTTAAAGCCGATCAATAACTCATTATAGTTATCGATTTCAAAATTTTTATCAATTAGGAAGTTTGGAACATTTTTTTTTGTAGATTTTACAAAATATTTTTTGTTACCATTAGATCCAATTTCTTCACTCACATAATCTTTAAATTCAATATCATAACCAACACATTTGTAAAAACTAAGCTCCCAAAAAATAAATTCTAAAAGCCATTTGTTATGATTTAATATATTTTTTAAATTGTCAGTAAGATAAAAAACATTTTCATTTTGTTGATCCTCAACAGTTAATAATTTAATTAAACTCATTGCATAGGAAATGCATAATAATTTATTTTTATCGTCCATAAATAATGGTGTAACTACTTGGTCAATCTCTAATTTAAAGTAACCAACCTTCGAGTCATTCTTAGAATTAAAGTTCAAATGAAATTTATTACCTATTAATAAGTAGTTTTTTATTTTCTTTGATGTGGATCCGTAAATTACACCAGTAACTTTTCCATGATTTTTGGTATAAAATTCTGCTATAGAATTATTTTCACTATACTTATTTTTTGAGAGTAAAAAACCTGTATCCTGCCAATTCATTTTTTATTAAGTGATTTTAGTAATTCATTTGCAGCAGATTGCTCTGCTTTTTGTTTAGAAGATCCAGTAGAAAAAATATAATTTGTGTTACTAATTTTTACTCCAACTTTAAAAGTTGGTTTATGTCTAGGACCTGTATTCGATATTAGTTTGTAACTAGGAAGAGTTTTGAATTTTTTAAGTGAATATTCTTGTAATTTGGTTTTTGCGTCTACAACATTATCAAAAGAAGATTTCAAATGAGTGCTCCAATTGTTTAGTATAAATTTTTTTGCTTGATCCAAATTTGAATCTAAAAAAATTGCACCTATCAATGCCTCACAACAATCTGAAATTATTTTATTTTCAATTTGTTTTCTGCTTTTATCCTTTCCAATATTTATAAAATTATCTATTTTCAATTTTTTACCAATTTCTAGACACATATTTTTATTTACTAAAGATGCAAATTTTTTATCAAGACTACCAACTTTTTCATTTGGATATAATTCAAGTAATTTTTTTGAAATTACTATTCCTAAAACTCTATCGCCAAGAAATTCTAGTCTTTCGTAATTATTTTCAGAGTCTGAACTTTTATGTGTGAATGCAGTTATTAAAAAAACCTTATTTTTGCATTAATAATTGCAGTTTTTATTAGGTCAATTCTTATACAACCTTTTTATATACCATCTTCTTCTATGGAACCTAATTTACTTGTGGGAAAATCGACTATCTTTTGAACAATCTCTATTGTCACCTAAAAAAAAATAATGATCTTTTGGGACTATAAATTTGTCAGAATTTTTAAAGGATATGTCATTTCTATATGATGCAAAATATTTTTTTCCATTTGGTAATTTTTCCTCGTATGTTGAAACACTTATTTCATTGTTTCCGCAAAATAAATAATCATTTTTATTCTTTATGGTTTTAACTATTTGATTATTATTTAAATACAGATCTCCATCGATAAACTGCAAAACATCACCTGGTAATCCTATTAATCTTTTAATATAGTCAGTTCTGTTATCAGCAGGAGTTTTAAAGACAACAACATCTCCTCTTTCTGGATTATCACTTAATACACGCCCATTTAATATTGGTGGGCTAAAAGGAAAAGAATGTTTACTATATCCATATGAAAATTTTGTCACAAATAATCTGTCTCCCACAAGTAAATTAGGTTCCATAGAAGAAGATGGTATATAAAAAGGTTGTATAAGAATTGACCTAATAAAAACTGCAATTATTAATGCAAAAATAAGGATTTATATTATTTCTAAAACCAGTGCCTAAAGCTTTAACGAATGCCTCTTTAGCCGCAAATCTTTTTGCATAATAATTCGTTTTATTTTTTATATTTTTTGAAAATCTTATTTCTTTGTTTGTAAAAACTCTTTTGATAAATTTCTTATCGTCGATTAATTTATTAATTCTTTTATTTTCAACAATATCAACACCATTTCCTATGATATTCATATTATCTAATTATTTTCTTAAAGTTTTTAATTACTTTATTCATTCCAAACAAAACTGACTCCCCAATAATAAAATGACCAATATTAAATTCTTTAATAAATTTGACTTTTTTTAATATTTTTGCTGTTTTATAATCCATGCCATGACCAGCATGTACTTCAATATTAAACTTATTTGCTAATTCTGAACATTTTTTAATTTTTTTGAGTTCATTAAAATAATTTATTTTATTTTTAACTTTAAAAGATAATTTACCAGTGTGTAATTCAACACAGTGTGTGCCGATTTTTTTAGAAAACTTTATATCTTCAATATTTGGATCAATAAACAGACTTGTACGAATTTTAGAATTATTCAATTTTTGAATAATTCTCTTAATTTTTTTAAAATTTTTTTTTAGATTTAATCCACCCTCTGTCGTTATTTCTTGTCGTTTTTCAGGAACTATGCAAACAAAGTTAGGTTTTGATTTGATTGCAATTTTCAACATTTCTTCGTTTGCAGCCATTTCTAAATTAGTTGGTATTTTTTTATTTTTTGTAATTTTTTTCAAATCAATATCATTTATGTGTCTTCTATCCTCCCTCAAATGAATTGTAATTGAATCAGCTCCATATTTTAAGGCTGATAGTGCTGCCGAGTATGGATCAGGATGTTTTTCACCTCTTGCATTCCTTAAAGTTGCTACGTGATCAATATTTACACCTAATCTTATACTCATCTCAAAAATCTACTTCCTGGTTTTGTGATAGGAATTTTTTTTAGAAAATTTGGTAAATTTTTTTTGCTGTATGTAGGAACATCTAATTTAATCTGAGATATGATTTTTCCTTTTTTAATTTTTAAAGTTTTCTTATTTGATCTATTTATCAAACATGCATAACCTACAACTTTAGCCTTTTTTTTTTTAATAAGTTTAAAACATTCTAAACTCGATTTTCCTGTTGTTATGACATCTTCAATTATCAAAACTTTTGAATTTTTTTTTATATCAAAACCTCTTCGTAATTTGAATTTCCCCTCCACTCTCTCACAAAAAATTGTTTCCTTTTTAAGTATTCTTCCTATTTCAAATCCTATAACAATGCCACCCATAGCTGGTGCAAGTATAAGGTCAAATTTTTTAAAATTTTTTTTAATTTTTTTACTTAATGAATTACAGAAATTTTTTGATAGATGTGGATAGCTTAGAAGTTTTGCGCATTGTACATATTTTGGTGAATGAAGACCTGAAGATAATACAAAATGACCTTCTAAAAGAGCATTAGTTTTTCTTAAAACCGCTAAAGAGTCTTTTAAAGAAAGCATATTTTTTGTTCTTATGTCTTATAATTTTAAAATTGTAATCTTTCTGTTTTAGTTCACTAATAAGTTTTGTAAAGTTTTTCAAATCATGGATTATTAAATTAAATCTAAAATTAATATTTTTTTTTGTCTTCTCCACCATTTCGACACTTGAAATATTAACATTATTAATACCTATCATAGTTGTCACATCACCTAATTTACCTGGCTCATCTTCTAAGGAAATCCACAGTGTAGTATTATATCTTTTCTGTTTTAAAGGTTTTGTGTTTTCTCTATATTGCCAATATCTACGTATTGCTGCCCTAGCCTTACCCGTTTTAGTACTAGTTAACCAATGCAATGATGGAGAAACTTTTTTAGATGTTATAATTTTAACGACATCTCCATTTCTAAGTACAGATTGCAAAGCTTGCTCATTACCATTTACTTCACATCCTACCGCTGTATCACCAACTTGAGTATGTACAGCATATGCAAAATCAATTGGTGTTGCATTTTTTGGTAGTTTAATAACAGATCCCTTTGGAGTAAAACAAAATACATTTTCTTGGAACATTTGTAGTTTTGTATATTCATAATAATGTTCTGGATTTTCATTTTTATCAATTATCTCGACAAGATCTGCTAACCAATCATACTCTTTCCATGTAAGTGAATTAAATTTTTCTGATGATTTATATTTCCAATGTGATGCTATACCTCTTTGCGCAAATTCGTGCATTTGACTTGTTCTTAATTGTATTTCAATTGGTCTTTGATTGGGACCAATGATTGCAGTATGAATAGATTTATAGTTGTTAATTTTTGGTGATGATATGTAATCTTTAAATTTACCTGGTATGCAGTTCCATTTACTGTGTAAAGCTCCTAAACATCTGTAACAGTTTTCAACATCATCAAGTATAATTCTAAAACCAATAATGTCAGTTATTTGCTCTAATGAAGTTCTTTTCTTTTGAATTTTTCTCCATATTGAAAAGGGTGTTTTCTCTCTACTAAATATTTTAAATTTTAAATTATTTTCATTTAATAAATTTTCAAATTCAGACAATACATTATTATAATTAACTAAATTGCTATCTTTGATTTGGTTTAATCTATCTTTAATTAATTTTCTTGCCTCTGGATTCAAAACCTCAAAAGATAAATCCTCAAGTTCATCTCTTATTCTATTCATACCCATTCTATCTGCTAACGGTGAATAAATCTCCATAGTTTCTTTTGCTATTCTTTGACGTTTTTCAATTTTATCGATTGCTTTTAACGTTCTCATATTATGTAATCTGTCAGCGAGTTTTACTAATAAAACTCTTATATCTTTAGAAGTAGCTAGAATAAGCTTTCTGAAATTTTCAGCTTTTGAATTTGATATGGCCTGATTTTCAAACTCGGAAATCTTAGTTACACCATCAACAAGATCTGCAACTTCTTTACCAAACTCTTCTTCTATAGTTTTGTAAGTAGCATGAGTATCCTCTATGGTATCATGTAACAAACCAGTTGCTATTGTAGCACTATCAAGTTTTAAATCTGTTAATATATTAGCCACTGCAACTGGATGAATAACGTATGGATCGCCAGAATGTCTTTTTTGGTTTTTATGCGCCTTCAAGGCGAATTCATAAGCCTTTGACAATGCATCAGGATTTAGAAATTTGTTATAAGATTTAACCTTATTAATGAGATCTTCAGAATTAATCATATTTATATTATATCATTTTTTTAGATTAATTTAATAGTTCTTAGTTCGTCTGTGGGCAAAGAAAATATTAAATCTTTAATATTTCTTTTTAAAATTGGATGAGACCAGTTTTTTGATATCTCAAATAGTGGAAATAAAACAAAATTTCTTAAATGCATTGACTTATGCGGGATTGAAAGGTTTTGATTATTTTTTTCTAAATTATAAACTTTCCCATTAAAATCAATAATATCAATATCACAAACTCTAGGATGATTTTTTATAGCTTTTTTTCTACCAATCTTTATTTCTATTGATTTAATGATGTTAAATAATTTAATAGGATTAAAAGAGGTTTTCACCAATATCACTGAGTTTACGTAAAAAGGAAATTTTTTGTTAGGCCAGGACTCAGTTTTATAAAAGCTTGAAGATTTCAAAATTTGAATGTTACTCTCTATGATTAATTGTTGGGTTTTAATTAAATTGCTAATTTTATTTCCAAGATTCGAACCTAGTGCTAAATACACATAATTAGCTCGATTTTCTAAAGTACCTTGCTTTTTCACGGTTCCAATCTCTAGTTTTTTTTGTATTTCGTTTATCATGCTGTTTTTTTCCCTTTGCAACAGCAATTTCTAGCTTTGCTTTTCCCTTTTTAAAATACATTTTTGTGGGAACCAATGTAAATCCTTCTTCATTAATTCTACCAATCAATTTATTAATTTCCTTTTTATTTAATAATAATTTTCTTTCAGAATATGGGTTATGATTTGAATAACTAGCTTGTTTATAAACAGGAATATGAGAATTAATTAAATAAATTTCACCATCTTTTTCAACAGCATATGAATCTGCAATATTAACTTTACCGTCTCTAATAGATTTTATTTCAGATCCTCTTAATACAATTCCAGCCTCAAAGAGTTCTTTAAAGAAATAATTAAAAGAAGCTTTTCTATTTAATGTTATGATTTTTAAACCACTTAAGGTTTTTTTATTCATTAATTAATTTTGCGATTTTAAGTGCCTTCTCTACCTCTTGTTTGGTAGTATCCATAATTTTAACTAGTGGTAATCTTACAGCATCATCACATAAGTTTAATAGTTTAGCAGCATATTTTACAGGTGATGGATTGCTTTCAATAAAAAGTGACTTGTGAAGAGGTTGTAATGAGGCATCAATTTTCTCTGCTTGACTAATTTTATCTTGATCTCCAGAAGTAGATAATGATTGCATCTCAGAACAAAGTTTAGGGGCAACATTGGCCGTGACAGAAATACATCCAACTCCTCCTCTTTTGTTGTATTCAAAAGCTAAACCATCCTCTCCTGTTAGCTGTATAAATTCCGATCCCATTTTATTTTTGTGTTGGTCTACTCTTTCAAGAATTCCAGTTGCATCTTTTACTCCAGCAATATTTTTAAGTTCAAACATTCTCGCCATAGTATCAACTGAAACATCAATTACAGATCTTCCTGGAATATTATAAACAATTATAGGTATTCCACAGTTATCGTTAATGGCTTTGTAGTGTTGATATAAACCCTCTTGAGTAGGCTTGTTATAATATGGCGTAACTACTAATGCACCATCAGCACCAGCTTTTTCCGCGTGCTTTGTAAGATTTATTGCTTCTTCAGTTGAATTAGATCCAGTTCCTGCAATAACTGGTATTTTTCCTTTTGCTTCATTTATACAAAGTTCGATAACTTTTTCATGTTCTTTATGACTTAAGGTTGGAGATTCACCTGTTGTACCAGCAGGAACTAGTCCATGTGTGCCATTTTCCAGATGAAAATTAATTAACTTTATATAACTTTCTTCATCTAATTTGTTATCCTTGAACGGTGTAACTAAAGCAACATTTGAACCTTTAAACATAATTATTTATATCATAAGTTGTCGTTTATTTTAAAAATGAAGAAAAAATCATTTAAAATCTGTACTACAATTATCTTCTTTTTGTTCAGTATTCAATCGGCATTTTGTGAGAATTTAATAACTCCAAAGCCAAAACCTAATTTAGCGAAGGAAAAAAAAGACAAATATATTTCGGGAATAATAATACCAAAATTTAAACCAGGAACATATGTATCAGAGGATCAATTAGAGCTTTTAAAAGAACTAGAAAAAGAAAAAGAAATTGTTGTCAAAAGAGTTGATGGAATAATAATTCCAAAAAATAAACCTCTTATTGTTCACAAGAAAAGGTTAAGTACTACAAAAAAATCAAAATATTATAGTGATAGAGATCTTAATTACGCAAGACAAGCAGTTGCTTTTATGGAGAAAAGTAACTGGAAAGATGCATTAAAAGTAGCGAAAAAAGCTAGAGCTAAGTCTATATATAATTTTATACAATGGCGACATTTGCTAACGCCAGGTAATAGAGCAACATTTTATGATTATAAAAGCTTTATTGAAAGTGTTCAAACATATCCACGTTTAAGTCGTGTTAAGTATTTAGCAGAACATAAATTATCTACAAAAAATCAATCACCTAAAGAAATAATTAAATGGTTTGAAAAACATCCATACACAAGTGGCTTTGGTGAGATGGTTTTAGGAGAAAGTCTAATTAAATCAGGTAATAAGCAAAAAGGAATTCAATTAATAAAAAAAGGATTTATAAGAGCTGATTTAACAAAAAGTGATCTGATTAATTTTAGAAAAAAATTTAAAAAATATTTGACATCCGAAGATTATGTAAAAAGGGCTGATCATCTTGCTTGGGAAAACAAACATTGGGACCTAAAAAGAATGTTAAGATATTTGCCAAAAGATTATCAACTTTTATACACAGCAAGACAAATACTTATGAGTAATTCATATGGTGTTGATACTGCTATATCTAAAGTACCAGCAAAATTAAAAAATGATGCAGGTTTAAATTATAACAGATTAAAATGGAGAGTAAAAAGAGGAAGACTCGATAGCTCATTAGATATTTTATTTAATATAAAAAATACTAAAGAATATATGGTTAGACCTGATAAATGGTGGGGTGAAAGATCTAAAATCGCAAGAAAATTAATCTATAAAAAAAGATATGAAGAGGCGTATAAAGTAACTAGCAAGAATGCATTGTCTAAAGGACCAGAACTTGCTGAAGCTGAATGGTTAAGTGGATGGATAGCTTTAAGTTTTTTAAACGATCCAATTTTAGCAAAAGATCATTTTATTAAATTTTATGAAAATGTCAGCTACCCAATCAGTCTATCCAGAGGTGCTTATTGGTTAGGAAGAACTTATGAAAAATTAAAAGACAAAGAAAATTCAAAGAAATGGTATGTAATTGGATCTAAATATCTAACAACATATTATGGTCAATTATCTCACATGAAAGCAAAGCCTAGAGAGAAATTTGAATTATCAGAATTAATGCAAATTGATAAAAATTATGCTGAAAGTTTTTATAGAAATAAAATTGTTGCTACTGTCCATTTATTAGATGAACTTAATAAAGATAAGTACACTAAGCATATTTTAAGGTATTTAGCTAATGATAATATAGATAAAGGTAGCGAAGTGCTTGCTGCAAAGTTAGCAACAGATATTGGTAGATTTGATTTTGCAATCCAAGTTGCAAAGATTGCTTCGTATCAAAAAAGATTTCACAATAAATATAATTATCCTATTATAAGCACTCCAACTAAAGTTGGTGGAAGAAAAATACCAGAATCAGCTTTAATACTTTCCATCATTAGACAAGAAAGTGAGTTTGATACAAGCGCAAATAGTAGAGTTGGTGCTCAAGGTTTAATGCAGTTAATGCCATACACTGCTAAAACAGTTGCTAAGCAGGCAAAACTTTCATATTCAAAATCAAGATTAACTAAAAGCCCTGAGTACAATATAAATCTTGGTTCATTTTATATAGCTGGATTAATTCTTGAATACGATGGATCCTACCCTTTCTCCATGGCTGCTTACAATGCAGGACCCAAGAGAGTAAAATATTGGAAAAGATTAAATAAGAACCCACAAAAAAAACAAACTGATTATATAGATTGGATTGAATTAATACCTTTTAAAGAGACCAGAAATTATGTCCAAAGAGTATTAGAGAATTATAATGTCTACAGATATGTATTGTCGCAAAAACCAATATATTTAAAAGATTTTTTCAAAAACAACCCATTATATTGATGGCGGAAGGAGAGGGATTCGAACCCTCGGTACACCTTTTCAAGCGTACGGCGGTTTAGCAAACCGCTGGTTTCAACCAGCTCACCCATCCTTCCGTGGCTGTATGTGTAACTTGAAATCATTGAATATTCAATATTAATCAAGTATTTTCTGGCAAAATGAAAAACAAATATTCAATTTTTTCTTTAATCAAAAATGCATTCTCAGACCATGAGAATTGGCAACAAGCATGGGGTGATCCTGAGCCTAAGAAAGAATATGATGCTGTTATAGTTGGAGGCGGCGGGCATGGTCTTGCTACTGCTTATTATTTAGCAAAGAAACATAACTTAACAAATATTGCTGTCGTAGAAAAAGGTTGGATTGGTGGTGGCAACACCGGAAGAAATACTACAATTATAAGATCAAACTATTTATGGGATGCAAGTGCAGGTCTTTATGATCATGCATTGAAAATTTGGGAGAATTTATCTCAAGAATTAAATTATAATGTGATGTTCAGTCAAAGAGGTGTAATGAACCTTGCTCACAATTTACAAGATGTTAGAGATTTAAAAAGAAGAACACATGCAAATAGATTAAATGGTATTGATGCTGTTTGGCTTGAAACTGATGAAGTAAAAAAATTCTGTCCAATTATAAATACATCACAAGATATAAGATATCCTGTTTTAGGTGGAACATTACAAAGAAGAGCAGGAACAGCACGGCACGATGCTGTAGCTTGGGGATATGCACGTGGTGCGAATGAAATGGGTGTTGATATAATTCAAAATTGTGAGGTTAAAGGAATAAAAAGAAATGGTGATAAGGTTGAAGGTTTAGAAACTACAAAAGGTTTTATTAAAACTAAAAAAATAGGAGTAGTTGCGGCAGGTCATTCTAGCGTTATTGCAAATATGGCAGGTATTAAACTTCCACTAGAGAGTAAACCTCTACAAGCTTTGGTATCTGAACCAGTAAAACCAATTATTGATACTGTTGTTATGTCTAATGCAGTTCACGCTTATGTAAGTCAATCAGACAAAGGTGAGCTAGTCATTGGTGCTGGGACTGACTCATATGTTTCATACACACAAAGAGGTAGTCATAATATTGTAGAAGATACATTAAAGGCTATCTTAGAGCTCTACCCTATTTTTAGTCGAATGAAAATGTTAAGACAATGGGGAGGAATTGTTGATATTTGTCCTGATGCAAGTCCAATAATAAGCAAAACCAATATAAAAGGTTTATATTTTAATTGTGGATGGGGTACTGGAGGATTTAAAGCAACACCAGGTTCAGGGGATTTATTCGCTCACACTATTGCAAATGATGAACCACATAAATTAAATGCAGCGTTTAATTTAAATAGATTTGTAAGTGGTGATCTTGTAGATGAACATGGCGCTGCAGCAGTCGCACACTAATAATGTTTTTAATTAATTGTCCTTTTTGTGGTGAAAGAGATCAAAGTGAGTTTTCATCTGGTGGTGAAGCACATATTGTTCGTCCAAAACAGCCAACGGAATTAAGTGATGATCAATGGGCTGAATTTCTTTTTATGAGAAAGAATATTAAAGGAGTTCAATTTGAAAGATGGAACCACTCACATGGATGTAGAAAATGGTTTAATGTTGTAAGAGATACCTCGAATGACAAAATACATTCTGTATATAAAATGGGTGAAAAACCACCAGTAAAATAAATATTTATGTCAGATTTAAGAGTACATAAAACTAAATATATAAATGAGACTAAAAGAGTGTCATTTAAATATGATGGTAAAAATTATTTTGGATACGAAGGTGACACACTTGCCTCTGCTTTATTGGCAAACGGTGTTCATTTAATAGGAAGAAGTTTTAAATATCATAGACCTAGAGGTATAATGTCGTGTGGTTCTGAAGAACCTAATGCAATTTGTCAGATTAGTGACAAAAATGATTTAACAGAACCAAATGTTAGAGCTACAGAATTAGAGATATATGATGGTTTAGAGGCATTTTCACAGAATTGTTGGCCAAATGTAAAGTTTGATATTGGAGGTATAAACAATTTAATATCCCCTCTTATACCAGCAGGTTTTTATTATAAAACTTTTATGTGGCCAAAAAGTTTTTGGAAAAAAGTTTATGAACCATTAATCAGAATGTCTGCTGGACTTGGAAAATCACCAACCGAACCTGATCCAGATATATATGATCACAAATATGTTCACTATGATGTACTTGTAATTGGTGGTGGATTATCTGGAATAATATCAGCAAAAATAGCTGCAAAAAGCAATTTAAAAACCTTATTAGTAGATGATAAAAAAACACTTGGTGGTTCAACTATTTTTCAAAATAACGACAGTTTTAAAATCGATGATCAGCACTCTAGTAAATGGTTAGAAAAAGAAATTAATGAAATTTCAGAAATTGAGAATTTAACTGTTAAGACAAGAACAAGTATTGCTGCTTATCATGGATATAATTATCTTTTAGCAAGAGAAAATTTAACAGATCATTTATCAATTAAAGATAAGAAAGATAAAATCAGACAAAGATTGTGGAAAATTAGAGCAAAAAAAGTAATCATAGCGACAGGCGCAATTGAGAGACCTCTTGTTTTTAATAACAACGATAGACCTGGGATATTATTATCAAACTCTATAAATAAATATTTAGATTATTATGGTGTTGCATGTGGTAAAAATATTATTCTCTTTACAAATAATGACAGTGCATACGAAACAGCAATTTCACTTCATAAAAAGGGAATAAAAAATCTAATAGTCGATTTAAGAAAAAACTCTCAATCTGAAATAGCAAAACAAGCACAAAACCTAGGAATTAAGATTTACTTTAATCATGTTGTTACGAATACATTTGGCTATAGAAGAATAAATTCGGTAGAACTGATGGAGTTATCAGATGATGGCAATACAACCATAGGAAATAAAATTAAATTAAATTGTGATTGCTTGGGTATAAGCGGAGGTTGGACTCCAATGGTCCATATGCATACTCAATCAGGTGGTAAGCTTGATTTTAAAAATGATGATCAAGTTTTTATTCCAAAAGAAATTGATAATGATCAAATAAGTGTTGGTGCATGTAATGGAGATTTTGATTTAGAAACCATTATAGATAAAACAGTTAATAAAATAAATATTTTTTTAGAAATAAATAATCAGGATTATAAAAATACTAAAGTTGATTGTTCTATTGAAAAAGAAAAGAGAAATATTTGGTTACTGCCGAATAAAATACCATTAGGTAAAACTAAATGCTTCATAGATTTTCAAAATGACTCTACTGCTAAAGATATTAAATTAGCCCTTAAAGAAGGTTTTAGATCTATTGAACATGTTAAAAGATATACCACAACCGGTATGGCCACTGATCAAGGAAAGCTTTCAAATATGCATGCATTAGGAATTATCGCTGATACAGCTGGAGTTAAAATGGGTACATTAGGAACTACAACCTTTAGACCTCCTTTCACACCTTTGACCTTTGGAACAATAGTTGGAAGAAATGTAGGAAAATTTTTTGAGGTTGTAAGAAAAACCTCAATTCACGATTGGCATGTTGATAATAAAGCTCAATTTGAAAACGTCGGTCAATGGAAAAGGCCTTGGTTCTATCCAAAAAATGGCGAGACTATGCATGATGCCGTTCAAAGAGAAAGTAAAGCAGCTAGAGATAGTGCTGGTATTTTGGATGCTTCAACTTTAGGAAAAATTGATATTCAGGGTACAGATGCATCAGAGTTTTTGAATAGAGTATATACAAATGCATGGTCAAAATTATCAATTGGAAAATGCAGATATGGATTGATGTTAAATGAAGATGGGATGGTTTATGATGATGGAGTTACAACTAGATTAGCTGAAAATCACTATTTAATGACAACTACTACTGGTGGCGCAGCTAATGTTCTTGGAAAACTTGAAGATTATTTGCAAACAGAATGGCCTGAGCTAGATGTTTACCTGACATCAGTAACTGATCATTATTCAACAGCAAGTGTATGTGGACCTAATTCAAAAAAAATAATTAACAAAATATTTCCTGAACTAGATTTAAGCGATGAAAACTTTCCACATATGTCTTTTAAAAATACAAAACTTGATAACGTAAATTGTAGAGTGATGAGAATAAGTTTTACCGGTGAGCTTAGCTATGAGATCAATATAGAGTCAAAATATGGCAAATCTTTATGGGAAAAATGTATTTCTGTTGGTCAAGAGTTTAATATAACTCCTTATGGCACTGAAACTATGCACCTTTTAAGAGCTGAAAAAGGTTTTATAATTGTAGGACAAGATACAGACGGAACGATGACTCCGTCTGATCTACAAATGGATTGGATTGTAAGCAAAAAAAAATATGATTTTATAGGTAAAAGATCTTTATACAGAAGCGATACTATTAGAGAGGATAGAAAACAATTAGTTGGATTATTAACGGATGATCCTAAAGAGATTTTAGAGGAAGGTGCTCAAATAGTTTCAGATACAAATACAAAACCAATCGATATGTTAGGGCATGTCACATCAAGTTACTTTAGTCCAAATCTTAACAAATCTATAGCCTTAGCAGTAGTAAGAAGTGGTAAAAATATGAAAGGTCAAAAACTAATTATTCCAATGGAAAATAAAAATATCAACGTAACAGTTTCTGACACAATATTTTTAGATAAGGAGAATAAAAGATTAAATGCTTGATACACACTATCCACAAATTACTGATAACAAATTAAATGATGTGGAAATATCATTGCAAGAACCAATTAGCAAAATTAATTTAAGAGGAAAATCTAAAGAGTTTTTTGCAAAAGCTGGAAAAGTATTATCTTTAATTTTACCAAATGAAGCTAATACAAGTTCATTTAGTGAAAATTTTAATGCAATATGGCTCAGTCCTGATGAATGGATGGTTTATTTTAAAAATGACGATGAAAAAGTAATATTTAACAAGTTATACTCTGAAATATCTAAAGTTAATTATGGATCTGTAACTGATATCTCAGATCAATGGATATGTATAAATTTAAAAGGCAGTAAGATTTATGATATTCTCTCAACTGGATGTTCGTTTAATTTTGATCAATTTTTAAAAACAGATGGTTTAACAACACAAACAATAGTTAATCATATTGATGTAATATTACATAACAAAAATACTTATAATATTAATTTATTTGTAAGAAGATCTTTCTCAGAACATTTATGTCTATGGCTAAACGACAGTGCTAAATTTGTCTAACTTAAAGTTCAAATAAAAAAAAGTATATCCTAAATAACTAAGTGAAAAAATCCAATTATATATAACCCATAACCAAAAGAAATTTTCAAAGTTAGAGTTATAAAATACAGCTGTGTAAAAAACCAGAAATGGAAATATTACATTTCTAAAAACATTTGCAATCAGAGCTTTTTCTGATTTTTTTAGTGCCATAAAAAAACCATTTGATAAGAAAAAAACTGGATAAGCTGGCAATACAAATGCTGATATTTGTAAATACAATTTTCCAAATTCAATAACGTTTAAATCAGTGGAAAAAAGACCTGTTAACAATTCAGCTAAGGAATAAACTAATAATGAAGATAAAATCATTATTACAAAAGCATATTTTATTGCGGTTAAATATGTTTGTTTAATTCTCAATAAATTTTTAGCACCAAAATTTTGTGCTATAATTGTTATAATTGCTGTGTTAATCCCAAGTATAGGCAAAAGTACAACTTGCTCAATTCTCGTGCCTGCACCATATCCAGCAGCCGCATACTCTCCTGAAAAGCCAGCATATTTAAAAACAATAGCAGATGCAACAGAGTAACCACATATAGAGATAATGATTGGCATCGATTGAAAAAAAATATTTTTTAAAAAATAAATTTTAGGAAAAAAATTATTAATAATTATTTTTTTCGTAAGTTCACTTTTAATTACTTTATTGAAAATTATTATAAATGAAATTGATTGTGAAATTATTGTGGCAATACCAATACCCTTCATGCCAAAAGCTGGAATAAATAAAAAACCAAAGATTAAAATTGGATTTAAAAAAATATTTAAAAGAAAAGATATAATTAGGGCATTTCTGTATGTTTTGGTATCACCTTCTGCATGTAACAAAGAATTCATAGCAACGACTATTATAAAAAGGAAAGATCCATAGAAAATTATATTAGTATATTCTAAACCTAAATTCATAACTTCATCTGTTGAACCCATAATCTTAAAAACATCATCAGACAAATTAAGACCTATTAGTGTTATAAAAAATATTAAAATAATTGAAAAAAAAATTAACTGGCAAAAATAAGTTGAAGCTTTATTAAATTTTTTTTCACCTATGCTATTACCAATTAACGAAGTACCAGCAACTGTCACACCAATAGATGATGCGATTAATATAAAATATATAGGAAATGATTTGGTAAGTGCAGATAATGCCTCAGGTGAGATTTTACCTGCAAAAAAAGTATCAACTATATTATATAAAGTCTGGAATAAAGTTCCTACACTTGCAGGTATTGCAAGCTTCCTAATTAATATCTTAACATCATCAGACAAAATATTCATACAAATTTATTTTCTCTTATAAATGAGGGGAATTTTTTTATTTAATAATTGTTTATGTCTTACAGTAAATCTAGTTATTTGACTTGATGTCAACTTGTTATAACACTTAGGACAAGATAATCCAATTTTGTAATATTTAGACTTTTTATCTTTTTTACTAATAGGCAATCTACAAGCGTTACAAATACCATAATTTCCAACTTTAGTATTTTTTTTAATTGTAACTCTATTGTCAAATACGAAACATTCTCCTTTCCAATTACTTTTTTTTGGATCAGTTTTATTAAAATAATTTATAATTCCACCTTTAAGCATATAAACATTTTTAAAACCATTATTATGTAAATAATTTGATGCTTTTTCACATCTAATACCACCTGTACAAAACATTCCAATTTTTTGTTTTTTATCTAAATTAGATAAATATGTTTTGAACTCTCTAAAATTATATGTATTTGGGTTAATGGCTCCTTTAAAGGTACCAACTTCATATTCAAATGGTTTTCTAGCATCTACAATTTTTACATTTTTTTGAGATAATAAATTATCCCATTTCTTTGGAGATAGATAATTTTTGGTAATTTTATTTTTAAATGAGAAGTTATAATCCATCGGTACAACCTCATTTTTAATTTTTACTTTAGCTTTAAGAAATGGAATGAATGAAGAGTATGTAATATTTTCAATATCAAATTTTTTAATATTCAGAATTAATTTTATATATTTAACAATATTTGAGATATCTTTGCTATTTCCAGCTATCGTGGCATTAATACCTTCTTTGGATAAAATTACTAATCCTTTAATATTATTTTTTTGTATTTCTTTAATTATTTTTATTTTTAAAGATTTAAGATTTTTAATTCGTTCTATTTTGTAAAAAGAAAATATCTTCATTATTTTTTCCAACAAATTAAAAAGCCATCTCCAATTGGAACAATATATTTATTAATTTTTAATTTCTTAATGTAATTATTAAAATTTTTAATTAATTTAGTAAGCTTGTCATTGGCTAATGGATTAACTACTTCGCCTTTCCATAAAATATTATCAACTAATATTGCTCCACCTTTGTTTAATAAAGATAATGATAAATCGAAGTAATTTATGTAATTTTCTTTATCTGCATCAATCAGTATAAAATCAAATTTTTTCGCTTTTTTTTTTAATTTTATCAAACTTTCTTCAGCATTTGATATATCAGTAAATATTTTTTTATTTACCCTTGCTTGCTTAAAAAATTTTTTAGCAATATTGAGTTTTTCTTCATTTTTATCTATGCAATATAACCTTCCATTTTTTGGTAAAGATAAGGCTATTGATAAAGCACTGTAACCAGTAAAAGTTCCTATCTCTAAACAAGATTTAAACTTTTTAAATTTAATTAAAAATTCAATAAAGTTAGCTTGTAATACTGAAATTTGTAATTTTTTTATATAACCAAGTTTTTCATTAAATTTGATTATTTTCTTTTGTACTGGATGAAGTTCAGAGGTGTGTGAAAATATATAGTCGATCATTTTTTGATCGATATCCATATATTTATCCATTTAGTTTTTCTTTTAATATTTTGTTAATTAATTGTGGATTCCCTTTACCCTTGCTTTCTTTCATAACCTGACCAACAAAAAAACCAAACAATTTTTCTTTACCTGACTTATATTCTTCAACTTTAGAAGTATTATTTTTAATTACTTTATTAATAAGCTCTTCAAGTGCTTTGGGATCACTTTCCTGTTTTAATCCTTTTTGATCAACAATTGTCTGTGGATCTTTATCACCATCAATCATTTCTTCAAAAATAGTTTTTGCTATTTTTCCTGATATTGTACCGTCTTTAATCAAATTTATCAGTTTTGATAAATTATAAGAACTCACAGGACTTTCTGATATTTCTAAATTTTTCTCATTTAATACCGCAAAAAGTTCACCAGTAATCCAATTAGTTGCAAGTTTAACATCTGAATTTTTAATTACTTCTTCAAAATATTTAGATGTATCAATATCTGAAACCAAGATATTAGCTTCATATGATGATAAATTAAATTTATCTATAAACCTTTTTTTCTTCTCATCTGGTAATTCAGGTATTTCATCTTTAATTTGACTTATAAACTCATCACTTATTTCTAATGGTAATAAATCTGGATCTGGAAAATATCTATAGTCATGAGCGTCTTCTTTAGATCTCATAGATCTTGTTTCATTTTTTTTTGTGTCGAATAATCTTGTTTCTTGATCAATGCTCTTCCCTTCTTCTATAAGATCAACTTGTCTGTTAGCTTCATAAATTATAGCCATCTGCATAAATTTTATTGAATTCACATTTTTAATCTCACATCGTGTGCCAAAATTAATATCACCTTGTCTTCTTACTGAAACATTTACATCTGCTCTAAGTGATCCTTCTTGCATATTACCATCACAAGTTCCAAGATATCTCATAATAGATCTTAATTTTTTTATATATGCATTTACCTCGTCCGGTGATCTTAAATCAGGTTTGCTAACTATTTCCATTAAAGCTACACCAGATCTATTCAAATCTACAAATGTATTTGTTGGATCTATATCATGAATACTTTTGCCAGCATCTTGTTCTAAATGAAGTCTTTCGATACCAATTTCTTTTTGGCCATCTGCCATATCTAAAATAACTTTACCTTCACCAATTATTGGATATTTATACTGAGAAATCTGATAACCCTGCGGAAGATCGGCATAAAAATAGTTTTTTCTATCAAATATAGACTTTTTATTTATTTTTGCTTTTAAACCAATTCCAGTTTTAATTGCTTGTTTGACACAAAACTCATTTATCACTGGAAGCATTCCAGGAAAAGCTGCATCTACTAAACTAACTTGAGTATTTGGTTCAGCTCCAAATTTTGTTGGTGAAGATGAAAATAATTTTGAGGCTGAAGTTACCTGCGCATGAACTTCCAGGCCAATAACAACTTCATATTTGTTTTGTTCTCTTTCAATAAAAAATTGGTTATTTTCAGCCATCACATCCACCAATCAGTTATATTATTCTTAAAATTAATCTTTTCTTCCATTGAATAGGCAATATTTAATATTGTTTGTTCATCAAAAGGTTTGCCTATTATTTGAAGTCCCAATGGGAACCCTTTATTGTCTATTCCTGCGGGTATAGAAATACCAGGTAATCCAGCTAGATTTACAGGTACAGTAAAAATATCATTCAAATACATTGAGACTGGATCATCAGTTTTTTCCCCAATTTTAAATGCAGAACTTGGTGTTGAAGGTGTTAGTATAGCATCAACATTATTATAAACATTATCGAAATCTTTTTTAATAAGTTGTCTTACTTTTTGTGCCTTTAGGTAATATGCATCGTAATAACCTGATGATAATACATAAGTGCCAATTAAAATTCTTCTTTTAACTTCTTCTCCAAAACCTTCAGATCTTGTTTTTTCATACATATCAATCAAGTTTTCACCTTCAGATCTAAAACCATATTTTACTCCATCATACCTTGCCAAATTTGAGGAAGCCTCAGCTGGAGCAACTATATAATAAGTCGGCAATGCATACTTTGTAGTAGGTAGAGAAATATCAACAATTTCTGCTCCACAATCTTTTATAATTTCAATACCTTTTTTCCAAAGATCTTCAATTTCTTTAGGCATACCTTCAACTCTATATTCATTGGGAATACCTATTTTTAGTCCTTTAATATTATTTGTAAGCTCAGATGAATATTTATTTCTTTTAAAATCTATGGATGTTGAGTCTTTGTTATCAAATTTTGAGATAACTTCTAATAATAATGCAGCATCTTTGACATTCTGACTCATTGGACCAGCTTGATCTAAAGAAGATGCAAATGCTACAATACCATATCTAGAGCAACTTCCGTAAGTTGGTTTTAGACCAACTGTACCAGTAAAAGATGCAGGTTGTCGAATTGATCCTCCTGTATCGGTTCCAATAGTAACTGGGGTAAGATTTGCAGCAAGAGCTGCTGATGAACCGCCTGATGAGCCACCTGGTACAAGATTTTCACCAATTGGATTTTGTACATTTCCAAAAAAACTAGTTTCGTTAGAAGAACCCATTGCAAACTCATCACAATTTAATTTGCCAAGCAAAATTGCACCTTCATCCCACATGCTTTGCGTTACTGTAGATTCGTAAGGTGGAATAAAATTGTTTAAAATGTTACTTCCTGCCGTCGTTCTTACTCCATTAGTACAAAATAAATCTTTTACTGCTATTGGTATACCAGGAAGTTTTAAATCCATATTAGGTTTTTCATCAAATATTTTTGCAGCTTCTAAAGCGCTTGAAAAATTATCTGTGACATAAGTATTTAATTTTTTTGATTTTTCCGATCTTTCAATAAATGAATTTGTTATTTCTGTTGAGGATAATTTTTTATTTCTAATATTTTGTATTAGTTCATTTAAAGATAGTTTTGTAATATCAGACATTATTCAACAACCTTTGGCACTACAAAATAATCTTTATTTTCATCAGGAGAGTTTTTCAGGATTTTATCTCTTATATTATTAGCTTCAAACTTGTCTTCTCTGAGCCTTAATTTTGTGTCTGCAACCGATGTCAAAGGTTCAACTTTTTCTGTATCAAGCTCATTTAATGCCTCAATGAATTTAAAAATAGAATTTAAATCGTTAGCTAGTTTATTGGCTTTTTTCTCATCTGTAGAAATTCTGGCTAACTTAGATATATGTTTTACAGTTTTAAGATCTATTGTCATATGGTAATAAAAATTTGCTGCAAAGTATCATTTAAGTAAAAATTATACAATATGATCACTATTGAAGAACTAAAAAACAAACAAAGTGTTAAAACAAGATTGATTGGCTTAGATTTAGGATCAAAAAGAATAGGTGTTTCTATATGTGATGAATATCAAAAAATAGCAACCCCTTTTACAACCATAGAAAATAGGGGAATTAATTATTTGATATCAAATTTAGAAGTAATAATTAAAGAAAACAACATTAAAGGTATTATTATTGGAAATCCTTTAAACATGGATGGATCTTATGGAAAAGCGTCTCAATCAGTGAATGATATTTCAAAAAATATTTCAAAATCTATCAATGTTGATATTTGCTTATGGGATGAAAGATTATCTACTGTAGGAGCTTTTAATATTACGAGTCAATTGGATGTAAACGTTAGTAAAAGAGAAAAAAATATCGATCAAAATGCAGCAACATTTATCCTACAGGGTGCTATTGATTTTTTGAATAATTAGTACTTGCATTGTTTATAATATATAGCTATAGAGTTGGTTTTAATGGCAACTAAATCAAAAGCTATTAAAATTTCTCAAAAACATTTATTAGGAATTCAGGATTTATCTATTTCTGATATCAATCTTATATTAGAAGAAGCTAGCAGCTTCATTAATTTAAACAAAAGTAAAAATAAAAAATTAGATATTTTAAAGGGTAAAACTCAAATTAATCTTTTTTTTGAACCATCAACAAGAACACAAAGCTCTTTTGAATTAGCAGGTAAAAGATTAGGTGCTGACGTAATGTCAATGAACATTACAAATTCAGCAATTAAAAAAGGTGAAACATTAATAGATACTGCCATGACCTTAAACGCTATGCATCCTGATATAATAGTTATAAGACATCAAGACTCAGGTGCATGTAACCTACTTTCTCAAAAGGTAAATTGTGCAGTTTTAAATGCAGGAGATGGACGAAGAGAACATCCAACACAAGCATTATTAGATGCACTAACAATAATTAATAGAAAAAAGAAAATTCAAGGTTTAAAAATTGCAATTTGTGGTGACATTCAACACTCAAGAGTAGCTAGATCAAATATTTATCTTTTAAATATGTTGGGTGCCGAAGTTAACATTGTTGCACCCTCAAATCTTATGCCAAAAGAAATTGAAAAATTTGGGGTAAATATGTTTTCAGATATGAAAAAAGGAGTAAAGGATTGTGACATTGTAATGATGTTGAGATTGCAAAATGAAAGAATGACAAGTTCCTTTCTTTCCTCCAACAGAGAATATTATGAATACTATGGTTTAACACCTGACAAACTTAGATATGCTAAAGAAGATTGTATCATTATGCATCCAGGACCAATGAATAGAGGAATTGAAATTGACACAAAGTTAGCTGATGACACAAATATGAGTGTTGTAAAAGAGCAAGTTGAATTAGGTGTAGCTATTAGAATGGCATGTTTGAAAATTTTTTGTGAATAATGAAAAAACAGTACTTTATTAATGGTAATATTATAGATCCACACAATTCAATTAATGAAATTGGAGGATTAATTATTGGTGATAAAGGTCAATTAGAGGCAGTAGGCAAAAAAGTAAATAAAAATAATATACCATCTCGTGAGAAAGTAATTGACCTAAAAGGAAAATATATATTTCCAGGGTTAGTTGATATGAGGGTTTTTGTTGGTGAACCTGGTTTTGAATACAAGGAGAATTTTAGAACTTTAAGTAATGCAGCATTATCAGGAGGTGTAACTTCTGTTGTAACAATGCCAAATACTGATCCAATTATTGATAATGTATCTATAGTTGATTTTTTAAAAAGACGTGGAAGAGACAAATCGAAAATTAACATATATCCAACAGCGTCATTAACGAAAGGCACGGAAGGCACCAATATGACAGAATTTGGATTACTACAAAGTAAAGGAATAATTGGTTTTACAGATGGTACAAAAACAATACAAAATACCAGAGTAATGAGTAGAATAATGAATTCTGCTAGTGATTTAGATACTTTAATTATGCAACATGCTGAGGACTATGAACTAGCAAAAGATGGAATGATCAACGAAGGTATTATTGCAACTAAATTAGGCCTTCAAGGAATTCCTGAAATGGCAGAATTAATAATAATTGATAGAGATCTAACATTATTAAATTATATAAATTGTAGGTATCATATTTCACAAATCTCATCTGGTAGATCTGTAGAACTTATAAAAAATAAAAAAAATAATTTAAAATTTACATGTGGAGTATCGATTAATAATTTATCATTAAACGAAAATGATATTGGGGACTTTAGAACTTTTTTAAAATTATCTCCTCCATTACGTACTGAAGAGGATAGAATTAGTTTGGTACAAGGATTGAAAGATGAAACTATTGATGTGATTGTTTCAGACCATAAGCCTGAAGATGAAGAGCAAAAAAGACTTACATTTGCTCAAGCAGCAACAGGTGCATCAGGTATTGAGACACTTTTATCTTTAAGTTTAGAATTATATCATAATGGATCGTTAAAACTTGAAACAATTATTAAGGCCCTAACATCAAATCCAGCAAAAATTTTAAAAATCAATAAAGGAAATTTAAGCGTAGGAAATGATGCAGATTTTTGTATTGTTGATATTAATAAACCGTGGATAGTAAAACAGGAAAACTTAATTTCAAAATCAAAAAATACATCAATTGAAAATAAAAAACTTCAAGGAAAAGTTACAAACACATTTGTTAAAGGTGAAGAATTATTTAAATTAAATTAATGGATTACTATTTAGTTGCATTACTTTCATATTTATTGGGATCAATTCCTTTTGGTTTTTTATTAACTAAAATTTTTTTAAAAAAAGATATTAGAGATATAGGGTCAGGTAATATTGGAGCAACAAATGTATTAAGAGGTGGAAATAAGGTAATAGGATTTGCAACACTTATATTGGATATCTCAAAAGCTATATTACCAGTTATTTTTGTAAAATTTAATTATCCAAATTTAATATATATAGCTTCCTTATGTGCATTTTTAGGACATCTATTTCCAATTTGGTTGAAATTTAAGGGTGGCAAAGGAGTTGCAACATATGTTGGAATACTTTTTTCAATAAATTTTTTATTTGGAATTATTTTTGGTTTAGTTTGGATTATTACATATTTTATATCTAAGTATTCGTCACTTTCATCAATATTAGGATCCTTGTCTGTACCGATTTATATTTTTTATGTTAGTGGAAATAATATTATTTTTTTTATAATTATGTTCGTACTAATTTTTTATACCCATAGAGAAAATATTAAACGCCTTATAAATAAACAAGAAACTAAGACAAAAATTTATTAATTTGACACGACTATTACTATGAGTAGTTTGTGGAATAATGAATCTTGTGATTGTTGAAAGTCCTGCAAAAGCAAAAACTATTAACAAATATTTAGGTTCTGATTATACTGTTTTAGCTAGTTATGGTCATATAAGAGACCTTCCTTCAAAAAATGGATCTGTAGATCCAGAAAATGATTTTAAAATGATTTGGGAAATTGATAGTTTCTCCAAAAAATACCTTAAAGAAATAACAGACTCAGCAAAAAATTCTTCAAAAATTATTCTTGCAACCGACCCCGACCGAGAAGGAGAAGCAATAGCATGGCATGTAAGAGAATTTTTAGAGG